>OGJH01002160.1_pt1 | contig 13590 bp, 9 predicted proteins | sample 1572021 | NCBI WGS metagenome assembly OGJH01 (sample SAMEA2582098, study PRJEB24529) | metagenome | biome: Human gut stool | place: China | collected 2011
AATACGTTATACACTCGTAAATTAAGTTGGCATGTTTTGACCCCAACATCATTTTAATAAGAGTATAACTCAGCCAATATAAAAAGTATTATCATTGTATTGTAAAAATCATGTAAAATATTCTGCAGAACAAAACAATTTCCAAAATAATCCGTACTCACTTGAATAAATATCAATTCAATGATACACTGAATCGATAAAACCATTTTGATTGCAGGATAATTCCAAGATTTTCAATATAAAGCCACAGGGGAGGTCACAATATGCTTCGTGAAGGAGATTTAAACGAAATATCAGATGGAAGATTATACACATTAAACGATCTTGTACGCGCAGACTGTCAGGACTGCACAGGTTGTTCGGCGTGCTGCCACGGTATGGGCAATTCCATTGTCCTCACACCTTATGATGTATGTCTGCTCACCAACAACCTCTCATGCAGCTTCGAACAGCTCATAACCGGCCGTGTCGAATTAAGTGTAATCGACGGACTTATTCTTCCAAGCCTTAAGATGACCGGTGACATGGAGCAATGCTCATTTCTTGATGAGAACGGCAGGTGCAGCATACACTCCTTCAGACCGGGAATATGCAGGCTGTTCCCACTCGGACGCATATACGATGAAAATGGCTTCAAATATTTTCTACAGACAGGTGAGTGCCTTAACAACCACCGCACAAAAATCAAGGTAGAAAAGTGGCTGGACACTCCCGATATAGAGAAGAATGAAAGGTTTATATGGGAATGGCATGAGCTTTTGAAAAAGCTGCGAAACGCAACAAAGGCTGACCCGGATTACGAATCAGCCAAGAAGCGCAACATAATGCTGCTTCAGATATTTTATTTTACACCATACAGTATTGAAGCTTTCTATTCGCAGATAGAGGAGCGCATGGCACTTATCTAATCAGAAATTTTTTCCATGAAGTAAAGCCTTGAGGCAAAATCAGGGAAATGCCTTACCTCCTCAGAAAAACCCGTGGCGGCAAAGGCCTGCTTCAGCCTGACACCGCAATTCATCAGCATGCTTCCTCTCAGCTCATACTTTTCCGTCTCCCCCGGCATGGTTACGAATTTTGCGACCATGCCATGAAGAAGCGAGCCCTGTCTTATATGAATCGGTGCGACCGTATTTATCAAATCTCCGAATTCTTTTACATTATGCTTCAATGGTCTGTTATAAAAGCTATAGACAGCCTCAGGGTCAAGTCCTGCAGCATAGTATTCCTCATTCTGCGTATTCGCACGGACAAGCTCCTGCATTATCAGCCCTACCGCCCTGCCTGCCTCCTCATCCACAACCGTCCACTGATGAATATTCCCGGTGCGCTGGCGGTAGAAGCTGCCAAACTGCATAGCGTGTCTCCATTTTTTGTAAATATCTATCTGTGTCTTTATCTCGCTCCTTTCAGCCCTGCTCATATCCACAAGATTACACTCGTAACCGCATATTCCAAAAGCCGCCACGTTAAAGCGTGTTGACAGCGGTGTAACGCGGAGCGTCTGATGATTCGGGCATACCGAGACATGAGCCGAAACAGTTGACATTGGATAGCCGTAGCTCAGCCCCTCCTGTATATAGGCTCTGCTCACCGCATCCGTGTTATCGCTCGCCCATATCTGTGGGAAATAGCATAATATACCAAGGTCAAAGCGGTTGCCCCCGGCTGCACAGCCTTCAAAAAGTATGTGCGGAAAACGCTCAGTCAACGTCCTCATAATCCTGCCGAGTGCCATCACATAGCGGTGCGCTGTCTCGCCCTGTGGTCTTCCCTGCGCCTTGAGATATTTAGAGTAATAATCGGAAAAAATCCTGTTCATATCCCATTTTACATAAGCAATATTCGCCGATGAAAACACCTTGGTCATACTGTCAATTATATATTCAGAAACCTCGGGATTACACAGGTCAAGTATTCTCTGATTGCGTCCTTCTGAGTGCGCACAGCCCGGAATATCCATCGCCCAGTCCGGGTGCAGCCTGTACAGGTTGCTGTTTACATTGAGCATCTCCGGCTCAACCCATATTCCGAATGACATTCCGAGTGCATTTATCTTGTCACATATACCCTTAAGCCCATTCGGAAGCTTCTTCTTATTCACATACCAGTCTCCAAGTGAGCTGCTGTCATCGTCCCTGTTTCCAAACCAGCCATCATCCATGACAAAAAGCTCAATGCCCACATCATGTCCCGCCTTTGCAAGCTCATATAGCTTTCTCTCGCTTATATCAAAATATGCTGCCTCCCAACTGTTAAGCAGCACAGGGCGTTCCTTATACTGCCACTGTCCTCGCACTATATGCTTTCTCACGAAGTCATGCATATTCCTGCTCATGGCATTGAAGCCCTTGTCCGAATAGGTCATTACCGCCTCCGGCGCTTCAAAGGTCTCCCCTGCGTCCAATATATAAGAAAATGACTGAGGATTTATACCGGCCACTATGCGCGTGCTGTCACACATGCCAGCCTCCACAGCCTCATAGTGATTCCCGCTGTAGATGAGATTAAGCCCGATACAGCTTCCCTGATCCTGCGTGGTATCCTTCTTAGATATCATCACAAACGGATTGGCTCTGCTCGAAGATGTCCCGGTATAGGAGAAGTTGACATGCTTTCCTGCCGTGACAACTGTATCATGCCTTTCCATCTCCCGCGCCCACGCTCCGTTAAAGGTCGTGAATACATACCCTGTTCCGTCAATGTCCATCAGCATGCTCATAACACGTCTGATATCAACCCTCACATCGCTGTCATTTATGAGCCGGCAGCTTCTTCCTATCACGTCACAATTCTCATATACATAATAGTACAGCTCCAATGTAAGCCCATAATTCTTATCCTTTAACACCAGCTTAAGCTGTGACACCTCAGCCTCACTTCCGTATGAGCACGGCAGAGTTGTAAGCTCATCCCTGCCGCTCTTTATCTCGAAGCTGTCATACAGAAAATCTGAGGTAAACGAACCATCATCATGCACAATCTCCAGAAACGGCTCTCTTATATCACCTTTTCCGTAGGATGACATCTCAAGTCTCGCCGCCTCAAGCGAAAATGACACATTTTCATCTGAATAGCTCACAGTATTTCCGACAGGTGTTGTCTGTTTGTGTGAGAGCGCCTCACCATGTCCTGCAATGGCTATCTTTTTTCCATAGTATAAATGCTCAGGATGTCCTGTAGGCAGTACCATAAAAGCGTAGGTTGTGTTTCTTGTATCAAGAGTAAATAAGCCTTTATTTTCTGATATCATACTTATCCCTTCGTCTTAGTCTCACGATTGAATGCCAGCTCCCTGGAAATCTCCTCAAGCTTCGCGTCGGTGAGTTTATATTTATTAACAAATATAATGAGTGCGGCGCACAGACCGAATATCGGAATCATCGCCATGGTTGTCCTTAACACCATTCTTGAACTATCTGAGAGTGCGGCTGCCGCAGCTGCCTCTGTGGTATCCTTGCTTATCTTTCCTACCGAAATACATATACTTGCAGCAAGTACCGCAACTCCGCTCGCAAGCTTTACTACAAATGTCTGCATTGAAAAGATAATGCTCTCATCCCTGCGGCTGTTTTTGAGTTCTCCATAGTCAACCGTATTTGCAAGAAACACTGTGGTGAGCACAGTCAGCATGCCAAATGCGGCAAATATGAAAAAGCCCGGTACAAGGAGCACATACACGCTCGACACCCCAATGCACATCATCACAAACAACGCGAGATAACCCGTTATCGCCATCGCGAAGCTGACATAGAATACCTTGATTGAACTCATAAATTTTCTGAGCAGAGGGTAGAGCAGCATCATTGAGATTATCTGCACAGCGCCTCCGACTGTGTTAAAGAGCACATAATTGGCATTCCAGTCTGAACCACCTATGTCATACTTGAAGAAATATATCAACAGATTGGATGTGATGTACAATGAGCAGTTGATAAGCACGATTGTCACAACCACAGTAACCGCCTGGTCATTGGAAAAGAGAGCCTTGAACATCTGGCCGACTGTCGGTGACTGCATATTCACCGTGGATTTTTCCTTAATGCAGATACAGGTAATGGTGATAAATACGATAAAAAGTATGGCAACTATAAGTGTAAACCACTTAAAGCCGTCCCTCTCAATAAGCTTGCCTGCCTCAAGCCCGGCAAGCTTTACTGCATCGGAAGCTTCTGCGGCATTTCCCGCATCGACAAGCACTGCCCTATCGGAATTTCCGATTCTGCCAAGCATAGGTACACATATCATCGTTATAACCGTGATTATCGCTGAGCCAACCCCTGCACATGAGCGCGCAAGTGTTGAAAGGTTCTCTCTCTCCTTGCCGCCCTCTGTAAAAGCCGGAATCATTGACCAGAATGGAATATCCATCATCGTATAGGTTATTCCCCATGTGATATAAAGCACTGCCGCATAAGCGACCAGTCCCCCACCCGTGACCGATTTAGGCACTGCAAACATGAAAAACAGGACAACGGCATTTAATACCGTTCCTATAAGCAGCCATGGTCTGAACTTACCCCACTTAGTCTGTGTCTTTGCAACGATAACTCCCATTATCGGGTCATTAAACGCATCGAATATTCGAGCCGCCATGAGTATGACACCCATAACCCATGAGCTCACGCCCAGTAAATCCTGATAATAATACAGAATATAGCTTGCAGAAAGCATATACACCATATCCTTTCCTACAGCTCCAAGCCCGTAGGACGCTTTTTCCTTTGCTGAAAGCTTCATAGTACATCTCCTTTTCAATGTGTTATTTAATCAGGTAATTGCGAAACTCATTATTTCTTTCCTCTCATTGCAAGTTCGACCACCTTATAGGCGCCATCGTAAATGCCCATCTGCTTGTTTCTCACGATGTTACCGCACATGTCGGCAAGGAGGTTGTCATCGTTTATGAAAAGCTCCACCATCTGAAGGGTGTGTGCTGTGTCCTGACACTCAAGGGTTCCGTCACCTATCTCCGCGGAATGGATTGCGCCCCAGCGCTCATGTCCGCCGACTCTCTTTATGAAGAGCTTGGGCACCGGATAGAAGGCAAGCTCACTTGGCTTTGTGACAAGGACATCGCAGCTTCGCAGTAACAGGTTGGTGCAGTAGACCGCCTCAAAAATATTGGAGTGATAGAAGCCGTGGATTCCTCTTACTTCGCCTTCAAGTGCCTGTGCCGCAAACCTCTTTGTCTCATCCCAATCGTCAAAGTGCTCATGGGCTATGTGTCCAAGCTGTGGTATTTCCGTCACAAGCTGTTCCCACACATTCTTGTAATCGCCTACGTTCACATAGAGTGCCGCTTTTCCTGCCTTGATTGCCGGAAGAAGCTTCTTTATTATCGCCGCGAATATCTCCTTCTGTGCGCCTGCTCCGCCGATGGTGAGCAGAAAGCGCATCGGCTGTCCGCTCTTTTTTCTTGCAGCTCTGGCAGCACAGTCTGCCTCAATATTGGACACAAGCTCATGGTCAATATAATGTCCGGTATACACAAGGCTGTCGGCAGGCATTGGCTTTAGTACCTTCCTGCCATCCATGCCGTTCAATATCCTGTAGCCCAGGTAGGAGTTGTGTGTCTGTATCGTGTGTATGCTTCCCTCCGAAAGATGAAGCGCCATAGGCCAGTTATCCGGAATAGCATTCACAACATGCTTCATCCCGGCATGAACCGCAGCCTGTGCCGGCCACACATGCGTGCCTACAACCGGTATGTCCTTCGGAACCTTTCTGTAAACAGGTGCCATAAGCTCTGCATTCTTCTGGTCGCAGGCATTGTAGGAGAGCTTTCTGAAGCCCTCATAGTTCACCGGCTCCCACACAAGCTTGTTAAAAAGTCTGCTTTTCTGTGATATTCTTGAACCTAATGAGTACAAATCATTCTGCGCGCTGATTACCTTCGTGCAGGTTGTATCAGGAAAAGAATTTAAATCCATCCAGTACGGCGTATACCCCATGCTGTGTGCCGCTGAGGCTATTGCCATGGATATTCTGTAATGTCCGAAGCCCATCCTGATGTTTCCGACAATCAGTCCCTTCTCCATGTCAAAATCCGGCTTTTCGGTCTGTACGCCTTTATTTTTCCCAGGCCTTGCAACCACTATGTCCTTCACGCCGAGAATATCTCCTATGTGCTTGTTGTCTCTTATCATAAGCTCATAGTCAACATTGCTGTCATCCCCGAATTTCTTTACATAGCCCTTCTTACCGCGGACGGCTTTCTTATACGTCGCCCTGCTCATCTTATTACCAAAAATAACCTTCGACTTATCCATGCCGCATCTCCTTCTCTATATTCTTAGCTAATTGCAAAACATAAATTTGTCAATACACAACGTCCGGATTTCGCAAACTTCGTTTCGCAATTACCTGATTTTTATCCCGTTACATATAATGTCCACCACCTCAGCCAGCGCATCACTGTAGCTTATATGATTCTTTACAAGTACATCCCTCTTAAAAAACTGCTCAAGCGCCGCCTCGAACATCACCTTCACGATCACGGTGTCTATCTTCCTCACCACGCCTTCATCCATGCCCCGCTTCAGAAGCTCTATGGTCATATCCCACCCGCTCTCTAAGCGTTCTTCAACTCTGGTATAGATTCTTGGATACTTATCCTTCAGTATATACAGCTGGGCAAAATCTATATCCTTATATCCCTCCGGCAAAACCCCAAGAATTGCCTGAAGCTTTTCCATTGTCGTAAGTCCGGCATTTTTCATCACCCGCTCCTCGCTCTCCTTAATTGAGTCGAAGCAGTAATCAACCATACAAAAGACCAGCTCCTGCTTATCAGAAAACACTGCATATATGGTCTTTTTGCTCATGCCGGCTTCCTTGGCGACATCATCCATTGTAAATTTCATGCCTTTTTTGTTAAAAACCGTTATTGTGGCATTAAGTATCTCATTCTTTATATTTGTCTGTGCCATCTCGTATAATCTCCATTTCCCGGCGGCTTTTCATTAAAAAAACCATTGTAAATACTGTTAACGCAATTTGTTTCCGCCCATAAACAAACTGCCGGCTTTCTCCATCGGTCATGCCACAACTGGAAACTATTTTCATTGTTTCAGTTTCCTAAATTGTAGCATATTATCCGTGTCACGGCAAGAAACTCATTTTACAATTTTAGTTTCCTGTTTTTATGCACTTTTCACAAATTTATCCACTTTGTTTATTTTTTATTAGCTGTTTTTTGCATTCGCGCTCACTTTTAGTATTTTATATGATATGCTACCTGAAATTTCCTTAAATATAATGGTTAAATTATGCAGGTCCGAATTAAATACAAAAAAGAGCATGCCGGCCGGCACGCTCTTTTTTAATGTCAGATATTTAATTTACCTGCACAACATTATATTTGTCTTCAAACTCATGTATAGGAATAGGCTTCGAAAAATAATACCCCTGAAATACACGGCAGCCCATATCTGTAAGCATGTCCACCTGCTCTCTTGTCTCGACTCCCTCTGTGATTACGGTCATATTCATTCTGTTGGAGAGTCTTATAATCTCTTCAAGAATATCCCTGCTTCTGACAGCATTCTCAGTTTCGCGCAGGAATTCGCGGTCAATCTTAAGCACATCACTGCATATATCCTTCAGCATATTAAGTGATGAATATCCGCTTCCGAAATCATCTATCTCAATAATAAATCCCGCATCATGCAGCTTGCGTATAACCTCCATATTGTCATTCTCATTGACAACAGCCGTCTCCGTAAGCTCGAGACGGAGATTTTTTATGTCGACCTTATATTTTTCCACAAGACCCATGATAACTTCATATACATCCAGATAGAAAAAATCCTTTGCGGAAATATTTATGGAAATATGCAGATCAGAGCGCCCCAGCTCCGTCCAGCGTCTTAAGGTCTTAACGGCCTCCTCCCATACATACTCGTCAAGCCTGTGTATCAAGCCGCATCTCTCGTAGCAGTCCACGAACGAGCCCGGAGACATAAGCCCGCTCTTAGGATGTGCCCATCTGACAAGAGCCTCCGCACCATGGCACAATCCATCCGCATCTGTCTGTGGCTGGAGATAAACACAGAACTCATTATTCTCAAGCGCACGGTCGAACTCGGCAATAAGCTTCTTCTGCTCCAGCTCCTTCTCAAGAATCGCCTCATCATAGTAAGCAACAGCCATCTGATAATTGCCCTTCATGCACTTAATAGCCATGTTTGCCTTGTCACACATATTGCCTACCGGTTCATTTCTGTCCTTTATGTCATATACGCCTATATATATGAACATCTGGTAATATCCTGTAGAGAATTCCTTCTTCATCTCTACAATATTATCTATAAACTGTGACTCATCAAAATGCTCCTTCGGCATACATAATGCGAATCTGTCACCGCCTATTCTTCCGGCCACCGCCCCCGGTCCCGCAAAGCGTGTAATAAGCTCTGCCTCCTTTATAAGAACCCTGTCGCCTACCTCGTCACCATATATGTCATTTATCATCTTGAAATCCTTAACATCCGAACATACCATGATATATTCCGTATCAGGATTATTCTTCAGCATTTTTCCCGCCCTGCTTATAAAGCCGTCCCTGTTAAGCACACCTGTGAGCATATCATAGTCTGCCCTATAGGCAAGATGCTTCGTCTTGCTGTGTATCTCCGATATGAACCTGCTACAGTAAAAAATCAGCGCAGCTATCGAAAACAAAGCGTTTGCCATAAAAATTCCAAGAACATATTTCTCCTCTATATGCGGAACCAGATTACATTCTCCGCCAATAAATGCCGTTGATGTCACAACAAGCAGATCTATAACCGCAATACAATGGGGCACATACGTCTTCTGTGTCTGATTGTCAAGGTAAAAGAAATAGTACACTATAGGAACAAGCATCATTCCATATAGTATATATCCATATCCCCAGCCAAGCACAAGCTGACCCAGTACAGCATCGAGAAGAATCTCAATGACAAACATAATGATCCATCTTCTTGTATGTCTGGAATTGCATATTCCAAACGCTCCGATCAGATAGAATACCGCAGCAGCAACACTCTCATACAGCATGATATTTATCTCAAGCTTCATAAAGCATAGCGCTATCACCGCATGCAGCACAGCACATGCCAGATAAAGAATCCTGCATTCCTTCTGTATATCGGTTACACCTACATATCTGTAAGCATCTTCTTTTACGTCACTTCTATTACCAGACGTCATTCTTTCATCCTCCGCACCCTCTAGACAGGTCAAAATTATTATATTCAAAATATCTATATATTAAACTTATATCCACATTTCGGGCATTCTTTCATATTTTTATACACATAGCCGCATCTGAAGCAGCATATTACATCATGGCTCTCCTTAGCCAGATACTTCTCCTTTCTCGAAAACGGTTTTTGTTTCAGATATATGACAAAATCATTCAAGGTCATGGCGTATGCTTCAAGCTCATCCTTAGCAATCACACTTGAAAGCCGGATTTTTGAACCATCGTCAAGATATACTATCACATACCTGCCCATAAATCCAGTGTATGACCCAATTCTTTCAATATTTTCTGCCATTATATGTCCATACGTGTAAAAATTACCATAATATATGGCATCCGGTGTTATAAACATACCCCGTTTTCCATTCTGTTTTCCAGTCGTATCCTCCATAATAACAGGATATTCATACTTTCCAAGACCAGGTGCATATGAATCCACTGCGCATTCAAGATGGTCTTTAACATGTGTATCCGCCCTTCCTTCAAGTATCTCCATTGCCGGATAAAAATATAACGCATGATTCTCAGACACACCATTTTCGCATAGACTCTTTTTAATGCGCTTTACAAGAAGCTCTGCCTCCTCGTTTCTGATTTTCCATAATCTTCCGGCTACACTGTCAAGTGCTGCTGCCTTAATCTCCGGCAGGAACTCTTCTTCCTCTATCATACTATAAAGCTTCTCAAGCTCTTCACCATTATAGTCAAGGTATCCCTTGCAGGCTTCATCTATACGTCTCCTGTCAAGCGCTGCTATGTCCTCCTGCAATTTACCGGCATATTCCATCTGCACAGTCTTGTCAAAATGACCTGCCTTTACCTTATCAAGCAAATCAACAATATCTTTTCTTGTGGCATTTCCTGTTTTCTCCAGAAGCTCATCAAGCTTCCTTCTCTGAGCCGGAGCACTTTCAGCCTCCTCTCTCATGGTGTACCCTGCCTTTCCATCAGAAGCCGTCACTGCACCCGGAGCACTTATACGTTCGGCATTCCTATATGGCTCTTTGTCGGAATTCTCCTCCGATGCTTTCCCATAGCCCTTACGTCTGAACCATTTAACTATGCTGAATGACTTAAATAACACAGCCAGCCTTCGTATCCTTAATTTACGTCTGCTTGACTTTATTGCGTCTTTGCACCATACATGTGAAGCATCCTTCCTGTATGTATGAAGCTCCCCGGTTCCGTCTATATCTGCCATTACAGCAGCTTTCTCATGTACAATGTCAAAAACATCCTCTTTGTCCGGATTGCCGGAAACCCTATCTGATATCTGTTCATTCTCATCATCGAATTTTCTTACACCGTTAAGACTTCTGCGGTCATCGCTTATTCCCTTATCGATTCCGTTAAGGTCACTTCTGTCATCCTTTATCCCCTTGTCGATTCCGTTAAGGCTCCTTCTGTCATCCTTTATCCCCTTGTCGATTCCGTTCAGGCTTCTCCGCTCATCGCTTATTCCCTTGTCGATTCCGTTCAGGCTTCTCCACTCATCGCTTATTCCCTTGTCGATTCCGTTAAGTGACTGTCTGGTTGTTGTTCTGCCTTCATCATTGACGCGGTCAACGTATTTGTTGAAATCACCGTTGACCTCCCGTGTTCCCAGCCTTCCAAGCATCTCCATGTAGTCATTCCCGGCGGTCTTATCGCCATCAAAATCCAGATAATAAACCTCCTCATCCTCAAGCCCTGCTTCCGGAAGTGGGGTGTAGAATATGACACAGGACGGACAGAAGAAGGCGCGCGCAAGCTGTACACGTCCCTCCACTGTGTCGATAACAGGCTTTTCCCTGCCGGAAAAGGATGCCATGTACAGCTTCTCACCGCAGTGAGGGCAGGCATAGCCTACCTTGTAAAAGTTGTGTCCTATTCTTCCTTTTCTGCGCTGTGCCATCGGCAGCTTCTCGAATATGAAGCTCTGGTTATCAAGCTTCCAGGTTGTGCTGTGCCACAGACCTGTCTCCTCCTCTATATCCTCCTCAGACTCAGGCTGTCTGTGTTCGCTCTCAATCGCAAGCTGGATTACATCCTCATACGTGATTCTTGTTCCATCTTTATACCAGAAGCAGTGCTGTTCAGTATAGTCGGCTGACACACCATAGGCACCGAACACCGCACCAACAAGCGTGTTTATCTTCTTATAATCCTTCTCAACCGTTATACCTTTAAGTGCTCCCCACTTTCCGAATGCATAGAGCACAAGGTTAAAAATATTTATAAGACCAGAGCCTTCCTTTATAGGCTCCGGCACTTTCCTGCTGAGCTTATCATCCGAAAGATTGGTAGTCACCCTTCTTGTATCATAATTGAATATAACCGAGCGCTCCTTTCCTGGAAGTATCAGAAAATTACCGGAAATGACAAAATTTCCATTCCACTCAACGGGAACAGAAAGCGTCTTTATCAATTTATTAAAAACAAGGTGCAGCTCTGCCGTGCTCTTTAGTACAATCATTATCTGCCTGCCCTTCCTTCAACCCTTAATATATACAATCTGCCATAATCCTTAAAATACTATAATATATTATTGTAACACCTGCCCGGATACTTTTCCAGCTATTTCATATTGAATTGCTAAGCTTTGCCGCATTTTATTAAAAAAATAATAATTTTTAATTTGAAAAATAGCTGAAATGGGGTAAAATAGAAAAAGGGTTATTTTGAAAGGAACATTATTATGGGTAAGGCTGAAGAAAATAAGCAGCACAAAAGGCTCTCGCTGCTTAACACAGCATTTGAGCTGTTCACAACAAAGGGAGTCAATAAAACAAGCATTTCCGAGATATCAGAACAGGCAGGCATTGCAAAGGGAACCTTCTATCTCTATTTTAAGGATAAATATGATATCCGCAATAAGCTTATAAGCCACCAGTCCGGGCTTGTCCTGAGCAAGGCATTGGAGGCTTTAAAAGAATCCCGGATTGAGGAGCAGTACTCGGGGCTTGAAGGTTTCAAAAAGACATTTCTCTTTATTGCGGACAATGTCATCAACCAGTTCACCGAGAATAAAGCTCTGCTGACCTTTATATCAAAGAACTTAAGCTGGGCTATTTTCAAAAAGGCTCTGACAACCAACAGCGCCGATGATTCAATAGATTTCCGGCAGGCGTACTATTCACTCATCGAGCGCTCCGGAATACAGTTTAAAGAACCCGAGATAATGCTTTTCATGATAATAGAGCTTATCAGTTCAATATCCTACAGTGCCATTCTCTACAATGACCCATTGGATATTGATGGTCTTAAGCCATACCTTTACAACACCATCAACTATATTATAGAAAGCCACGCTATTACGGAGGAAGAACATGAACACTGAAAACGAGATACATGAAAATGAAAACCTGCAGCCGCATCATCACCACCATCATAAGGACGCCGCCAATGCCAAATCAAGCCCTGCCAAAAAAATAATAATAGCAGCTCTCACAATCATTCTTATATGTGCTGCCTCCTTCGGCATATTTGCCCTGATACGTAATGTCGACTACATGCGGCCTGTGCGGGACATCTGCAGCATTTATAACAATCGTGAAACAGATACACATAAGCTGTTAAAGCTTATCTATTCATCATCGGACAGAAAAACCTACAGTCAGGCATACAAGATAATTGCCAACTCCGACACCTATTATAATTATTTTGAAAATCTTCCGGCACAGCTTGAAGAATATTATCGTGATAATGCCGCCTCGGGTGGAAGCGACATAAAAATGAAGTTCGACACAACAGGGACCAAGGACAAGATGGATGACAGCCAGCTTGCCATTATCTACAATGAAATTGAAGCCCAGGCCACATCCTATCAGCAGATAATTGACACTATCGATAATATGGGAAAAGAGGACATCCAGACCTTCGCCGATTCCATGGGAATCTCCTACAGACGGGCTTCATCACTATGTGATATAATACGCTCCCGCTGTGAAAGCTGCATAAAATTCAGCTTAAGCTCCGGCTACTACATTACCGGCAGATATGTTCTCTGCAACAAGACAGGCGATACCGTCGACAAGACAGACAAGCTCACCCTCGCTGTGATTAAATTTAACGGAAAATGGTGTATCTATGACGGCAGGGAGGATGGCGTAAGACTTGCTACCGGAATGGATTCATTGGCAGACAATGATATTCTCTGGGATATCTACAACAATTATATTAAGACTGTACGTTAAGCGTGATAATTTACTTTACCTCAACTGATTTCTGTGTACAAAAAGAACCATATCCGGTACGGACATGGTTCTTTTTATATGGCTATTAATCTGTATTAATGGCTTAATAATGATGTTGGGGTCAAAACATGCCAACTTAATTTACGAGTGTATAACGTATTA
>OGJH01002163.1_pt1 | contig 13573 bp, 10 predicted proteins | sample 1572021 | NCBI WGS metagenome assembly OGJH01 (sample SAMEA2582098, study PRJEB24529) | metagenome | biome: Human gut stool | place: China | collected 2011
CGGCCTCTTCGATGAGGCCTTTTTCCAGCAGGCCGGACACGCTGGACGAGGAGTCTACGCCGCGCACCTGCTCAATGAATGCGCGGGAGACCGGCTGGTTGTAAGCGATGACGGTCAGTGTCTCCATCGCCGCCGGGCCCAGCGGCACCGAGCGCCGGGTATCCAGCACCCGGCGGACCGGTTCGGCAAAGTCGGCCTTGGTAGCCAGCTGCCAGTGGGTGTTCAGGTGGAGCAGGCACAGGCCGCTGTCCTCGCGGGCATAGCGGGTGCGCAGCTCTTCCAGCACCGGCTCCACGCTGGAGACCGGCATCTGAAGCGCCTGGGCCAGTTTGTCGGCTCCGATGGGTTCCGCATAGGCAAAGAGCATCGCCTCCACGGCGGCTCGCAGTTTTTTCTGGTTCATTCGTTCTCCTTTGTGCGTTCCAGCCGCCCGCGGCGCATGGTCATCGCACCGTCCGGGCCGAGGGTGACACGCCCGCCGCGCACCAGTTCCAGCAGGGCCAGAAAGGTGGCCACATGGGTGCTCCGGCTCTGGCGGCGGGAAAACAGCTGCCCCAGCTTCCGGGCACTGCCCCCGATGAGCTGGCGCAGGATATAGACCACCCGGCTGTTCACCGACACCACCGGCGCGGACACCAGCGGCTCGAACTGCTGCTGGGTGGGCTGCCGGACGACGGCCGCTTTCCGGCCCGCCAGCGCCTGCCAGCAGTCCGCCAGCACCTGCGGCGAGTGGAAGAGGTCGTAGGTGTTGTCCTGCTCCACTTCCAGCGGTCTCCGGACGAAGACCGGGGCCTGCTCCCCTTTTGCGCGCAATGCCCCGGCCATCCGGCGGCACTGGTCGTACTCGATGAGCTGGCCGGTCAGTTCCTGTTTCATCCGCTCGCCCTCTTCGCTGCGGGGCAGCAGCAGATAGCTCTTCATCTCCACCAGATGCGCCGCCATCTCGATGAAGGCGCTGGCCGTCTCCGGGTCGGCTCCGGCGTCCGCCGCCACAGTGCAGGTGTACTGGTCGATGAGTTCCAGAATGGGGATGTTGTGCAGGTCCATCTTGTGCTTCTGCACCAGCGTCAGCAGCAGTTCCAGCGGGCCCTCGAAGTCCGCCAGATGGAACGTCAGCTCTTCTGCCACTCAGATCACCGTCCCGATGGATGCGTAATACATGGAATAGGCGATCTGGTCGATGTAGCCGGTGCCCAGATCCAGCAGGTCCCACACGGCATCGTTCAACAGGGTAAGCGGGCCGTCCAGAAAGCCGCTCCAGACCACCGCCAGCATGACGATGAGGATCACCCGCTCATATTTCATGATGCCGAAGTAGATGCGCTGGGGCAGCACCGCCAGCAGCACCCGGCTGCCGTCCAGCGGCGGCACCGGGATGAGGTTGAACACCGCCAGACTGACGTCCATCATGACCAGATATTGCAGGAAGCGGGCTGCAAACACGGTTCCGACCGTGACCGGGGCCCAGTAATACAGCAGCTTCCAGACCACCATCGCGAGGTAAGCCAGGAGCAGATTTGCCACCGGGCCTGCCAGCGCCGTGAGCGCCATGCCCGCCTTGGGGTTCTTGAAATTGCGCGGGTCGGTGGAGACCGGCTTTGCCCAGCCCACGCCCGCCAGCACCATGCACAGGGTGCCCATCAGGTCAAAGTGGCGGAACGGGTTCAGCGACAGCCGGCCCTCCCGCTTGGCCGTAGGGTCGCCCAGCAGCCAGGCCGCGAGGGCGTGGCCCGCTTCGTGGAACGGGATGGCGACCAGCGTCACCAGCGCCCGGATCAGATAGTACAGTCCGCGTGAGGTCATCGTATTCTCCTAACAGTGGATTATTTTGTCTTATTGTACTATGTTTTTCGATTTCAGACAAGGGTTTGGCCCACAGATAAAAAAGGTTGCAGAAATTTCAAAAAAATGCTTGCAATTTCTGCCCGACTCTGGTACAATAGTCAAGCTGATTATTTTGAATTCCTTACTTCACTGCTAGGAGGTGCAAGTATCATGGCTAAGTGTGAATGCTGCGGCAAGGGCGTTACCTTTGGTATCAAGGTCTCCCACTCCCATCGCCGTTCCAACCGTACCTGGAAGCCGAATGTCCGTCGTGTCAAGGCGGTCGTGGAGGGTTCTCCCAAGTATATCTACGCATGCTCCCGTTGCCTGCGCGCTGGCAAAGTTACCCGCGCTGTCTAAGTAGCTGCATTTGCCGGTCACTTTGTCGAGTGACCGGCTTTTTTGTTTTCCAGGAGGAGGTTTTTCAGATGGCTCTGCCCCATGACCCCATCATGCTTTTGAGCATGGTGAACCTGAAGCTGCGCGACTTCTACCCCAGCCTCGACGCACTGTGCGACGACCTGGACGAGGACAAGGCCGCGCTGTGCGCAACGCTCGCTGCCGCCGGGTATGGATACGACCCGGTGCGGAATCAATTCGTATAAATTCAGGAGGATGCTTTCATGATGCAAGGTACCTATTATAAAGAGTGGAGCCGGATGCTCGGCCGCGAAATGGAGTTCAAGGTCTATGGCACGGCCGGTGTGCCGGTGCTGGCCCTGCCCGCCCGCGGGGGCCGTTTCTACGATTGGGAAAACAACGGGATGCCCGAAGCAGTGGCTTCCCTGCTGAGCAGCGGCAAACTCCAGCTCTTTACCGCCGACGGCATCGACGCCGAGAGCCTGCTGGCCGGGGATGCTGCGCCCCGCCGCCGGGCCGAGATGCAGGAAAAGTATTTCAACTACCTGTCCACCGAGCTGGCCGCCCACATCCGGGAACTGAACCAGACCAAGAAAGGCCAGCTCATCTGGTGCGTCGGCGTGGACACCGGTGCCTGTCAGGCCGTCAACTGCCGCCTGCGCCGCCCGGAGGTGTTCGGCGGTGCCATCGGCCTGTCCGGCCTGTACGACATGAGCCGCTTTCTGGGCAGCGCCGAGGACGACCTCGTGCTCCGCAATGCCCCCCTCGCCTACCTGACCGAGACCGGCCTCGTGGACAAAAAGGCCTTTGCCAAGGCGGAGGAGAACGACCTCATCCTCTGCGCCGGGCAGGGCAGCTACGAGGAAGAGGCACAGGCCGACACCCGCGCCCTCTCCGAGGCCCTGACCGCCGCCGGGCTGCCCGCCCACTGCGAGTTCTGGGGCAGTGATGTCTCCCACGACTGGTACTGGTGGGGCAAGGAGCTGCACCTGTTCGCAGAACGCATCTTTGGAGAAGGAGGAAGTCATGCCTGAATTTGTGATCGGTGCCCGCGGGCACGATTTTGGCCGTCACACCCCGGATGAGTTGTTCGCTTCCATCGGCAAGGCGGGCTTTGCCTGCACCCAGCTGGCCTACACCAAGGCCATTGAGGGCGTGAAGAGCTATGCCGATGTCACCCCGGAACTGGTCGAAGCCACCCGCGCTGCAGCCACCGCTGCCGGTGTTTCCATCGCGGTGAACGGCACCTACGTCGAGCTGAGCTATGCCGACGAGGACAAGCGCCGCGCCGAGGTCGCCAAGGTGCTGAGCCAGATCCCGGTCGCCAAAGTGCTGCACGCCGGCTGCATGGGCAGCGAGACCACCAACATGGCCAAGCAGCCCGGTGTCACCCGCAAGGAAGCGCAGGAAGCCCTTCTCCGCAGCCTGGGCGAGATCCTGCCCGTCTGTGAGGAGCAGGGGGTGCTGTTCGCCGTGGAGTGCGTCTACTACCACGCCATGAACACCCCGGAGGCCGTCAAGATGGTGCTGGACACCATCGCCAGCCCCAATCTGCGCGTCCTCTGCGATTTTGCCAACTACGTCGGCCCGGAGGATGCTTCGCTGGACGCGCAGCGCCGCATCTGGGACAAGGTGGGCAGCTGGTACGGCGACAAGATCGCCGCTGTCCACTTCAAAGGCCAGAACTTCCGGCCGGACGGCACCCTGTACTCCACCAGCCTGGAGGATTCCTGCGTGGACTATGCAGGCGGCTTCGCCATGCTGAAGCAGATGCCGCAGGCCGCCTTCCCGGTCCTGCGCGAGGAAGCCGTCCCCGCCCGCGCCGCCAGCGACATCGCCTTTATGCGGAAATTCTGCGAATAAGCGCTTGCCTTTCAGGAGTTGTTGATGCTCCCCCAGTCACCTACGGTGACAGCCCCCTCTGAGAGGGGGCCTTTTACAGCTGACCCTTGCGCCAAGGCTCCCTCCATGAGGGAGCTGGCACAGCGACGCTGTGACTGAGGGAGTTTGCAGCAACTCCTTCTTTTTTTGTCTTCTGTGTTCACAAAAAATTCACAATTGAATTTTCATTTCCTACTTGTTCTGTAGGACAAGCTGTGCTACAATGCCTTTGTACGAAAGATACCCCCAAGGGGTAATTTGAAAGGAGTGGTTCCCATGAGCAGCGAGATGGAACCCTGCCCCCGCTGTGCCCTGCACGAAGCGTCCCCTGCCCCCTGCTGCGAAGATGCAGCTGCCGAAACAGCGCAGGCCGAAGCAGAGACCCTGAACGCCTGCTGCTGCCGCCACAAAAAGCGGAGCGAGGAGGAGTACAAGAGTCTCATCCACCGGCTGAACCGCATCGAGGGCCAGATCCGGGGCATCCGCGGCATGGTCGAAAAAGACGTCTATTGTGCCGACATCCTCGTGCAGGTGGCGGCGGCAAACTCTGCGCTGAACGCCTTTTCCAGAGAGCTGCTCAGCCAGCATGTGCGCACCTGCGTCGCGGACGACCTGCGCGCGGGCAGCGACGAAAAGTTGGATGAGCTGCTGAAATTGCTGCCCAAACTCATGAAATGACCCTTTTTCGGACAAGCTGACCCATCGCAAGGAGTGAGACTATGGAACAATACAACGTTACCGGCATGAGCTGCGCGGCCTGCTCTGCACGGGTGGAAAAGGCCGTAAACGCCGTGCCCGGCGTCACGAGCTGCTCGGTGAGCCTGCTCACCAACTCCATGGGCGTGGAGGGCACCGCGAGTGCCGCCGCCATCGTCAAGGCGGTGCAGGATGCAGGCTATGGCGCCAGCCCCAAGGCGGGCGGGCCCACCGCCGCCCCGGACCCCAGCGCTGACCTCGACGCCCTGGCAGATCACGAGACCCCCAAACTGAAAAAGCGGCTCATCGCCTCCCTGCTCTTCCTGGCGGTGCTGATGTACTTTTCCATGGGGCACATGATGTGGGGCTGGCCGCTCCCCCACTGGTTCGACGGCAACCACGTTGCGATGGGCCTCGTTCAGCTGCTGCTGGCGGGCATCGTGATGGTCATCAACCAGAAGTTCTTCATCAACGGCTTCAAGGGCCTCATCCACCGCTCGCCCAACATGGACACGCTGGTGGCGCTGGGCTCCATGGCAAGCTTTGTGTGGAGCACCTACGCGCTGTTTGCCATGACCCGCGCCCAGGTGGACGGCAACAGCGAGCTGGTCATGCACTATATGATGGAGTTCTACTTTGAGTCGGCGGCGATGATCCTGACCCTCATCACGGTGGGCAAGATGCTGGAAGCCCGCTCCAAAGGCAAGACCACCGATGCCCTCAAGAGCCTGATGAAGCTGGCCCCCAAGACCGCCACCCTGCTGCGGGACGGCGCGGAAGTAACGGTGCCCATCGAGCAGGTGCAGAAGGGGGATATTTTTGTGGTGCGCCCGGGCGAGAACGTGCCCGTGGACGGCATCGTGCTGGAAGGCACCAGCGCCGTGAACGAGAGTGCCCTGACCGGCGAGAGCATCCCCGTGGACAAGGCCGAGGGCGATAAAGTCTCCGCTGCCACCACCAACCAGTCCGGCTTCCTCAAGTGCCAGGCCACCCGCGTGGGCGAGGACACCACCCTTTCCCAGATCATCAAGATGGTCAGCGATGCCGCCGCCACCAAGGCCCCCATTGCAAAAATCGCCGATACCGTGTCCGGTTTCTTCGTGCCGACCGTCATCACCATTGCAGTGATCACCACCATCGTGTGGCTGCTGCTGGGCCGTGAACTGGGCTATGCGCTGGCCCGCGGCATCTCGGTGCTGGTCATCAGCTGCCCCTGTGCGCTGGGCCTGGCAACGCCCGTGGCCATCATGGTGGGCAACGGTCTGGGCGCGAAGAACGGCATCCTGTTCAAGACCGCCGCTTCGCTGGAAGCCGCAGGCCGCACCCAGATCGTGGCGCTGGATAAGACCGGCACCATCACCAGCGGTGAACCCAAAGTCACCGACATCCTGCCCGCCGAGGGCGTGACCGAAGGCGAACTGCTCACCCTTGCCGCCGCATTGGAGCGCAAGAGCGAGCACCCGCTGGCAAAGGCCGTGCTGGCCTGCACCGAGGCGCAGAAGCTGGACGCCCCCGAGGTGACCGACTTCGCGGCCCTGCCGGGCAACGGTCTGGCCGCCAAGCTGGACGGCGTGGACATCTTTGCCGGCAACGCCGTTTTCATCCAGACCAGGGTCACCGTGCCTGCCGCCTTGCAGGAGAAGGCCGCCGCCCTCTCGGCTCAGGGCAAGACGCCGCTGTTCTTCGGCGGCGCGGACCGGCTGCTGGGCATCATCGCGGTGGCGGATACCATCAAGGAAGACAGCCCCCGCGCCATCAAGGAACTGCAGAACATGGGCATCCGCGTGGTGATGCTCACCGGCGACAACCAGCGCACCGCTGACGCCATTGGCAGGCAGGCCGGTGTGGACGAAGTCATCGCAGGCGTGCTGCCCGACGGCAAGGAAGCCGTCATCCGCCAGCTGCAGACCTACGGCAAGGTGGCCATGGTGGGCGACGGCATCAACGACGCCCCGGCCCTGACCCGCGCCGACACCGGCGTCGCCATCGGTGCAGGCACCGATGTTGCCATCGACGCAGCGGACGTGGTGCTGATGAACTCCAAGCTGTCGGATGTGCCCGCCGCCATCCGCCTGAGCCGCGCCACCCTGCGCAACATCCACGAAAACCTGTTCTGGGCGTTCATCTACAACATCATCGGCATCCCGCTGGCGGCCGGTGTGTTCATCCCCTTCGGCCTGACCCTGAACCCCATGTTCGGCGCGGCCGCCATGAGCCTTTCCAGCTTCTGCGTGGTGAGCAACGCCCTGCGGCTGAACCTGTTTGATCTGCACAGCACCAAGCGCGACCATGCGCCCAAAAATGCATCTTCCCTGCCCGCTGCCCTGACGCAGCCCGCAGCGGTTGAAAATAAAGAGAGTACCAAGGAGGACACTGCTATGAAAAAGACCCTGAAAGTGGAAGGCATGATGTGCGGCCACTGCGAGGCCCGCGTGAAGAAGGCTCTGGAAGCCCTGCCCGAGGTGGACGAGGCCGTGGTGAGCCACGAGGCCGGCACCGCCATCGTCACCCTGAACGCCGAAGTGGCCGACGACGTGCTGAAGAAGGCCGTCGAGGACCAGGACTACAAGGTGACCGGCATCCAGTAAGCCAAAACCAGGCTCCCTTCCAAACGAGCGTGCGCATGGGCAGTGCCCCGTGTGCACGCTTGTTTTTTGTGTGTGCATAACGGCGGCGCTTTTCGGCCATACTCCCGGTATCTCACGCAGGAAAGGGAGTTTTTCTATGGACGAACGGATGTTCTGTTTTCAATGTGAGCAGGCGGCGGGCTGCACGGCCTGCACCGGGGCAGCGGGTGTGTGCGGCAAATCGGCCGAGACAGCCGCCGCGCAGGACCGGCTCACCGGCGCGCTGATCACCTATGCCGGGCAGCTGTTGGACGCGGGCCGCGCCCCGGCCCCGGAGCAGGCCCTTTTGCTGATGCAGGGGCTGTTCACCACCATCACCAATGTCAACTTTGACGCCGCCACCGTGGACGCCCTCACCGAGAAGGTCCACGCCGCCTGCCCGGCCGTCGCGCCGGACTACGACATGCAGCGGCTGTGGCACGAGCCGGACCCGGATGTGCGCAGCCTGAAAAGCTTCGTGCTGTTCAGCCTGCGGGGCATGGCGGCCTACAACTACCACGCCCGGGTGCTGGGCCGCATCAGCCCGGAGCTGGACCGCTTTTTCTGCACCGCGCTGGAAACTCTGAGCGCCGAGGGCCTTTCCATGGACGAGCTGTGGGCGCTGGTGCAGAAGACCGGCGAAGCCAGCTACCGCTGCATGGAGCTGCTGGACGCCGCCAACACCGGGGCCTTTGGCGACCCGGTGCCGGTGGAAGTGCCGCTGACCATTGAAAAAGGGCCGTTCATCGTGGTTTCCGGCCATGACCTGTTCGACATGCAGCAATTGCTCGAGCAGACGAAGGGCAAGGGCATCCACATCTACACCCACTCGGAGATGCTGCCCGCCCACGGCTACCCGGAGCTGAAGCAGAAATACCCCCACCTGAAGGGCAACTTCGGCACCGCATGGCAGAACCAGCAGACCGAGTTTGAGGATATCCCCGCGCCCATCCTGTTCACCACCAACTGCATCATGCCCCTGCGGGAGAGTTACGCCGACCGGGTGTTCACCACCTCGGTGGTGTCCTACCCCGGCATCGTGCACATCGACGAAGGGCGGGATTTCTCCCCCGTCATCCGCCGGGCGCTGGAGCTGGGCGGCTACAAAGAGGACACCCTCGTGCCCGGCATGAACGGCGGCAAGGCCGTCGTCACCGGCTTTGCGCACGATGCCGTGCTGCGCCATGCGGGCGAGATCGTGCAGGCGGTAAAGGACGGCAAGATCCGGCACTTTTTCCTGGTGGGCGGCTGCGACGGCACACGGCCTTCCCGCCGGTACTACACCGAGTTCGCCAAGCTCACCCCACAGGACACGGTGATCCTGACGCTGGCGTGCGGCAAGTTCCGGCTGAACGATCTGCCTTTGGGCAACGTGCCCGGCACCTGGCTGCCCCGCATTCTGGACGTGGGCCAGTGCAACGACGCCTACAGTGCCATCCGCATCGCACTGGCGTTGGCAGACGCCTTTGGCTGCGGGGTGAACGACCTGCCGCTCTCGCTGGTGCTGTGCTGGTTTGAGCAGAAGGCCGTGTGCATCCTGATCGCGCTGCTGGCGCTGGGCATCAAAAACATCCGGCTGGGGCCCACCCTGCCCGCCTTCCTCTCGCCGGGGGTGGTGCAGGTGCTGCAGCAAAAATATGACCTGAAAGCCGTCACCACGCCGGAAGACGACCTGCACGCCATTCTGGGCGGCTGAGCACCCCGCCGGACATTTCCCCTGTCATTTTCGCTTTGCTCCCGGTATTTTCCGGGAGCTTTTCATTTGTTGCGATTCGTGCACGTTTCCGGTATTTTTCGGCGTGGGTGCACGTTTTCAGGACCGTTTCGGCAGCACATGCCGGAGAAACTCCGGTACCGTTCCCAATCGGCGCAAAAAGCCAATTTTTTGTGGTGCAAAATCCTTCGAAACCCTTGTTTTTCCAGAATTCAGATGGTAATATATTATTGGTGCACAAAATGCACCATATTTTAGAAAGAAGGAGGTAATAAATTATGAAAAAAAGATGGTTCGTAGTGATACTGACCATCGGATTGCTGCTTTGTGTCATGCCGCTGAGTGCGCTTGCACTGAGTTCCGACCCCATCACGGATTCGGACGGCAACATTATTGGCTGGGAAGACCTTTCCACCGATCTCTATTCCTTTGATGTTTCAGATGTTTCAGATGTTTCACAGGAACAGACCCCGGTGGCTGTGGACCCCGGCACAAATGCTGCTTCCGGCCCGGCGGAGACGGACCCGGTGAAGGACGCTGCGGATGCAGACAGTGCGAAAACAGCGGCGGCCGCGACAACGCCGTTTGTGGAAGACCTGTATGCAGACGACCCCATCCCCGATCTCTACGCGGACACGACCGGCTCTGCGGACGGCACAGGCAGCGATCAGGCTGTGTGTGCGATCAATGGCAAAACCTATGCAACGCTGACCGAGGCGATCAACGATGCAGCGGATGGCGCCCAGATTGATCTGTTGCAGGACATCGAGCTGAGTACGGGCCTTGAGTTCCATAGTAAGAACTTGACCATTTCCGGCGGCAATACCTACACGCTGACGCTGGAGCAGTATGGCATGTATGCGTATCAGAGTGATATCACGTTCAAGGATCTCACGTTGACCATTCATGCGGCTCAGCATACCCATGAACACAGCGCAGGCAATACGGCCAACCTGATCACCCATTCCAGCAAGCTGCATTTGAGCCATGTCGAATTCTCATTGACACCGGACCAAATGTTAGGCAGCGGCATTTTCCTGGAGCACGACAGTGATTTGTATTTTGAAGACAATACAAATGCTGAAATCTCCGGTTTTGCTGCCGAAGAAGCCAGCGGTATCTACGCAGAGAGTTACAGTGAAGACGGTCACGGCATCTGGGTCACTTCGTCTTCTCTGAACGTCACAGACTGCAACTGGAACGGTATGACCATCGACCCCATCAATCTCACGCTGGACAATGCCGGTGTCTATTTGACCCGTAATGGTACATCCGGTTACGGCGGTCTTGGCTGTTATGGTGTAGGAAGCATTGGCGGCACGCTGACCATGATATCTTCCACGCTGACCACAACCGGTAACTATGGCGGTTGGGGTGGTTATGGCATTTATGTCGGTGTCCTTGATATGGATGCCGCTTCCACATTGTATGCCACTGACAACGAAGGTTCTGGCGTCGGCATTGGCAACAGCCGTGAAGGTGAAAGTCATATCCGTGGACAGATTTACTGCACAGGCAACGGCACATCCGGTATTGGTGGCGGCGGTGGCTTTTATGTGCACGCGCAGCATGACGATTACACCTACGAAGGCAACGTGACCATCGAACCCGGTGCGTATCTCTACGCCTGCAACAATAAAGGCTTAGCCGGCGTTTTAAACAACTGGATTCTGAAGATCGAAAGCGGTGCAACCGTCATTGCCGATAACAATGAGATGCTCGGCTTTGCAAACAGTTTCGATGCTCGTACTACCATTAAAAGCGGTGCCAATGTCTCCGCAAACTTCAATGACAACGGCATCTACAACTATGCAGGCGGTGGTGATCTAGCGTGGGCAACAGGTTTCTTCCTCATTGAGGGCGGCGCAAATGTCAATGCCAACAACAATAAGTCTGTTGGCATTTACAACACCGTCTACGGAAATTTCTCCACCCCTGCAGATGACTACTTTACAATTCAGAGCGGTGCTGTTATTTCTGCTGACGGTAACGGAGCCCACGGTATTTTCAATGACGGTGGAATTTTCACCGTGGAAACCGGTGCAACCGTTTCTGCCTGCAATAATAGTTATTACGGTATTTTTAACCGCAAGGGAACGTTTACTGTAGAAAACGGCGTCGACCTGCAGGTCGAGTACAACCAAGAGAGTGGCGTTGTCAATGTTGAGAATTCAAAGTTGACTCTGCTCTCCGGCCGTGTCCGTTATAACACCACTAAAAATTTGTATGGCTACGGCGGCGGTCTCCGAAACTATGGCGAAGCCACCCTTTCGGATGATGTGCAGCTGTACAACAACCATGCAAGACTTGCCGGTGACGACATCGAGAACGGCGCTTACGCCACCATTACCTTTGGTGCTACCGGCAGCGACTGGGCGCTGGACGGTTACCCGGACTGCTACCACCCCATTGACGGCTGGTACGATGACAGTGTGAATGACCGCTGGAACGCCCACGCGGAGCACGAAACGGACCTGCACATGGTTCTCGTCGAACCCGTCACTTCTTACACCGGTCCCCTGTCCCTCAAGGCCGCCCACGGCCCCACCGGCACCCTGATCGTCCACAAGCAGACGACCGGCGAACAGCTGGTGGACGACTGCGACGCCGAGTTCACCTTCGTGCTCACGCTGGACGATGAGACCATCGACACCGTGAACGACGAGCGCTACGGCGTCCGGTTCGAAAACGGCAAGGCGACCTTCACCCTGAAAGACGGCGAAAGCAAGACCATCAAAAACCTGCCTGTTCGCATGGGTTACACCATCACCGAGCAGTCCAAGGGCGGCTGGCTGCTGGCCCGGGTGGACGGCGACGCCGAGGGCAAAGTGCCCTACTGCGCCACCGCCGAGATCGCGTTCGTCAACGAAAAGCAGACCGCAACCGGTTCCCTGGTGGTCACCAAGGAGCTGGCCGGTGAGCTGGACGCCGACGACGCGGACACCGTCTTCAACTTTATGCTGATGCTGGATGACAACACCATCACCACCGCAGACGCAGAAGAATACGGCGTGCAGTTTGAAAACGGCATCGCATCCTTCTCCCTGAAGGGCGGCGAAAGCATCACCATCGCAAACCTGCCTGCAGGCGTTGGCTACACCATCGCCGAGGTCCGCCAGACCGGCTGGACCCTGCAGAGCGTCAGCGGCGCAGACACCGGCGTTGTGCCCAAGAATGACACCGCCGAGATCGTCTTCACCAACCTGAAGAACGGCACGGACATCCCGGATGTCCCGGTCGTCCCGACGGAGCCCGAGGAACCCACGGAGCCCGAGACCCCGGAGACCCCCGAGGAGCCTGCAGAGCCCGACGCACCTGCACAGGACGAGACCCCCGGCGAGGAACCGGCTCAGGACGACACCACCGTGCCTGCCCAGCCGGCTGAGACCCCCGCACAGGATACCACCAAGGCCGACACCCTGCCCCAGACCGGCACCACCGGCTGGCTGGCTGTCGTGCTGATGAGCTTCGGCTTCGGCCTGCTGGCATGCGGATGGTTCTTCACCCGCAAACAGCGTGCTGCAAAGCACTAAGGGCGGAAAAGCCACACGAGCGCACACAAACCGCTGCATCCCCTGCCCCGCAAAGGCGGCCGGATGCGGCGGTTTTGTTTTTGTACGGTGCACAGTTCGGGCCGTTCGCGGCGTTTCGCACAAGAAGCGGTGGAAAGCCGCCATCATATTTGGTGCAGCTGTCACTTGAAGATTTTTCAGCGCCCGCTATAATAGAAAGTACCGGAACAAAGGCGTTCCGCAAGGGTAAACTCTGCCCTTGCGGGGCGCTTTTCTTTTTTGTCAGAATGCGGAGGGTGCCGCATCCGGTGAGGATTTTGATAAAGGATGGGAAAGTCTATGGAAAACTTTACAGAGCAGAAAAACACCCTTGGCCTGTACGATCCACAGTTTGAGCACGACGCCTGCGGCATCGGCGCCGTGGTGAATTTGAAGGGCACGCCGTCCCACGCCACAGTGGACAGTGCCCTGAAGATCGTGGAAAAGCTGGAGCACCGGGCAGGTAAAGACGCCACCGGCGAGACCGGTGACGGCGTGGGGCTGATGATTCAGGTGCCACACAAGCTGATGGTGAAGGCGGCCTCCGCCGAGGGCATCGCCCTGGGCGGCCCCCGGGATTATGGCGTGGGCATGTTCTTCTTCCCCGCAGACGCGCTGAAGCGGGCCCAGGCCCAGAAGATGCTGGAGATCATCGCGTCCAAGGAGGGGCTGGACTTCCTGGGCTGGCGGGATGTGCCCACCCATCCGGAGGTGCTGGGCCGGAAGGCCCTGGACTGTATGCCCTGCATCTGCCAGTGCTTTGTGGCCCGGCCTGTAGACTGCGCCCGTGGCCTGGACTTTGACCGGAAGCTGTATGTGGTCCGCCGGGAGTTCGAGCAATCCAATGTGAACACCTACATTTGCTCCTTCTCCAGCCGGACCATCGTGTACAAGGGCATGTTCCTGGTGGGGCAGCTGCGGAAGTTCTACACGGACCTGAC
>OGJH01002182.1_pt1 | contig 13472 bp, 8 predicted proteins | sample 1572021 | NCBI WGS metagenome assembly OGJH01 (sample SAMEA2582098, study PRJEB24529) | metagenome | biome: Human gut stool | place: China | collected 2011
CGTCCACGCTGTCCATCACGGCGATCTTCTCATCCAGAATGACATAGGAGTTGTAGCTCACTCCCATAGGCTGGACGGGGTACTGGTTTTCAAAGAGTGCCAATGTGTTATCATCCACCCCTACATAGCGGATGGCATCTGTTACCGTTTGGATAGCCATATAAAAAACACCTCCTATTTTCCTTACTCAGACTCTGACTGATAGGTTCTTCTTTTCTAATGAAACATACGCTCAACCGCGGATCGACGGTCGCGCATTTTACCGTTGCCTTGCTTCCCCCAGAGTCGTTACATGTGGTACACCGCAGCGGAGCGAAGTCCTTCCGGCAGGCCGTCGGGCGCAGCAGGTGAAAGTTCCCAGCGTACCTGCCCCGCCCACTGGGAGGCGACGGCGGAGAAGTGGAGCATGACAATACCGAGATCCAATGCGGCATCCAAATTATCGGTGTAGGCATCCTCCTGCTGCACCAAATAGATGCTGTGATCCTGCACAAGGAAGCCATAGGGCTGACGGTTGAGATAGCTGGGGGAGAGCGAAGCGGCGTAGATGGACTGCCAGAGCATATCGTCGTAGAAGTCCATCATCTCGTCAAGCCCAGACTTGTTGCTCCAGCTCCCCATGTGAACCAAATCATGCACGCCCTTTTTGGGCGCGTAGTACTGCTGCTCGGCCCGCACATCGATCTGAGACATACTTAGGATATTCAGCCGCAGCTTTTTTGCGGTCTTTTCCCCGTAGCCAAAGGCAACGATTGCCGCCACCTCTAACGGGGTGGCGAGAGACAGTGCCTTTTTGATTTTGTCGCTGTCGGTGAAGGTCATCCAGCAGGTGTCAATGTCCAACTCAGTCAGCTTGAGGACGAGATCTTCCATCATGTAGCCGGCGTTGATGGCCGCATAGGAATGCGGGGCAGACATAAGGAGCAGGTAGTGCGGTGCTCCGATGAGAAATTGATTATAGCCCGCTGAGCTCTCCAGCGCCGGCTGTGCATCCTTGTCCAAGACGATCAACTCCGTTGCAATCTCCGGGACAAGACGGGGGCAGGTCTTTTCATAGTAGGATCGGAGCTGGCCGATAGCCTCGCTCGGAACTTCCTTTTCGCGGAATGCGTGAACGGATCTGCGATTTTGAATCATAGCGCTGTAATTCATAGTAATATCTCCTATTCTGATGTCTTTGGTTTTCTTATAAATCGTCTATCAGTGCGGTGCTCTTGGCGTAGGCGGTACTGCGTGCCTCAAAGAAATCGGTCTTGACCATGTTGGCGTCGGCGTACTGGCTGACCCATTCCATGCTCTCCGGTTCGCTCTCAAAGCCTGGATACAATGCGGGATAGCCAAGGCTCGTCCAGCGGAGGTTGCCGAGATAGCGGATGTAATCGCTGATCATCTGCCGGTTCAGCCCCGGGATGTCGTCGCCGATCACATAATGCCCCCATGCGATCTCCTGCTCCACGCCCTCACGCATCATCTCGCGCAGCGCTTGTACGCTCTCGGCGGTGAACAACTCCGGCTGCTCCTTTTGCAGCTCCGTGATGATATTGCGGAACAGCCACAAGTGCGTGTTCTCATCGCGGTTTATGTAGCGAATCTCCTGCGCCGAGCCGGGCATCTTCCCGTTTCGGGAGAGATTGTAGAAGAACATAAAGCCGCTGTAAAAATAGATGCCCTCCAAAATATAGTTTGCCATCATCACGCGCAGCAGCGTGGGAGCGTCCTTCCGCTCCTGAAACTCGTTGTAGCAGTCCCCAATGAAGGTGTTGCGGCGCAGCAGATGCTCGTCCGTTTTCCATTGGTAGAGGATGTCATTGCGCTCCACGGGGGAACAGATGGTGTCGAGCATATAGCTGTAGCTCTGTGAGTGGACACACTCCTGAAACGCCTGAATGGACAGGCAGAGATTGACCTCGTTGGCGGTAATGTAGGCGCCGATATTAGGCAGGTTCGCTGTCTGAATGGAATCCAAAAAGACAAGAAAACTCAGAATTTTATCGTAGGCGCTGCGCTCGGCTGACAGCAGGCGGGGATAGTCCTTCACATCCTGCGAGAGATTGATCTCCTCAGGGATCCAAAAGTTGTTCATGGCCTGCCGGTACCAGTCGCTGACCCAAGCGTACTTCATATTGTTGAAGTCGTTGAGGTTGGTGGTATTGCCGCCGATCATGCGCCGCAGGCGCACATCAGGGTCGCCCTCCGGGTTAAAGAGGGGCTTTTTCTTCAGTTCCGTCATGCTATCCTCCTTATGACGAGCAGCTTTCGCAGGCCTCGACCTCAAGGGCCTTGCTGCGGACATAGTAAATGGTCTTGACGCCGGCCCTCCACGCCTCCAAATACAGTCTGAGCACCTGACGCATGGAATAGTCGTTGGTGATATAGAGATTCATGCTCTGCGCCTGGTCAATATGTCTCTGGCGAAGGCCCGCGGCGCGTACCGACCAGCTTTGGTCGATCAGATGCGCTGCCTTATAGTACCACCATGTGTCCATAGAAAGCTCCGGAGCAACGCGGGGCAGCATGCTGCCCTTTTTTTCCTCTAAAAAGAATTTCTTCATAATTGGATCTATGCCCGCCGACGTGCCGGAGAGGATAGATGTGCTGGAGGTCGGTGCGACCGCCAGCAGATAGGCGTTGCGCATTCCCTGCACCGCCACCGTTTCCGCAAGCGCCTGCCACTTTTCGGAGGTATAACCCCGCTTTTCAAAATACGCGCCCGTCTGCCAGTCGCTGCCCTCAAAGAGCGCGTAACGACCCTTTTCCCGTGCCAGTGCTGTGTCCGCCTTGACGGCGGCGTAGTTGATGAGCTCGAATACTGCATCGGTGAAGGCAAGGTGCTCATCGCTCTCCCAGTGGATGCCGCGCTTTGCCAGCATGTGGTGGTAGCCGCTGACGCCCAGGCCGATGCTGCGGTACTTCTGATTGGTAAGCCGCGCGTATTCCAACGGGTAGAAGTTGAGGTCGATCACATTATCCAGTGCGCGGATGGCCGTTTCCACCGTGCGTTCCATATAGGCCTCGTCCTCCACCGGCAGATTACCGAGAGACAGACTCGCCAGATTGCAGACCACAAACTCACCTGGGCGTGTGGCCGTCACCACTATTGTGTCGCCGTTCTCCGTGTGCACCTCAGTGCTGATGTGCTCGATGGGTGCCATGTTCTGCGCGATCTCCGTACAGAGATTGGAGCAATAGATCATTCCCGTGTGGCCGTTTGGGTTCATATGATTTACACTGTCTCGATTGAAAGCGAAGGGCGTGCCGGTCTCCACTGCCGAGCGAAGCACCAGCCGCACGATGTCCTTGACGGTGACGCTGCGCTTTTCGATGCGCGGGTCATTGACGCAGTCCAGATACCGCTTCTCCCATTCTGTACCCCAGTAATCCTCCAGTGCGTAGCCCTTGACCGTGAGGATCTCATGCGGACACATGAGATGCCACGGCGCGTCTATGTTCTCCTCCGCCAGTCGCCAGAAGAGATCCGGATAGCACACGGCGGGAAACACATCATGTGCCTTCATGCGGTCGTCGCCGTTGTTGGTGCGCAGTTGAAGGAATTCCGGCAGATCCCGGTGCCATGCGTCTAAGTAAACCGCCACAGCGCCCTGCCGCATCCCCAACTGATCCACCGCCACGGCGGTGTCGTTGACCAGCCGGATCCAGCGGATAACACCGCCCGCCGCCCCTTGAAAGCCGCGGATGGTGCTGCCTGCAGCGCGCACCTTACCGAAGTACATCCCCATTCCACCGCCGAATTTAGAGACCTTTGCGAAGTTGTCCAGCGAGCGGTAGATGCCGTCCAGACTGTCCGGCACAGTGTCCACAAAGCAGCTTGAAAGCTGATGGTAGGGCTTTCGTGCGTTGGACATGGTAGGTGTCGCCATCGTGACCTCCATACGGCTGAGCATATCGTAAAAGCGTTTTACCCACCCCATGCGGTCAGAGCCTTCGTTCATAGCAAGATGCAGCGCGATACCCAAAAACATCTCCTGCGGTGTTTCCAGCGGCACGCGGCTGCGTGACTGGATCACATAGCGTTTGAGCAGCAGGTCAAGGCCGGAGTAGGTGAACAGCTCGTCCCGTTCCGGGCAGAGAAAGTCCTCCGCCATGGCAATCTCCTCGTGGGTATAGTGGGCAAGGATATAGTCACCGTAGAGTCCCTTATCCGTCAGATAGCGAAGCTTGCCATAGAGGTCGCCGACGCCGCGCCCCTCCCATTCCTGTGCGTTGCGACAGCGAAAGGAGTGGTTCAGAAGCCGCGCCGCGATGAACTCCCACTTGGGTGCCTCTGCCGTAGTCAGCTCTACCGCCGCCTTGGTCAGTGCCTCAGCCCGCTCATCCTCCGTCATGCCCAGGCGACAGAAACTCTCAAACTTCATTTGAAGCGCCGCGAGGGAGTAGACTTCCTCGGTAAAATCCATCTGGATGCGGCGCAGCACCTCGTCAAGCGAGTCATCCCCCACCGTCCGCGCGATGGTATGCCGGACACGGCGCAGCGCAGACCGCTTTTCGCGGTAGAGGATGTACGCCTTGGCCACCTCATAGTGTCCGCGCTCCATGAGCGTTCGCTCCACCTCGTCCTGCACACGTTCTACGGTGAGCGGCACTGTGACGGAGAGATTGTTGAGAACGGTGGCGAGGATCTCATCCATCTCTCTGCTCCCGATCTCCTTGCCCTGTCCGTCAAACGCCTTTTTCATGGCGTTGAAAATTTTCTCCTGTTGAAAGGGAACAGACTCCCCGTTTCGTTTTCTGATCTCCATTTCGATCCTCTCATCTTCTCCGGTCACTTCTCATGTCCTTTTGGGCAAAGAGCGGGCAAGCGCAGTATCACGCTTGCCCGCTCTGTTTTTGAAAGCCGGTTTTTCTGCAGCCGACGCGGCGGGGCTGTTTGTTGTCTGTTGTCTTGGTTTTGGCTTTCCTGCCAGTTACTTCATAGATTCCAGAATGGCGTCCGCCAGTGCTTCCAGCTCAGTGCGCTTGTCCGTGCCCATGGACGAGGCGAGGCTGAGCCGCTCGTTGAGCACCGTCATGTTCTTAAGCTCATTGTTGACGAATTTCTGCATGAGGTCACCGGACTTCACCGCCCATGAGCCGTTTTCAATGATGGCAAAGGTGCGGTTTTGCAGATTCAGTGCCTTCATATCCATGAGGAAGTCATGCATGGCAGGGTAGATGCCGAGGTTGTAGGTCACAGAGGCCAGGACAATGTGACTGTACTTAAACGCCTCGGAGATCAGCTGGGAGACATGAGTGGAGGACACATCGTACATCGCCACCTTGCTCATGCCCTTATCGCAGAGCGACGTCGCCAGCGCCTGCGCCGCGTTCTCCGTGTTGCCGTACATAGAGGCGTAGACGATGAGCACGCCCTGGGTCTCAGGGGCATAGCGGCTCCATGTGTCGTACTTTTCGATGAACCAGCCCAGATCCTTGCGCCACACGGGGCCGTGGAGCGGGCAGATGTACTTGATCTGATCCAAAACGCCGCCGGCCTTTTTCAGCAGGAGCTGGATGTGGGGGCCGTACTTGCCCACGATGTTGGTAAGGTAGCGACGGGCGTCGTCCAGCCAGTCCCGCTCGAAGTCCACCTCGTCGGCGAACAGCTTGCCGTCCAGCGCGCCGAAGGTGCCGAAGGCGTCGGCGGAAAAGAGGACGCCGTCGGTGACGTCGAGGGTCACCATGGCCTCCGGCCAGTGAACCATAGGCGCGCCCACAAAGGTGACGGTGTGCTTGCCGAAGGAGAAGGTGTCGCCCTCCTTCACCTCGATGCACTCATGTCCGTCCACATGGAAGCCGAACTGCCGCATGAGCATGAATGCCTTCTCGTTGGAGATCAGTTTCACCTTGGGATGGCGCAGCAGGATCTCCTCGATGCAGGCGGCGTGATCCGGCTCCAGATGGTTGACCAGCAGGTAGTCCAGCTCGCGGCCATCCAGCACATACGCCAGATTTTCCAAAAGCTGGCGGCAGGCAGACCAGTCCACCGTGTCAAAGAGCACCGTCTTTTCATCCAGCAGGCAGTAGGCGTTGTAGCTTACGCCCCGGGGAATGGGAAAGCAGTTTTCAAACAGGGCCAGGCGATGGTCGTTGGCGCCCACCCAGTAGAGGTCGTTCGTTACTTTACGCACGCAATACATCTTATCTTGCCTCCTTCACGGCCTCAAGCCTTTACAAATTGATCCTTCGTCTCCGCGCACTCGGGACACACCCACTCGGCGGGAAGCTGCTCAAAGAGCGTACCGGGCGCGATCTCGCCGTCCTCGTCGCCCAACTCCGGCACATACTCGTAGCCGCAGCCGCTGCAGACGTAGCGGTCGCCGATGGGGGCGGGCTTCGGCGGCGTGGGCCGCTTCATCTTTACCATGGGCGGCGCGGGCAGCTTTTCGCCGCTATCCAGCGCGGCAGTGAGCAGGGGCAGGATCTCCTCCACATCGCCCACGATGCCGTAGTCGCAGTTCTTGAAGATAGGCGCGTTACCGTTCTTATTGATGGCCACGATGGTGGAGGCGTCCTTGATGCCCTTAAGGTGCTGGGATGCGCCGGAGATGCCGCAGGCGATGTACAGATTGCCGGTGAACTTCTGACCGGACATACCCACATAGCGGTTCAGCGGCAGATATTTGAGAGTCTCCGCCACAGGGCGGGAAGAACCGATGGCCGCGCCGGCGGCCTTGGCCAGCGACTCTACCAGTTTCATGTTCTTTTTCTCCCCGATGCCCTTGCCCGCGGAGACCACCCGCTCCGCCTGCGGGATGGGCGTATCCATAGGGATGCCCACGGAGAAGTCGTGACCATCCTTCTTCAGCGCCGCCACAAGGTCGGCCACCTGCTGGGCAGCATCCCCCTCCCGGAAGATGGTCTTTTTGCGAATGCCGGTGATGGGCGCGGGTTTCTTGGCCGCCGAACGGCTCTCGCCGCCGGAGCTCTTGCCCAGCCTGCCCAACAGATGAGAGGCGATGACCACCCGCTGGATCTCGTTAGTGCCCTCGTAGAGGGTGGTGATCTTGGCGTCGCGGTAGGCCCGTTCCACCTCCATGCCCTTGAGGTAGCCGCTGCCGCCGTGGATCTGCAAGGCATCGTTGGTGACCTCCAGCGCGATGTCCGAGGCGTACATCTTCGCCATGGCGGACTCCATGCCGTAAGGCGCGTGCTGCTCCTTCAGCTCCGCCGCGGAGTAGATGAGGAACCGGGCGCAGCGCAGCTTGGTTGCCATATCCGCCAGCTTGAAGGCGATGCTCTGCTGGGCCGCGATGGGCTTGCCGAACTGGACGCGCTCCTTGGAATAGCTCAACGCGTGCTCAAACGCGCCCTGGGCGATGCCCAGCGCCTGCGCGGCGATGCCGATGCGCCCGCCGTCCAGCGTGGACATGGCAATCTTGAAGCCCTCGCCCTCCTTGCCCAATAGGTTTTCCTTGGGAACCTTCACGTCGTTGAAGATCAGCTCCGCCGTGGAGGAGGAGCGAATACCCATCTTGTCATAGTGGTCGCCGAACTCAAAGCCCTTCCAGCCCTTCTCCACGATGAAAGCGGAGATGCCCCGGGTGCCGATGTCCGGCGTGGTGACGGCGAAAACCACATAGGTGTCCGCCTTAGGGGCGTTGGTAATGAAGATCTTGCCGCCGTTGAGGAGGTAGTAGTCCCCCTTATCCAGCGCCGTGGTCTCCGTGCCGCCGGCGTCGGATCCGGCGTTGGTCTCCGTAAGGCCGAAGGCGCCGATCTTCTCGCCCTTGGCCAGCGGAACCAGATATTTCTTCTTCTGCTCCTCGGTGCCATAGGCGAAAATGGGCCATGAGCCGAGGGAGACGTGGGCGGAGAGGATTACGCCCGTGCCGCCGTCCACACGGGCCAGCTCCTCCACCGCGATGGCGTAGCTCAGGGCATCAAGACCGGCACCGCCGTACTCCTTGGGGTAGGGAATGCCCATCCAGCCCAGCTTACCCAGCTTCTTGACAGCCTCCTCGGGAAACTCATTGTTCTGATCCATTAAAAATGCGAGGGGCTTGATCTCCTCCTCCGCAAAACTCCGGATCTTCGCGCGCAGCTCTTCGTGCGCCGCCGTGGTTTGAAACAGCATACGGGTACCTCCTTTTAAAATTTTACAGCTTGCTTGTATCTTGGGGATCGGATCCGCCGGTCAGCAGCCTGCGCAGGCTCACGGCACGGAACGCCTCGTCCTGCTTTTGCTGCAAGGCCGCCAGCTGACAGTGGATGGCGCACCGCCCATGCTTGTCCTGCCAGCGGCATTCATATCCCGGCTCCATGCAGGCGCACAGGATGCCCCGCTCCCCCACGACCCCCATGAGATCGTAGAGGGAGGTCGCGTCCAGATCGCAGGACAGCGCGCAGCCGCCGAGAGCGCCGCGGCTCACCCGCACCAAATTGCCGGCGGAGAGCTTGCGCAGAATCTGGTAGGCAAACTGATTGGGGATCAATTCCGTTTCCGACATCTCGGCCACCGAATGCTTCTCCCCGTCCAGCAGCACCCGCAAAATGCGCAGCGCGTAGTCCGTCTCTTTGGTGATGATCATGCTCCACATCCTCTTTTCGCTTGCTTGTTAATACCATCATATCAATCTTGATAAATTTTGTCAAGATAGTTTCAAAAAAAATATCGCTTTATTACAGACCGCCCCAGCCCGGGTCAGCTTCGCTTTCCATTCAGCGAAAAGCCATGTTCCTTACAATCATCAGAGTGACAAGGATCACCAAAATCAGCACAAGGCAGCTTTGCAGGATGCTGATGAGATTTTTGCGATCTATTTTTACATTTCCTTTTATCATAACGACCTCGATCACGGAACGACCATGATATTCTTTATTGCGAATCAGTCTTGATGAATACTTTACTCTGTAACGCACATCATGTCAATGAACAATGGAAATTTTTCTACTGTCTCCCCAGAATGATCGGCATGATAAAATAATCTATATTTTCCCCCTGCTGCGGGGCTGGTTTTTTGAGCCTTGCTACAAACTCAAAGCACGTTTAATGCTCAAAAACAGTAGAATTTCATCTGCACACGAAAGATAGATGAATAGCTGAACAACAAAATGTAACTTTTGTGACCTACGACACCAGTCTCAAGCGGTCTAACTAATGTCCACTGAACAAGTGCCCAATTTTTGTTCTGAGCCAGAATCTCCAGAAGATATGCGAGCATTCTCAAAAGAGCACGCTGGATCTTGCGGAGATTCCGCACCAGAACGGACATGGCGATCACATGAGCCGCGGTCTCCCGCAGCTTCGCGGCGACCAGCAAATAATATTGCTCGTTTACCGCCGGATCCATTTCAGAAGCTGAATCACCAGCATAGAGCCAAACGCCAGTCCCACAATGGCACCGACCATGCCAACAGACAGCGGCGCAATTGCGAACAGCGGTTCCAGCGCAGGAACCAGCAGCACCAGCCCCAGCAGCAGAGCGCCGATGGTAAAGGCCCCTAACAGGGCACGGTTGTTCCAGAAGTGCCGGGTAAGCAGCACCGGATGCTGGGATTTGCAGCTAAATCCGTGGAACAGTCGGCTCAGGCACAGGGTGGAGAAGGCCATGGTCTGTCCAGCAGCGGCACCGCCTGCGTTCAGCCCCAGATAGAAGGCCGTGACGGTGGCGGCGGCGATGACCAGTCCCTCGACGCCCACGCTATAAAGGAAGTGCTTTGTCAGGATGCCTTCGTTCCGGGGCCGGGGCTTTTCAGACATGACCTCGTCGGTGTGTGGCTCCATGCCAAGGGCGATGGCGGGTAGGGAGTCCGTCAGCAGGTTGATGAACAGCAGGTGCACTGCCGCGAAGGGCACGGGCAGTCCCATCAGAGAGGCGTAGAGCACCGTCAAAATGCCCGCCGTATTGCCGGAGAGCAGAAATTGAATGGCCCGCTTGATGTTGGCATATACGTTCCGACCGTTTTTTACAGCCTTCACAATGGTGGCGAAGTTGTCGTCCGTCAGCACCATACCGGCGGCATCCTTGGCCACCTCCGTTCCCGTGATGCCCATAGCCACGCCGATGTCCGCCTGCTTCAGGGCGGGAGCGTCATTGACGCCGTCGCCGGTCATGGCTACCAGATTGCCCCGCTGCTGCCACGCCCGGACGATGCGGATCTTATGCTCCGGGGACACACGGGCGTAGACGCTGACCTTCGGCACAAACTCCTGCAATTCCTCGTCGCTCATGCCGTCGATGACCGCGCCCTCCACGGCCTCCGTGCCGTCCCGCAAAATGCCGATCTCACGGGCAATGGCCGCCGCCGTGATTTTGTGGTCGCCGGTGATCATAATAGGACGGATACCGGCGCGGATGCACTCCGCCACCGCCGCCTTGGATTCCTCACGGGGCGGGTCCATCATGGCGATGAGGCCGAGGAAAGTCAGGCTGTTTTCATCCGCCAAAGTGATGGCCGGGCCGTCCACGCTGCGGCAGGCGAAGGCCAGCACCCGCAGGCCCTCGTTGGAAAACTGTTCGTTGACCTGTTCGATCCTCGCCCGTTCCTCCGGCGTCACCACGCAGCGGTCCAGCAGCACATCCGTCGCGCCCTTGGTGACCAGCATCAGGCCACCCGCCAGCTTGTGGACCGTGGACATCATTTTCCGGTCGGAATCGAAGGGGATCTCTGTCAGACGGGGCCAGCGGTTCCGGACGAGATCCTCGTCAAAGCCGTTGGTCTCCCCCAGCCGCACCAGTGCCGTTTCCGTGGGGTCGCCGATCTCCGTATCCCCGCTGATGACCGCATCGCTGCACAGCAGAGCCGTCCGCAGCAACGGCTCCTGTAACGGGTCCCGGAAGTCCGCGTCCTTGGCGTCGATCACCTCGCCTCCGGTGTAGAGCTTGCGCACCGTCATACGGTTCTGGGTCAGCGTACCCGTCTTATCCGAGCAGATGACCGACACGCTGCCAAGCCCCTCCACCGCCTGCAAATGGCGGATGATGGCGTGTTCCCTGGCCATTTTCCGGGTGCCGAAGGACAGCACGATGGTCACGATGGAGCTGAGGGCCTCCGGGATAGCGGCCACCGCCAGCGCCACGGCGAAGAGAAAGGCGTTCATCACGTTTTCGTGCCGCCACAGCACACTGACGCCAAACAGCACTGCGCAGATCACCAGAATGATGATCGACAGCTTTCTGCCGAACTGGTCCAGACTGACCTGAAGCGGCGTTTTCCGCTCCTCCGTGTTTTTCAGAAGCTGGGCGATCTTGCCCATTTCCGTGTCCATGCCGGCGGCCGTCACAAGAAAGCGGCCCCGCCCATAGGTGACGAAGCTGCCGGAGAACACCATGTTCTTCCTGTCGCCCAAGGCCGTTTCCCCACTGAGCGGCTCCGTATCCTTTTCCACCGGCAGGCTTTCGCCGGTGAGGGCACTCTCCGCGCACTTCAGGCTGGCACATTCCAACAGGCGTCCGTCGGCACAGACGGAATCTCCCGCCTCCAATATGACCACATCACCGGGAACCACCTCTCGACCGGGGATCTGTACGATCTGACCGTCCCGCAGCACCTTGGCGGTGGGAGCGGACATCTGCTTCAGGCTGTCCAGCGATGCGGAGGCCTTGACGGTCTGAACGGTGCCCAGAATTGCGTTCATGGTGATGACCGCCAGAATGACGATCATGCTCTCCACGTCCCCCATGCAGGCGGAGATGACGGCGGCCAGGATGAGGATCAACACCAGAAAATCCGCAAACTGCCCCAGAAAGATCTGCAAAACACTCTTTTGCTTGCCGGCGTGCAGTTCATTGGCTCCGTATTTTGTCAGACGATCCGCCGCATCCTCCTGCGATAGGCCGGTCTCCCGACAATCCAGTTTCTGGAACAACTCCACGCGGGACTGTTCCCAAATGTTCTTTTCCTGCTTCATGTACTGTGTCTCCTTTCGGCGGACGCAAAAAAGGCGAGCCCTTTTGCGTCAATGCCTTCACATTGATACAAAAGTCTCGCCATTTCAATCCGCAGCGGAGCCAAACGACCCGTACTGACGCCAACGGATACACAAAGCTGTGCAAGCTACTCCCTTTTGAACGAAGGATACACCATTCTTTTCACATTGTCAAGAAGGACGCCTGCTAAAGGACGTTGAGAATTGTACCTGTACAGATTCTTACAGGTGGAAGTATTTTCCAGCTTTTGATTTTCTCCCAGCATCAGCAAGGTCAGACTTCCGTCCAGCATGGTTTCCGGTGAGATGTTTACATCGGTTTTGCCATGCACACCTCCTTGAACGGATGGTACTCTCAATTTCCCGTACAGTATAGCACGGTGTTGGAGATATGCCTGCACAGCCGTAAAATTTATTTCATATAATATAATGTCCACTGAACAAGTGCCCAATTTTTCTTCTGAGCGAGAATCTCCAGAAGATATGCGAGCATTCTCAAAAGGGCGCGCTGAATCTTGCGGAGATTCAGCACCAGAACGGACATGGCCATCACATGGGCCGCAGTCTCCCGCAGCTTTGCGGTGACCAGCCCCATGCCACATTTACGCTTCGCCAGACTAAATCTGCGCTCCACTTCCACGCGCTCGCACTCATCCCGATCGTCCTGAGCTTTGTCTCTGGTTTCACCCTTCTTGGGCCGCCCCAGAGCTGGGCCGGAAAGCCGGATCCCATGCGCGTTGCAATAGCTGAGATTCTCCCGGTTTCGATAGATTTTGTCCGCCAGGATCCGGCTGGGGTAATGCCCCTCTCGCGCTCGGAACCGCTCTGCCATTTCCCGCAGATTTCCCGCCTCATTGTAGGCGTCAAAAGAACAGCACTCCAGCCGCGTCCATCCGTCAACGACACTGATGTCCAGTTTCGCGCCAAACTCCACCAGCTTTCCCGCTTTTCCCCGCACAATGGGTCGAACGAAGGGCTGGCGCACGCTGACGATCCGGTCAGGTACGCTGTGGGTACGGTTATCGTACATGTACTTCTGCTGCTCATAGACGGTGCGGATCGTGTCCAAACGCTCCGCCTGGCGAGAGGGCAGATTTTTTCCGAGGGACAGTTTTCCATCGATGGCATTCAGGTCACGCCGGAGGTAAGCCAGCTGCTTCCCAATGGCTTTGCGGGTCATTTTCGCGGTGTGTTTACGGCATCTTGTGTATTTCAGGTAATCTTTCCGGGCGCGTTTGCGGTAGGTTCGAGGCTTCTTTCCGTCCGCGGGATCGTGAAGAACGTCCAAAAGCGTTTCGGTGTTCTCCCTGGCCTCGTTGAGCAGGGAAACATCCTGAGGATAACGGATATTGGACGGCGCAGGTGGCGTCCACGATCATCGTGCCGCTGTTTCCGCCGGTTCCCGGCTGGCCGTCAGAATCATCATCGTCATCCTTTGATTCGGCTTCTTTAACCTGACGCTCCTTTGCGTCCCGCACGATCATCTCATTGATCTCACACAGCACTTCCGGGGTCAGGCGCTTGCGGAAATACACCATCAAAGACGGGTCAAAGGGCAGCTTTTCGTCATCATAGCCAGGATACCCGCAGAAATATTGAAGATATG
>OGJH01002184.1_pt1 | contig 13449 bp, 10 predicted proteins | sample 1572021 | NCBI WGS metagenome assembly OGJH01 (sample SAMEA2582098, study PRJEB24529) | metagenome | biome: Human gut stool | place: China | collected 2011
CTCTTGGGGGTCAAAGGGGGATATTCTCTTTCCGAGGAAAGAGAATATCCCCCTTGATCGCACCTCTGCACGGTGTAGGGGAATAAGAACCAGCGCTGCCGCGCTGTAAACCCTCAGACGATAGGATCGTCAATATCTCTCGTCGCATACGCGTTCAGCGACCAATCCGCCCGCGCGCCGGCGAGATACTCATAATACCCCTGTGCGCCGATCATCGCGCCGTTGTCACCACAGAGCTTGAGCGGCGGCATGTAGAGCCGGTAGCCGTGCTTTCGGCACTCCTTTTCGAGCTCTGCGCGGATGAACGAGTTCGCGGCGACACCGCCTGCGGCGACGAGTACCTTGTGCCCGCTTTGCTGCATGGCGAGCATCGCGCGCGGGACGAGCTCGTCGACAACGGCCTGCGTGAAGTCGCGCGCAAGCGCCGCACGGTCGAGCTGCTTTCCCGTCTGCTCGGCGTTGTGGGCAAGGTTCACGACGGCGGTCTTGAGGCCCGAAAAGCTCATATCGAGAGGGCACCCGTCGATCTTTGCGCGCGGCAGCTCGTAAACGCCGCCCTCGCTCTCGTGGGCGAGCTTGTCCATCGCCGCGCCGCCGGGGTAGGGAAGGCCGAGCACGCGCGCGGCCTTGTCAAAGCACTCGCCCGCCGCATCGTCACGCGTCGCGCCGAGGAGCGCAAAGTCAGTGTAGTCGCGCACGTCGACGATGAGCGTGTTGCCGCCGGACATGCACAGCGCCAGAAACGGCGGCTCAAGCTCTGGGAACGCTAAGTAATTCGCGGCGATGTGGCCGCGGATGTGGTGCACAGGGATGAGCGGCACATTCAGCGCGTAGGCCGCGCTCTTGGCAAAGTTCAGCCCAACGAGCACCGCACCGATGAGACCCGGCGCGTAGGTCGCGGCCACGGCGTCGATGTCTTTTTTCTCGACGCCCGCCTCCTTGAGCGCCTGATCGGTCAGTGCGGCGATGGCCTCGATGTGCTTACGCGACGCGATCTCCGGCACGACGCCGCCGTAGAGTGCGTGCAGGTCGGCCTGCGACGCGATGGCGTCGGAGAAAATTTTTCGTCCGTCCTCGACGACCGCAACGGCGGTCTCGTCGCAGGAGGACTCGAAAGCGAGAATTTTCATTGCTGCGCCTCCGCTTCTGCCGCGCCGAATTCCTTCGTCATGATGATGGCGTCCTCTTTCGGGTGGTCGTAGTAGTTTTTGCGGCGGCCCTCGCCGCGGAAGCCGCGGCTGCCGTACAGCGCGATGGCGGCATAGTTGCTCTCACGCACCTCAAGCGTCAAGAACGCAAGGCCGCTGCCCTCGGCGAAGCGGATAAACACGTCGAGAAGCTGTCCCGCCACACCGCCGCGGCGGCAGTCGGGGCGGACGGCCATCTTGGTGATGCAGCCCTCGTCCACGACGGCGAGCAGCCCCGCGTAGCCGACGACGCTGCCGTTTTCTGCATCCAGCGCGACTAAGAAGGCTGAGCACGCGTTTTCAAGCTCCTCTGCGAGCATGTTGCGCGACCAGGGGTTCGAGAAGCATGTGCGCTCAAGCTCGGCAACGTCATTCAAATATTCGTTCGTCATCGGCACGATGCGGACTTTTTTCTTTAACTGTTCCATTGGTTTCCTCCGGTCATTTGGCTTCCAGCCAGTTTTTGCCCCAGTGGGCCTCGGCGGTCAGGGGAACGGAGAGGTGCACTGCGCCCTCCATCTCCTCGGTGAGGAGCCGTGCGACCGTCTCCTTTTCCTCCTCCGGGCACTCGACGATGAGTTCGTCGTGCACCTGCAAAATGAGCTTTGCCTTTAAGTTTTCCTTGTGCAGCCGCTCGTCGACGCGCACCATTGCGAGCTTGATGACGTCCGCGGCCGTGCCCTGAATGGGCATGTTGCGCGCGACACGCTCGCCGAACGAACGGGTATTGAAGTTGCTCGCCGCCAGCTCGGGCAGCGCGCGGCGGCGGTGCATCAGTGTTTCGACATAGCCGCGCTCTTTCGCCTGCGCGACGACCTCGTCCATATAGCGGCGGATGCCGGGGAAGCGCTCAAAGTACGTCTCGATATATTCCTTCGCCTCGTACACCGGCACGCCGATGTCCTGCGCGAGCGAGAAGGCGGAAATGCCGTATACGATGCCGAAGTTGACGGCCTTCGCGTGCGAGCGCATCTGCTTGGTGACCTGATCGCTTGGCACGCCGAAGACCTGCGCGGCCGTGACGGTGTGGATGTCCTCACCGGTCAGAAACGCCTGCTTCATCGCCTCGTCATCCGCGATGTGCGCGAGCAGCCGCAGCTCGATCTGGCTATAGTCCGCGTCGACGAGCACGCAGCCGTCCGCGGGCACGAACATGCGGCGAAATTCGCTGCCAAGCTGCGTGCGCGTGGGGATGTTCTGCAAATTCGGCTCGGTCGAGCTCAAACGACCCGTCGCCGTGACAGTCATCTGGAAGCTTGTGTGGATGCGCCCGTCGGGCGCGATGACCTTCAAAAGTCCGTCGCAATAGGTCGAGCGGAACTTTGCGTACTGGCGGTATTGCAGCACCTCTTCGACGATGGGGTTCTCCCAGCGGAGCTTTTCAAGCACGTCCGCGTTCGTCGACCAGCCGGTTTTCGTCTTTTTGCCGTGCGGCAGCTGCAAGCGTTCAAAGAGCACCTCGCCGAGCTGCTTGGGAGAGTTGATGTTGAACGGCCCGCCTGCTTCCTCGTAGATATGCTGCTCGAGCGTTTTGAGCTGCGCCTCCATTTCGCTGCCGAAGGCTGCGAGGGCATTTGCGTCCACGCGCATGCCGGTGTGCTCCATGCGCGCGAGCACGGCGCAGAGGGGAAGCTCCACTTTATAATAAAGCTCGTGCAGCTCGCGCTTCTCAAGTTCGGGGGCAAAGGCCTCATGCAGCGCATCGACGGCGCTGGTATAGACGTGGAACGCCGTCTCGGCCTCGGCCATGTCGCCGAGCATTGAGAAAGCGTCTGGATCTAAGTGCTTCGGCTCGGAAAGCGTCTGGTGGAAGTAGGCGGCGAAGAGCGACGCGATATCGTACTTGCCCGCCGTCGCGTCGAGCAGGTACCCTGCGAGCGCGGTGTCAAAAATGAACCCTTCGATGGGAAGGTCGTTTTCGAGCAGCGTGCGCTGGAGGTCCTTGACGTTGTGGCTGACTTTCTTGATATCATCCGAGAACAGGGCGCGCAGCAGCGCGTTCCAGTCGCCCTCGTAGCGGCTGAAGTAGAACTCGGCAGAGACGGCGGTCGATTTGCCTGCAACGAAGTCGACGATCACGCCGGAAAGGTCCGGCAGCGCCAGCAGCGTCACGTGCTCCGCCTTGCGGAAGAGCGAGAGATATTCCTTGGCCTTTTCCACCGTGGTTACGGCCTCGGCGGTCACGGTGAGGTCGACCGGCTCCTCGGCGGCGGGGATGTCGGCGGGCGGCTTGAGACCGTATTTGTCGATGAGCTTGGTAAATTCCAGCTTCATAAAGAGCGGATAGAGCGCGTCTGACGGCGCCTTGCGCAGATTGTCCTGCGGAGAAAATTCGAGTGGTGCGTCCGTCACGATGGTCGCGAGGTGGAAGCTCTGGCGGGCGCTCTCCTCGCCCTCGGTGAGCTTTTTGATGACGTTCGGCTTGGCCTCGATATCGGGGAGCAGCCGGTAAATTTCGTCGATGCTCTGGTATTTCTGGATGAGCGCCATCGCCGTCTTTTCGCCAACGCCCGGCACGCCGGGGATGTTGTCGCTCGCGTCGCCCATCAGCGCTTTGAGGTCGACAATGTGGGCGGGCGCAAAGCCGTAGACCTCACGAAAGCTCTCGGGCGTCATGTCCTTCGTCGTGGTCTGGCCCATGCGCGTGGAAATGAGCTTGACGGTCGTGTGCTCGGTCACGAGCTGCAAAGAGTCCTTGTCTCCCGTGGCGACGACACAGTCCCAGCCTGCGCTTTCGCACTTGCGTGAGATCGTACCGATCAGATCGTCGGCTTCAAAGCCCGCGAGCTCGTAGCGGGGAATGTTCATCGCGTCGAGCACGTCCTTGAGCACCGGCATCTGCATGGCGAGCTCTTCGGGCATGGCGTGGCGCGTGGCCTTGTAGCCCTCGTACTCGAGGTGGCGGAACGTCGGCTCGCGGCGGTCGAAGGCGACGCACAGCGCCTCGGGCTTTTCCTCGTCGAGTAAGCGGCCGAGCATCGTCAGAAAGCCGAAGATCGCGTGGGTGAAAAACCCGTCGCGCGTGGTGAGCGGACGGACACCGTAATAGGCGCGGTTGATGATGGAGTTGCCGTCTAAAACCATCAACTTCACGGCATGCACCTCCCAAAATGCAAATTTTTACTAAATATAGTATAGCGCAAAGCAAACAAAAACACAACAGAAACCGGCGGAACTCTCGGCGCGGAGTGAGAAAGTGTGGTAAAAATAAACAGAACACTTGCAATTTCTTGTCGGGATGTTTATAATGTTGACTGAAAATCTGTTTTGCTTCCTAATTTTTTGTTAGGAAGCGGGCGGAAAAACAAAAAAGAAAGGGAGAAAATCATGGAAAAGCTATTTAAGCTGAAGGCCAACGGTACTACGGTACGCACCGAGATCCTTGCCGGTCTTACCACGTTTATGACCATGGCCTACATCATCGCGCTCAACCCGAATCTGCTGACCAACTTTGCAGTGGGTACGCCGCTGTGGAACGGTGTGTTCCTTGCCACCTGCATCGCCTCGGCGATCGGCACGATTTGCATGGCGTTTTTCGCCAACAAGCCGTTCGTCATGGCGCCCGGCATGGGACTCAACAGCTTCTTCGCGGTGGTCGTCGCCAACATCGCGGTCATCAACGAGTGCGAGTACGAGTCCGCGTTCCAGGCGGCGCTCGTCATCATCCTTGTCGAGGGTATCGTGTTCCTCATCCTCACGCTCTTAAAGGTGCGTGAGAAGATCGTGGAGGCCATTCCTCTCGGCGTGCGCTACGGCATCGCTCCCGCCATCGGCCTGATGCTGATGAACGTGGGCCTTGGCTCCAACGTCGGTATCTACTCTGAAAACGGCGGCCCGTTCTACATGATGCGTGACTTCTTCGGCGCGCTGACGCCCAGCATCATCAAGGGCAACATGGGCTCGGGCTACGATGCGATGGTCCTGACCGTCGTGACCGCGTTCCTCGGCGTTTTCGTCATGGTCGTCCTCGCCAAGAAGGGCGTGAAGGCGGCAGTGCTGCTCGGCATGCTGTTCTCGTCCGTCATCTACTGGGCGGGCAGCGCCATCTTCCTGCATGTCAATCCGTTTGCGAGCCTCGCGACTGCGAGCTTTGTCCCGCCTTTCGCCGACATGGTCTCCACCACGCTTTTCAAGTTTGACTTTGCGGGCTTTGTGAACATCGGCTGGTTCACCGCCATCACGCTCGTCATCACCTTCTGCATGATCGATATGTTCGATACCATCGGCACGCTCGTCGGTACGGCCTCCCGCGCCGGCATGGTCGATCAGGACGGCAACATGCCCCAGATGAAGGAAGCCCTGCTGTCCGATGCCATCGGTACGGTCGCGGGCGCCTGCACCGGTACCTCCACAGTCACCACGTTCATCGAGTCCGCCTCCGGCGTGGAAGCGGGCGGCCGCACGGGCCTGACCGCGCTCACCGCGGGCATCCTGTTCCTCGCCTGCATGTTCCTCGCCCCCATCGCCGCCGTCATCCCCGGCGCTGCGACCTCCGCCGCGCTGATCTATGTCGGCGTTCTGATGCTCCAGGGCCTCAAGAATGTGGACTTCAGCGACATGGACCAAATGCTGCCGGTGTCCATCATGCTCATCGGTATGCCGATCTCCGGCTCCATCGGCCACGCCATCGGCCTGGGCCTCATCTCCTACACCTTTGTCAAGGTGTTCTCCGGCAAGGCTAAGGACGTCAGCGTTCTGACCTACGTGATCTCCGCGCTGTTCCTTGTCAAGTTCTTCGCCGTCGTGTAAGTGTGTGAAAAAACCTTAAAAAGAGCGTCCCGTACGGGACGCTCTTTTTTTCTGCGCCGCGGTATGATATCATGACGAAGATACATAGGGTAATAGGAGCGCACGGCGAAAAAACCTTGAAAAATCAAGGATTGCAACTGTCGGTTGACAAATTTGACAGTGCGCTTTCTTTCCCGCAACCGCGAAATAGGCTATGATAACGCCATCCAGACGGCGCGGGACCGCGCCTTAGAATTCAGGAGGAAGACGATATGATCTTAGCGGATAAAATCATCACGCTGCGCAAAAAGGCGGGCTGGTCGCAGGAGGAGCTGGCAAGTCAGCTCGGGGTGACGCGCCAGTCAGTATCCAAGTGGGAGGGCGCGCAGTCCGTGCCCGACCTTGACAAGGTGGTGCAGATGAGCCGCATTTTCGGCGTGAGCACCGACTATTTATTGAAGGATGAACTTGAAGAAGAGGAGTTCGTCGAATCCGAGGCGGACGAAACGCCGCTGCGGAGAGTGACGATGGAGCAGGCGGCGCGATACCTTGCGCTGCGCAAGGCCTGCGCGCCGAAAATCGCACTGGCGGTGGCGATGTGCATCGTCTCGCCGGTCGTGATCATTTTTCTCTCCGCCATGGCGGACGCGGGCCTGGGCGGTATTTCGGAGAATCTTGCCGCAGGTCTCGGCGTGAGCGTCATTTTGGTGCTGGTTGCCATTGCGGTGGGGATGTTCCTCTCGTGCGGGGCGAAGACGAAGGAATTCGACTTTCTTGAAAAAGAGCCGTTTGAGACCGAGTACGGCGTGAGCGGCATGGTGCGCGAGCGGCGCAAGGCCTATGAGCCGACCGCCTCGCGCTGTACGATCCTCGGCGTGGTGCTGTGCATCCTTGCTGTCGTGCCGCTGATGCTCGGGGTCGGTCTCGCGTCGTCCGATGTCGCCGCGCTGCTCGTGCGCGTCGCTCCGGCGGATGTTTACGCCGCGGCGGCGGTGGATGCGCTGCTGCTTCTGGTCGCCTGCGGCGTGGGCGTGCTCGTCTGGAGCGGAACGTACACCGGCGCGATGGACCAGCTGCTCGAGGAGGGCGACTACACGCGCAAAAAGAAGGCGCGCAGCGGCGTAATGAGCACGGTGTCGCTCATCTACTGGCTGAGCGTGACGGCGATCTTCCTGTTCTACACTTTCGGACCCAAGGGGAACGGCCAGCCGCAGTATAGCTGGTTTATCTGGGCCGTTGGCGGCGTACTGTATGCGGCGGTGATGGGTATTGTGTCGCTCGTGCTGCATCACAAAGATAAAATGTAAAGCACACTTGACAAATGGGAGCGGCAGTGATATCCTACAAGTAAAGCAAACTTGACATTTACAAAATGGCTCTTGACAGTTGAAAATAACATGATATGATTTTGATATCACAAAGATATTCGAAACGACTGCAAGAAGAAAAGAGGGGGAACCTTATGCTCTATATTGAACACCTGACCAAGACCTTCGGCGAAAAGAAAGCCGTGGATGATCTGTCGCTCCACATCGCGCCGGGGGAGATCTACGGCTTTATCGGCCACAACGGCGCGGGCAAGACCACGACGCTCAAATCTGTCGTCGGCATCCAGCAGTTCGATTCCGGCAGGATCACGATCGGCGGGCACTCCATTCAGGACGATCCCATCGCCTGCAAGAAGATGCTCGCCTACATCCCGGATAACCCCGACCTCTACGAGTTTATGACGGGCATCCAGTACCTCAATTTTATCGCCGACATCTTCGGTGTGGAGGAAAGCGCGCGGCAGGAGCGTATCCGCAAGTATGCAGACCTCTTCGAGCTGACGGCCGACCTGGCCCAGCCCGTCGCGGCGTACTCCCACGGCATGAAGCAGAAGCTTGCCATCATTTCGGCGTGGCTGCACGAGCCGAAGCTCATTTTGATGGATGAGCCGTTCGTCGGCCTCGACCCGAAGGCTTCACATATCTTAAAGGGCATGATGCGCGAGGTGTGCGACGCGGGCGGCGCGATCTTCTTCTCGACCCACGTGCTCGAGGTGGCCGAAAAACTCTGCGACAAGGTCGCCATCATCAAGGGCGGCAAGCTCATCCGCTCCGGCACGATGGAGGAGGTCAAGGGCGACGACTCGCTCGAGGAGGTCTTCCTTGAGCTGGAGGGCGAATCATGCTGAAAACGCTCGTCAAGAAGCAGCTGATGGAAATTTTCCGCAGCTACTTTTATAATGCCAAAACCAATAAAAAACGTTCGACGGCGGGGATTATCGCTTATATCCTGCTCTTTGCCGCGTTGATGATCGGCCTGATCGGCGGGATGTTCACGGGGCTTTCCGTTTCGCTCTGTGCGCCGCTTACGCAGGCGGGGATGGGCTGGCTCTATTTTGTGCTCATGTCGCTGCTCGCCATCTTTCTCGGCGCGTTCGGCAGCGTGTTCAACACGTATTCGGGCCTGTACTTCGCTAAGGACAACGACCTGCTGCTGTCTCTACCCATCCCGGTGCGGACGTTGATGGCCTCGCGGCTGCTGACGGTCCATCTCATGGGCCTCATGTACTCCGCGGTCGTCATCCTGCCCGCGGTCATCGTCTACTGGGTCACGGTCTCGGCGGCGTCGATGGCGCTCCTCGGCGGCGTGCTGCTGACGGCACTCATCTCAATCTTCGTGCTCACGCTCTCGTGCGCGCTGGGCTGGGTCGTGGCGAAGGTGAGCCGTAAGCTCAAGCACAAGAGCTTCATCACGGTCATCGTCTCGCTCGCGGGGCTTGCCATCTACTATTTCTTCGTCTTCAAGGCGCAGACGGCCATCGAGCAGCTCGTCGCCAACGCCGCGGTCTACGGTGAGAAGATCAAGGGTGCGGCGCACCCGCTCTACGTCTTTGGCCTGACCGGTACGGGCGATGTGACAGCGATGCTGCTGAGCGCGGCGGTCATCCTCGCGCTGTTTGCGCTGACGTGGACGCTGCTCTCGCGCAGCTTTTTGCAGATCACGACCGCGTCGGGCGCATCGGGCAAGGCTGTGTACCGCGAAAAGGCCGTCAAGCGCCGGAGCATCGATGGGGCACTTTTCGGCAAGGAGCTCGCACGCTTCACCGCGAGCCCGAACTACATGCTCAACAGCGGCCTCGGTATCCTGCTGCTGCCGATCTCGGGCATCCTGCTTTTGTGGAAGGGCGGAACGGTCGTGTCGCTGCTGAACGAGGTCTTCACCTCGCAGAGCGGCTGCGCGGAGGTGCTGCTCTGCACCGGCGTGTGCGCCATTGCGTCGATGAACGACATGGCGACGCCGTCGGTCTCACTCGAGGGAAAGTCCCTCTGGCTCGCGCAATCGCTGCCCGTCAAGCCCTGGCAGGTGCTTCGCGCAAAGCTCAAGGTGCAGCTTGCGCTCACGGCCCTTCCAGCGCTCGTGCCGCTTGCCTGCATGGCGTTTATCCTGCCTGTGACGGCGGCGCTGCCGCTCGTTTTTGCCGAGGCACTTGCGTACATCACGTTTTCCGCGTGCCTGGGGCTGACGCTCGGCGTCGCGCGGGCAAACCTGACGTGGACGAGCGAGCTCATGCCCATCAAGCAAAGTCTGGCCGTGACGATCGCGCTGTTCGGCGGCTGGCTCTACGCCATCGTGTTCGCGGGGCTCTACCTCTGGCAGGGGTGGAAGCTCGGCGCGGCTGCGTATCTCGCCATTGCGGCGGCGGTGACGCTCGCGGTGACAGCACTGCTTCTTCGCTGGCTCAAAACGAAAGGCGCACAGCGCTTTGCGATGCTGTAAAGGAAAATAAAATGAGAGAGTGCGGCGGTCGAATGACCGCCGCACTTCTTTTATATAGGCAGAGGCAAAAATTTACACAGTTCGTTCTTGCGGAAAGCGGCGGACCATGCTGTTATGTGACTACACTCACAAGTAAACTTTGAGGAGCGTGATCGATATGCTGCTGCGCAGCAAGCAGGCGAGCGGACTTTTGACGCAGCAAAAGATGCTGCGCGCCGCCGTAAAGCTGTTTTTGGAAAAGGGATATGAGGGCACGACGACCGCGGAGATCGCCCGCGCCGCGGGCATGACGCCAAGCTCGTTTTTTCGGGCCTTTCCCAGCAAGGAGGCGCTGCTGCTCGAGCTTGACAAGCGGATGTTCAGCGGGCAGTTCGCGCTGGCCGAGCAGCACAGCACGGCACAGGACCCCGTCCTGCTCTACGCGGTGGAGACGGCCATCCAGCTCCACATCGCCGAGCTGACCGAGCCGCTGCGCGAGCTGTACGTGACGGCCTACACGTTGCCGTCGACCTCGGCATACCTGTACCGCAGCACGGCGAAGCGGCTGGAGGGCATCTTCGGGGACTATCTTCCGGACGCGGAGGCCAAGGATTTTTACGAGATGGAGATCGCCTCGGCGGGCATGATGCGCTCGTTCATGGCTGTGCCGTGCGACGTGTATTTCACCGTGGAGCGCAAGATCGCGCGCTTTTTGGAGTGCGCGCTCAAGCTCTACAATGTGCCGGTCGAGCGGCGGCGGGAGGCCACCGCAGCCGTTTTGCAGCTCGACCTGCACGCCATGGCGGCGGGCATCATCCGAACGACCGTCCAGCAGGCCGAAAAGGGCTTCGAGGCCGTAAAGGCCGAACCGGCATTTTAAGAAAAACCGCAAGGGGATATCCCCTTGGTGCATCCGATGGATGCACCAATCGCTTTGATGGAGGAATGATATGAAAAAACGTATTTTCAGCATTTTGACGGCCCTGTGCCTGTGCCTGACGCTGTTGCCGACGATGGCGGCGGCGGAGGAGACCGCCGGGACGGCAACGGAGGTCAAAACATCGGACGAGTTGGTTGGAGCCTTGGCGGACCCGAACGTCACGACGATCAAGCTGAAGAAGGATATCACGGTCAATGCAACGGAAAATGTCAAAGAGCTGACCATTAACCGGCCGATCACGCTGGTAAATAGTAGCCGTAAACCCCTACATCTCAATCTTCCTCTGACCATCGCGGAAAACGGGGCGCTGACGCTGGATGTTCTGAAAGGTGTCGTGAGTCTCAATTCTTACAAAGGCATGGTGGTCAACGGCAGCCTGACCGTGGGCGCGGGTTGCGAGGTGATCTTCGGAGGCGATCAACCTTTTCTGACAATCAATCAGGGCGGTACCGTAACGACCCAGCCCGCTGGCGAAAACACAATTTCCGGCCTGCTGTCGTTGGGAAAGGATGCTGCGCTGACGGTGAACGGCGCACTGGTCAACAACGGCAGGCTTTCCGTCTCCGACATGGAAAACCTGAAAAAGGCGGCGAGCATCGGCGGCGACCTGATACTGGACGACATTACCATCACAGAGGATTATACCCTGGATATGAAAGATTGTACGCTGACCATTGGCCACATTACCTTTCTCAATGCGAACCTAACTGTGAAAAACGCCAGCCGGGTGGATGCCACCGGTGTTACGATCTCCGGCGGAAGCTATTACTGCCCGGTGAATGTCGGAAATGCTGAGGGTGTAATCACCGGCGGCAGCTTCTACGGGCTGGTCAAAGTCGAAAAAATCAGCGACGGGACTCCCGCTTATATTTCCGGCGGCACGTTCTACGACGAATTGAAGGGAAGCTATCTCATTAAAGGCTACACAGTGATCTTCATGAATGGAAGCAGCCAATACGCCATGCAGGTGGTGAAGGACAAGGCCAGCGCACCGGATACACCAGTCAAGTCCGGCTACCGTTTTGTGGGCTGGTATAACGGCAATGCAAAATGGAACTTTGACACGCCTGTGACAGAAAATTTGACCCTGACGGCGAAATGGGAGAAAATCCACACATCTGTCCCCTCCGCGCCGCGCTATGACGTTGCGGTCTCTGACGGCGCGCACGGCAGTGTGAGCGTCAGCCCGAAGTCTGCCTCCAAGGGCAGCACTGTGACCGTCACCGTCACGCCCGATAAGGGCTATGCGCTCGAAACGCTGGCGGTCACCGACAAGAACGGCAGCGCGCTCGACCTGACCGACAGAGGCAACGGCAATTACACCTTCACCATGCCGTCCGGCCCCGTGACCGTCACGGCGACGTTCATGGACGACAATACGATGCTCAACTTCTTCGTCGACGTCCCCGCAGGCGCGTACTACTATGACGCGGTTCTCTGGGCGGCGGAGGGCGGCATCGTCACCGGCACGGACGCGGTGCACTTCTCGCCGGACGCCTCCTGCACCCGCGCGCAGCTCGTCACGCTCCTGTGGCGCGCGGCGGGGTCTCCCGTGGTGAATTACGCGATGAACTTTAACGATGTGGACAGCGGCGCGTACTACGCCGAGGCTGTCCGCTGGGCGGCGAGCGAAAAGGTCGTCGAGGGAACGACCGCCGAGACCTTTGCCCCCGACGCCGCCGTTACCCGCGCGCAGGTGGTCACGATGCTCTACCGCTTTGCCAAGGCGCAGGGAATGGACACGACGCAGGGTGGCATGGCGATCCGCGAGTTCGACGACTTCGACGCCGTTCCCGCCTACGCGCTCGAGGCGATGGACTGGGCCGTCAACGCGGGTGTGCTCAAGGGCGACAACAACCGCCTCCTGCCGCAGGATAACTGCACCCGTGCCCAGATCGTGACGATGCTCTACCGCGCGCTGGGCGAAAAGTGAACGATACTATATAATATAGGAAAAGAGGACGGCTAAAGCCGTCCTCTTTTTTCAGCTCTCCATGTGCTTGCCGAGAAAGCCTGCGATGGCCTGCGCGAGCTTGTACTCCGTCTCGCCTGCAGCCGACTCGCCCTCGGTGCCGATGAAGACCACGAGCCCGAGTGCGTCGCCCTCGGAGATGATGGGCGCGGCGATGGTCGCGCAGTAGCGGTCGAGCGACTCGGTGACGAACACGCTGCGCTCGCTCGGCACGGCGCGGTAGATACCGCGGTCCTCCATGATCTGCTCGAGCTGCGGGCTGATGCGCTTGCCGATGAGATCGCGGCGCGCGCTGCCTGCCGCGGCGATGACGCTGTCGCGGTCGGTCACGGCCACGCTCGTGCCGGTCGACTTGCTCAGCGTGTCGCACAGCTGTGCGGCAAACTCGTCCACGCCGCCCATGAGCGAGTACTTCTTAAAAATGACCTCCCCGTCCTTGCTCGTGTAGATCTCCAACGGGTCACCCTCGCGAATTCTCATGGTGCGGCGGATCTCCTTGGGAATGACAACGCGGCCAAGGTCGTCGATCCGTCTGACAATTCCGGTTGCTTTCATCTATCAAAACTCCTTTTATACTCGATAAACTGCACTTAGTCTTTGGAAAAGCCGCCAATTTATCCAAAGCCGCGGCTGGAAGATTTTGCAGCGCGCTGAGGATGATGTTTTTTAACAAAATAAGGTGAAAGAGGAGCGGATGTGGATATTGTGCACAGCTAAGGGCGGATTTTAGATGATGAAACTGAAAGAAGTGACAGACCAAAAAAACTTTGAAAAATACGCTTGACATTTCCTGGGATGCGTGTATAATAACACCTGTTCCGCGAATGGAGCGTGCACCTTGTAAATTAAACAACGAAACTTTGACAAGCACCAGATGA
>OGJH01002188.1_pt1 | contig 13421 bp, 10 predicted proteins | sample 1572021 | NCBI WGS metagenome assembly OGJH01 (sample SAMEA2582098, study PRJEB24529) | metagenome | biome: Human gut stool | place: China | collected 2011
GCCTTTTCCCGGCTGTACCTATACGCCCACTGGCCCACGGATGTTCTTGGGGGCATTCTGGTGGGTGCTCTGGCAGGCTGGCTGGGGGCAAAGCTGGTTCTGCTTCTGGCGGCCCGGCGGAAGCAACGCTGAGATTCAGTCCGCGATGGTGGGTACGGCGTCATCCGGGATGGGGCAGGTGTAGCCCTCCGCCGTTTTTTCCGCAAATTCCGCTCTGGCGGCTTCCAGAAGTGTGGGATCCGTCAGGAGGTCGATGGCCGCGGCGGCGATCACCTTTCCGGCGTGGACGGCGGCCTTCCGGCCGATGTCCGTGCCGTCGCAGGAGACGTTCTGCCAGCTGTGGCCGGGGCAGCCGTTGGGCCAGGCGGCCACGTGGATCTGTGCAGTAGGGCACTGCCAGCTGACGTCGCCCACATCCGTGGAGCCGGGCTGGAAGGCGTCCCCTTGGTACAGGGGCAGCAGAAAGCGGTTCATGGCGTGGCCAGCCTGGGCCCGCCTGGCCTGGGCATCCGCTGCGTAGTCCAGATCATACTGGCTGCCCACGCCCGGCGCCCGGTCACTGCCGGAATAGGTCCCGGCCAGGCTGTCGGCAAAGGCCAGCTCCTCCGGCGTGTAACTGGGGACCCCCAGGGCCTCAAAATTTCGGTAGAGGACCCGCTCCAGGGCGTGGTTCGTGACGGTGTCCGCCAGGCCGTCGATGAATTTCTTCTCCACCGTAGTCTCAGTCATCAGAGCTGCGCCCTGGGCGATCTTGTCCACCCGGGCCTGCAGCTCCACGGCCTCCGCCACATGATTGGACCGGACCATGTACAGCACGCTGGCCCTGGGCTGGACCACGTTGGGACTCCGGCCGCCGGCATCGGTGATGGCGTAGTGGACCCGAGCCTTGTCACTCATGTGCTCCCGCAGGAACTGGACGCCCACGTTCATCAGCTCCACCGCGTCCAGGGCGCTGCGGCCACGGTCCGGGTCTCCGGCGGCATGGGCCGCCACGCCGGTGAAGTGGTACTGGGTTTGGATGCAGGAGTTGGAGGAGCCGGTAAGCACCTCGTTGGCGTCGTCCGGGTGCCAGGTGAGGGCCGCATCCAGACCGTACCATAGCCCATCCCGGGCCATAAATGCCTTGGCGGCGCCGCCCTCCTCGCCGGGGCAGCCATACAGTACCACGGTGCCGGGGATCTTGGCGGCCTCGAGATACGCCTTCACTCCCAGAGCGGCGGCCATGGCCCCGGCGCCCAGCAGGTTATGCCCGCACCCGTGGCCGCAGCCGCCGGAGACCAGCTCCTCCCGCGTCAGGCTGCCGCCCTTCTGGGAAAGGCCGGAGAGCGCGTCATATTCCGCCAGCAGGCCGATGATGGGCCGCCCGCTGCCGTAGAAGGCGGAGAAGGCGGTGGGGATGTTGCAGATGCCCCGCTCCACCTTGAAGCCCTCCTGCTCCAGCACTCGTTGGATCTCTGCCGGAGACGGATCTGCCGGGCAGCGGCTCTCCGGCAATTCCACTACCTGCACCTTGGAAAAGGCGGACAGCCGCTTTAAGTACTCGTCGCAGCCCTCGCGAAGATATTTTTCTTTTAGCTTGCCCACCGTCAAAACGGTTATGCGGATCATAGCACCAGACACCCGCCTTCCTGCTCCGGAGCAGCCACCTGCAAGCGATAGTCTACCTCCGGACGGGCACCCAATGCCGTCAGAGCCGCCACGGTGGTCTGGTATGCCAAAGAAGGCATATTGTTCTCCCGGCTCAGATGAGACAGCACAAAGCGGGTAGTGCCGCTGCGCAGCAATTCCCCGGCAAAGGCGGCGCAGTCCGTATTGGACAAATGGCCGGTATCGGACAAAATGCGCTGTTGCAGCGGATAGGGATACGACCCGGCACGCACCATAGACGGCTCGTGATTGCTCTCCAGAAATACCAAATCTGTGCCCGACAAAGCCGCTTTCGCCGCCGAGGTTATGTAGCCGGTATCCGTGCACACGGCAATGCGCCGCCCGTCCGGCATCGTAAACTTATATCCCTGGCACGCCACGCTGTCATGGCTCAAGGCAAAAGGCAACACTTGCAGATCCATAAAATCCCCAACCTCTGCAAAGGGGCGGGCGTCCACCTTCTCATTCAAATTGCCCTGGCGCGCCATCTGCTCCAGCACCGCCGGATGGGCAAAAACCGGAATATGATACCGTGCGGCAAACACCCGCACACCGGCCGCATGGTCTCCATGCTCATGGGTAACAAAAATGCCCTTGATCTCCGCCGGATCCGCGCCCACCTGGCGCAGCTTTTGCTCGCACCGCCTAGCAGACACACCGATGTCCACTAAAATTTGATTGTCGCCGCAGCCCACATAAATACTGTTGCCGCTGCTGCCGGAAAAAAGAGAACACGCCTTGCTCATTTTGTCTCCTAATCTGCTTTTATTTTATCCAAAAAAGAAAGGGTGGAACCCGGTCCACCCGTACTTTGTTTTTTTATCCTGCGTTTGCCGTGGCCGCACCGTCGTCGCCGTCGTCACAGGGCACCCGCCGAATATCGGCACCCAGGGCAGAGAACTTCTCTACCACATCCTCGTACCCACGGTCCACATACTGGATATTGGTCACTCGGGTCTCGCCTCGCGCCACCATACCGGCAATGATCATGGCCGCACCGGCGCGCAGGTCCGTAGCCTTTACGGTAACGCCGGTCAGCGCCGGCACACCCTCGATGACAGCCACCTTGCCGTCCACCTGGATATTGGCGCCCATACGGCTCAACTCGCCTACATACTGGAAGCGATTGTCCCACACACCCTCGGTGAGGATACTGGTACCCTCTGCCACAGACAGAAGCACCGCCATCTGGGGCTGCATATCCGTGGGGAATCCCGGGTGGGGCATGGTCTTTACATTGCAGCGGGTCAAGGGCTTAAAGCGGGTGATCCGCACCGCGTCGTCATACTCAATGATCTCCGCACCGGCCTCCTCCAGCTTAGCGCTGATAGACTCCAAATGCTTGGGAATCACATTCTTCACCAGCACATCGCCGCCGCAGGCAGCAGCCGCCACCATATAGGTGCCCGCCTCGATCTGGTCCGGGATAATGGAGTAGGTGCAGCCGTGCATCTTCTCCACCCCGCGAATTTTAATTACATCTGTGCCGGCACCACGCACATCGGCACCCATGGAGTTTAAAAAGTTGGCCAGATCTACGATATGCGGCTCCTTGGCTGCATTCTCGATCACCGTCAAGCCGCGAGCCAGCACAGCTGCCAGCATCACATTGATGGTAGCGCCAACGGACACCTGGTCCATATAGATAGAAGCGCCAATCAGCTTGTCCGCCCGGGCGCAAACCATACCCTCAACGGTATTCACCTGGGCACCCAGCAATTCAAAGCCCTTAATATGCAGGTCAATGGGCCGCACGCCGAAGTTGCAGCCGCCGGGCATAGCCACCTGCGCCTGCTTAAACCGACCCAACATAGCGCCGATCAGATAATAACTGGCGCGAAAACAGGAGGTCAACTCATAAGGCACGCTCTGGCATTTTAAGGAGCGGGAGTCCACCTCAATGGTGTTTTTATTGATCATTTTGATCCCGGCGCCCATACTGTCCAAAATCTTAATGATCAGGCTAACATCGCTAATGGCGGGAATGTTCTCAATCCGCACCACATCGTCCGCTAAAATGGCCGCGGGAATAATAGCCACAGCTGCGTTCTTGGCGCCGCTGATATTCACCTCGCCAAACAGCTCGTGACCGCCTTCAATTATAAAATTATCCAAAAGGTGTCCACCTCTTTATATCTCTATCCAAAAGTAATGTTTGCAAAAACTAAAATCTTTATAAGTTCCAATTCATTGCAGATATTATAACAAAATCCGTAAAGAATAGAAACAAAAAGCACCGTATTTTATCCAAAATGTAACTTTTACAAAAAGGCCATATCTGTAACGCCTGTAAAAATCATCTACCACATCTTGTTGAAACGGCAAAATTCGTTGAAACAGCGCAAAATCTTGCGCCCTCATTAGGTAACAAAAGGGTAACATAAAGGCCGCCGCTTGTCAAGGGGGCAAGCGGTCATTTTCCGCTTCAACAAGACAAAAAAGCGCCCTGCCGCGATAAAAAACGGCAGAGCGCCAAAGGCACTTATAAAACCGACTGCTGGTGATCGCCAACGCCGCCGGTTAAAATAGCATCGCAGGCAAAGATCAGCTTTTTCATATCCATATTGCCCGGCAGCAAATGGGCGGGAATCTCTATGACAGACAGCACCAGCCGGTAAACGGCGCTATCCCTGCCCACCGGATGGGCAGAGCCGTCCATGAATTGCAGCAGGATCCACTCCAGATAAGGCAGAATCGGCCGATCCGCCAGTTCTGCCGCTGCCCGGGCGTCCACATACCGACCCAGCCCTAAACGCCGCAGCGTCCGTTGCAAGTCTCTCACCGTGCCGGTGCGCAGCAAACGAAACAACGGCTTTGCCAATGGATACAGAGGCAGCAGCTTGCGCCCGGGCAGCTGCAAGGCGTCCAGCTTCTGGGCAAAATCCGCCGGGGACCCGGCAGACAGCAATCGCCGCAGCAAATTGCAAGAATGGTCCCGGGTATAAGCCACCGCGTCCACCGGGCGGCCGTACCAGTCAAAAGTCGCCAGGTGCTCCACCTGCATTTGCACCTGTAAATCATCCGTCACCGTCACCTGTACCATAGGCACCGGGTAGCCGGATAAGGCGCCGATATTCACCTCGGTCAATTCGTTCCCTGCCGGAGAGCGGTAGCGATCCGTACGCTGCAAATGGCTGTGGCCCACAAACATATAGCGCAGCCCTGCGTCTGCCAGCCGGGCGGTCACCGCCTCCCGGTCCCCTACGCAGCAGCCGCCGGTAAGCAGCGGATGCACGTGAGGCAGCAGCAAATGGTGCTGCATACCCAGCACCAAACAGCCCTGTTCCTTGGCGCGGTGCAACTGTTCCTCAATCCACTGAAAATGCGATTCCGTATAACCGGCCTTGCCACGACCATTTTGGTCGTCACACAACGCCAGCAGCCAAATTTTCTCTGCCAAAGGGATCACATAAGAGCTGATCCCCAAATGGGTGCGGTACTCGGCAATGGCCTGCCGCCCACCGAAATCATAATAAAAATCGTGAATCCCCGTGTGGGGCATGGTGGGCACATCATGGGTGACTCGGGCACCGGTAAAGCGCCGCGGGTTGCCGTCACAGCACCAGTCGTGGGTGTTGGTGATCAGGTACACCGGCTTTTTCTCTGCCAAGGCGTACAGCTTCTCCCGCAGCTCCCGGTGGCACACCATTTCACCGTCATTGGTCAAATCTCCTGCCAGCAGCACCGCCCGTGTGTCCGACCGGGCCAAATGGTCAAAAGCGGCGTCAATTATGGCGCCGCTCTCTGCCAGGCACTTTTGGTCCGAGCCACTGCGCAGTTCATACGCCCGGCCGGAAGTGCCCAAAGTCTTGGAATAATAATGTAAATCTGCAAGAAAGGTGAATTTGTACATCTGACTTCCCCGTCTGTTTAGCCCTCTTTGGCCTCTGCCGCCACAGCCTCCTGGGCTGCTGCCTCGCCTGCCTGGGCGCGACGAGCCATAATGTCCTTAATCATCCGGCGGTGGCTGTCGCCGGTAATGTTATAAAAGTGCATGGGAATGAGCATCAGCGCATAGCCCACCATGGGGAACACAGTGGTCATCAGGAACAGCCCCAGCAGAGTGGAATGGTTCTGTAAGGTGGACACATCGGTGGTGTGCTCCACATAGCCGGTGCGGGCCAGTACCTGCAAGCAGATAAAGGAGGACAGCGTACCCTCCAGCTTGCCGGTAAAGCTCATAATAGACAACATGGTGCCCTCTACCCGCTTGCCGGTTTTCCACTCCACATAGTCCACCGTCTCCGCTTCCATTTCTTTTTGCATCAGGTTCTTAAACTCCAGCGGGAAAGTAACCACGGCAGAAAAGACAATAACCATCAATCCGGTAAGCAGGGACACGGACTGACCGGCACCCTTGTTCATAATGCCGTTATAGGTGCACAGGGCAAACAGACCGTTGAGCACAATACCCATCACGCAGCACGCCTGGTAAAACTTCTTAGAGTCCGCCTTGCGGCCCAGCCGCTCAATAATAATGGGTACAAAGATACCTGCCAAAAACGAGCCGGGTGCCTTGGCAATGTCCAAAAAGCCGTTATACTTGGCGTTAAACAACGCGTCATAGGCAAAGTAGAAGGACGCCTGCTCAGACACCTTGATGATCACAAAGAAAATATTGCCCAAAAAGAGCATCAGCAGCGGCCGGTTGGTTGCCAGCAGGTGCAAGCATTCTTTTAAGCTGGGAGCCTCCTCGTGGTGCTCCAACCGTTCTGTGGTGTTCTTAAAGGTAAAACGGGTAAAGAGAATAATAAAAAACGCGGAAAAGACAGCGGCTGCCAGATACGCCTTGTCCAAATTCTGGTTAAAGTACGGCAGCCAGGCGGCAAAGGCCACCAGCCCGGCAGGAATGGCCCCCAGGATCATACGCCCGATGGAGGCAACACCGTACAGCTTCGTGCGTTCCGTGCCGTTTGGCGTCATACTGAACGCCAACGCCCCCATAGGCACATCAAAGGCGGTGTAGGTCACATCCAGCCCTACAAAGGCAAACACCGTCAGGGCAATCTTTGCCCCATAAGACAGGCTGTCGTTGCCAATAAAAAACAGCAGCATAAACAGCGACACGAAGTACGGCGCAAACTTAATATACGGCCGCATTTTGCCGTACTTGGTGCGGGTCTTATCTACAATCACACCCATGATCGGGTCATTGATGGCGTCAAAAATACCGCAGTACAGGCGAATATTAGAGGCATGGCGCGCCTTAATATGCAGCACATCGGTAATAAAGAAGTTTACATACTTTGAGGCGGTCATGGAGGTGCTCATACCCTGGGCGCCACGACCCATGGCATAGGACAGCGCCTCTCGCCAGGTAATGTAGGTCTCCTCCCCCACATCTTTGGTCACGATCTTTCGATCGAGGAATGATTTGATCTTGTTCATTTTTACAGGCAGACGCCAAGGCGCCGCCCCATCACCTCCGTTCCCGGCAAATACCGAGGATTATTTAATTTGTTCGATTTTGTCGCCTCGCACAAAAAACACATGATCGGCAATGTCCATCATAGGCTTGTCATTCATGGAGTCGGTATAGAAGTTGTCAATATGCGCATTCGGGTACAACTCACGAAAGATTTTCACCTTGTTGTCCAAAAAACACAGGCGAATGAACTTGCCGGTGTTTTTATCAATAGAGGAGCCCACATAGTGCTTGACCCCCAGCCGGCGCATCACCTCGTCCAGCAAAAAGTCCGTGGTGCCGCTGACAATAATATCGTCCTCCCGCTGCACCTTGGCGTACCAGGGCTTAATCTTATGCATATGGCCGTCCCAAAACTTCACCACATCTTCCTCAATGTGCTCTACCTTCGTATAATACCCCTCTAAAAAGGAAGCATAAGCCTCCAGCGCTTGGGCCACGGTAAACAGGTGAAAGGTGTCCTTAAAGGCGATCACCAGCAGTTTTGGCACATAGCGCCAAATCCGCGGGTCTGTGCGCACATAGTAGAGGATAAAGTCTACCAGCGTCTCGCCGTCGTAGATGGTATTATCAAAATCGTACACATTCATAAGCATATACCCTTTTGGTAAAGAACCGATACCGTTTTTGTTAAACCTGTGTAAAATAGGTGACAGGTGTCAACATGGGTTACATCTGTATTTTATCACAGATGAAAAGCAAGTTCAATCTTGACAAATGGCGCTGTTCGTTATATATTGGAATAAGTATAGCTAAAAAAGAAAACGGTTATACAAATTCCGGAAAGAAGGCGCCGCTGGCAACGAAAAAGCGGCAAAAATCACTATGAAACACAGAAGTTACATTCACACAGACATTGTGATCGTCGGCAGCGGCGTGGCGGGCCTGTTTGCAGCCCTCTGCCTGCCGGAAAGCAAAAAGATTTTAATGATCACCAAAGAGGATCTGAAAGAGTGCGACTCTTACCTGGCCCAGGGCGGCGTATGCGTGCTGAAGAGCCTGGACGACTTTAAGTGCTTTTATGAAGACACCATGAAGGCCGGTCATTATGAGAACAACCCGGAGTCTGTGCGGGTCATGATCGAAAGTTCGCCGGATGTGATCGGCACGCTGATTAAGCTGGGTGCGGACTTTGACACCAAAAAAGACGGCGACTTTGACTACACCCGTGAGGGCGCCCACCGCAACAACCGCATTCTCCACCACAAGGACGAGACCGGCAAGGAGATCACCACCACCCTGCTGTCCATTGCCAAGAACCGACGCAACATAACTTTTATTCCTCAAACCACTATGATCGACCTGATCGAGCATGACAACACTTGCTACGGCATTGTGTGCGAGGACGAGTTCGGCGAGCGGGGTTGCATTTTGGCCCAGGACATTATCCTGGCTACCGGCGGCATCGGCGGGCTGTTTAAGAGCTCTACCAACTATCCCCACATTACCGGCGACAGCTTTGCGCTGGCGATCAAGCACGGTATCGCCTTGCAGGATATGAGCTATATTCAGATCCACCCCACCACCCTGTACAGTAAAAAGAGCGGGCGCCGCTTTCTCATCAGCGAATCCGTGCGGGGCGAGGGCGCTATTCTGCTTAACGAGAACGGCGAGCGCTTTACAGACGAGCTACAGCCCCGGGACGTGGTGACCGAGGCCATTGTCAAAGAAGAAAAGAAATTCGGCACCGACCATGTGTACCTGACCCTGCCCAATATGACCAGCGAGGAGGCCCACAAGCGCTTTCCCAACATTTTTGAGGCCTGCATGGACGAGGGTTACGATATGACCAAAGACAAGGTTCCTGTGACCCCGGCCCAGCACTACATGATGGGCGGAATTCAGACGGATATTAACGGCTGCACCTCCATGCGCCACTTGTACGCCGCCGGCGAAACCGCCTGCAACGGGGTGCACGGCAAGAACCGACTGGCCAGCAACAGCCTGCTGGAGAGCATGGTCTTTGCCAAGCGGGCAGCGGATTTGATCGCCAAGGACAAGGAGGAGAAGCCTGCCTTTGATCCCCAGATCGACCTGGCGGCTTATCCGGACAAGGCCGGACGGCAAAAGGAATTCAAAAACCTGATTTTAGGTGAAATTAAGCGAAAGGACAAGACTTTCTATGATAAATGGTGTAACGATGAAAATATGCGTGGATGATTACATTCTGCGCACCTTAAAAGAGGATATTAACGATGAGGATGTGTCCACTAACGCGGTGATGCCGGTGAACAAGCAGGGCAGCGCGCAGCTGATCTGTAAGGACGACGGCGTAATCTGCGGGCTGGATGTGTTCTTCCGCACCTTCCGTCTGTTGGACGATACCGCCCGCTTTGACTGCGCGGTGCAGGACGGCGACCGGGTGCAAAAGGGTCAGCTGCTGGGCACCCTGTACGGCGACATTAAGGCCATTCTCTCCGGCGAGCGTACGGCGCTGAACTACCTCCAGCGCATGAGCGGCATTGCCACCATCACCAGAGAATATATGGACGAGCTGGCAGGCTACGATACCGTGCTGCTGGACACCCGCAAGACCACTCCCAATATGCGCCCCTTTGAGAAGTACGCCGTTAAGGTAGGCGGCGCTACCAACCACCGTTACAATTTGTCCGACGGGGTACTGCTCAAGGACAACCACATCGGCGCCGCCGGCAGCGTCACCAAAGCCATTCAAATGGCTAAGGCCTACGCCCCCTTTGTGCGCAAGATCGAGATTGAGACGGAGACATTAGATCAGGTGCAAGAGGCAGTAGACGCCGGCGCGGATATTATTATGCTGGACAATATGGACACCGCCACCATGAAGCAGGCACTCCAAATCATTGACGGCCGTGCCCAGACCGAGTGCAGCGGCAATGTGACCAAGGCCCGGCTGAGGGGGATCGCCGAAACCGGCGTAGACTTTGTCTCCTGCGGTGCCCTCACCCACTCCGCTCCTATTCTGGACCTGAGCCTGAAAAACCTAGCCCCAATCGAATAAGCCAATATTCCCCCCAAGGCCCCGGCTTTGAGGGGATTTTTTATACCTTGTGGCAATCTGCTGCCCCGGTACATACAAAAAAGGCGTGGCCCGAAATGGGTCACGCCTTTTGATATGGGCAGGAATCAATAATTCTCCGCCTTCAGTTCAAAATAGGCCTTGGGATGGGCGCATACCGGGCACACCTCCGGTGCGGACTTACCCACCACGATGTGGCCGCAATTGGAGCACTTCCAAATCCGGTCGCCATCCCGGCTGAACACCAAGCCCTGCTCCACATTCTCCAGCAACTTCAAATACCGCTGCTCGTGCTCCTGCTCGATCTTAGCCACGGCCTCAAACAGGCGGGCAATCTCCTCAAAGCCCTCCTCCCGTGCCTCACGGGCAAACTGGGGATACATCTCCGTCCACTCGTAGTTCTCTCCGGTGGCAGCATCCTGCAAATTGGTGGCAGTGTCCGGCACAGAACCGTTATGCAGCAGCTTAAACCAGATCTTGGCGTGTTCCTTCTCGTTGTTGGCCGTCTCGGTAAACAACTGCGAGATCTGCACAAAGCCGTCCTTCTTGGCCTTAGAAGCATAATACGTGTACTTGTTGCGGGCCTCGCTCTCGCCGGCAAATGCCGCCATCAGGTTGGCCTGCGTTTTGGTTCCTTCCAAATTCATAACAAAAGTCCTCCTAAAAAAATGATTAAATATCCAGCCGTTTCAGCCGCGTAATCAGCAGCACAAACAGGCTCCATACCCCTTGGAAAATCAAAATATTCAGAGTGGTCAGCTGACTGTAACCGCCAATCACCGCCAGAAGCGCTACCACAGCAAAGCCGATGACGCAGCCAAAGGAGATCAGCACTGCCAGGACGGTTTGCATATCCTCTAAAGTCTCCGCTCCGCGCATCACGCTGATAAAGCCAAGGGCCGAGCCGTCGTGCACCGCGTCTGCCGGCGACTTCTCCACATGCAGGTCGCTATACTTCTCAAACACCCGACCGCTGGAGGAATTCATCACCCGCACATACCCGGCCGGCAAGTGGAACAGCTCTGCCACGCTGTCCTCATTGATATACGGATCGCAGCTGTGGAGTAAAATAGTCATGCCGCTTTTTTCAAGTTTCTTCAGTGCGTGCTCCATCTTAGTATTGCCGGAATAGCTGACGATAAACATGGCCATGATTTTGCCGGCCACTGCCAAATACAGCGCCTTTCGCCCTTTGCGGGTGTATTTCTCCTCGTATGCCTGCTTGGGCACCGCAATATCGTGATTGATCAGCAGATCTCGATTGCCTACCAAAATTTTCTTTTTATAAATCCAGGCGGAGGTGCCCATTTTGTCCTCATACAGCACCCCGTCCACCTCCGGCAAAATGGACTGCTTGCCTACGATCGCATCGTCAAACACATACGCCAGCGGGCTTTTCGTCTTAATGATCACCGCGGCGGTCTGCAAAATCACATCGTCGATCTTGGCACCGTTAAACAGCTTTACTCCGTGAAGGGAGCAGCTTTTGGGACCAAACAGGTCGTTGGCCTCCATCACCAACGCCCCGGCGTCATTCACCGTACCGGCACCGGCAAAGCCGTTGACCATGGCCTTGCGCTTGGCCAGCGCCCGGGATACGCCCTGCACCGTGGTATTACTGGCCAGCAACGACACCGCCGGCAGAGAAATACAAAGGGCGCAGGCACCGGCGTTCACACCCATGCCCCAGTTCTTGGTCAGCAGGGACACCGCCACCAGCAACGCACCGCTAAGCCCCAGCATAATGCAGCCGGTCGTAGCGGCGATCCGATCCGCCGGATCCTTGCTGCACCCGATCTCTAAATAATCCGTGGGAAAGTCCGTGCGCACGCTGCTCTTGAGCACCGGGTCGCCCTGAAGCAGTCCGCGGCTGATAATGGTGGCGTCCACCTCATTGCGAATGGTCTCTACCGTGTACTTCTCCTGCCCGTCCGTGATAAACTCAAAATTCTCGATCAACCGGATCAGCAGCGCCCGGCGACCCATACCGCTGAGAAACAACGACAAGGTCACCGCACTGGGCAGGATCGCCCCGCCGTCTACCAACAGATCCGGGTTCAAATACAGCAGCACCGTATGGGCGGCAACCAGAATGGCCGCCACGGCAATGGGGAAGTCGTAACGCACGCCGTTCTTAAAGGAAAAGCCCTGTATCCAATTGGGAATATTGGCCGCCAGCACCACACCGTACAACACCAGCACCGCAATAAAGTACGCGGTATTGGACGCCAAAAAGGACGGTAGGTACGCCGTATCCCGCAGCAGGGTCACGAAGAGCAACAGCCCCCCGGCCAGCACGGTAAATACAATGCCGGTCTGCACAGCGGTCTTTTGGGCAAACAGGCGCTCCAAAATGGTGGTGCGCTCGTCCGCGTTGCGAAAATCGCTCTTAACAATGCGCCGCGGCCCCTCCTGGGCCTGCCCTTCCTCCGGGGCAAACAGGCGGAATTTGTTGACCTTGTCCCGGCGGCGTTCCTCTAAGATCCGCTCCGCCACATTCTCATCAATATTGGGCACATTCTCGATCTGGTCGTCAAAGCCCTCCAGGCGAATTTGGGCGCTCTCCTCCACCGCTTCCGTCTCCGGCTCCTCTTGCCGGGGCGTAGGCGGATTTTGACCCAAAATCCGGGTGTGCTCCAGTTCCTCCACCGCCAAAATGGTGGGGATCTCCTGCAAATCGGAGGTTTTGTCAAACTTAGATCGGCTTTTGATGGTGGCCGGTTTTTCTATGATCTCCGGCGGCTCCTTGGAATACACCCGCTCGCTGCCGGTGGTGCCGAAGAAGCTGCGCTTACTGCCCAGGTTGGGCACCACGCCGGTCTTTTCCGTCAGGCGTACCGGGCGGGTCTTGTCTCCCACCGGGGGCACCGCCGTGGTTTTGGCGGTAGCCGAAGGCACTGCCGGGATCACCGGAGTGCCTACCCGGGTCTTGTCGTCCACAGCCGGGCGCACTTGCGTTTTGTCCGTCACCGGCGCTGTCACCCGGGTCTTATCGTCTACGCCGGGTGCCGCCGTCATCGTCGGTTCTTTCGGCTGTGGCTCCAGCGGCGTTTGGGTAGCGTGGATCTTGTCGATGGCTGCCTCCGCCTTGCGTGCGGTTTTTTTGCGTATTTCTTCCTATTAAATAGAAGATATTACGGTTATTTTGCATTGTCCCGTATTTCACCCTCTCCTTTAAACCGGTACATCGTTTTCGAAATAACTATACCACTCGCTTGTTTGCGAATCCGATTGTACAGGTACAAAAGTCTCAGCGCAGCCCAGAGAAAAATACTATAGCCATGCCGGTTTGTCAGGTTTTTTACATGATGCAGCATGCGGTTATGAATGCTTTTCATTCAGTGCGTGGAA
>OGJH01002195.1_pt1 | contig 13365 bp, 14 predicted proteins | sample 1572021 | NCBI WGS metagenome assembly OGJH01 (sample SAMEA2582098, study PRJEB24529) | metagenome | biome: Human gut stool | place: China | collected 2011
GGGCGGGAATATCGTTGACCGCGGTTTCCCAAATGATTTCGCGGATCTCTTCGCAGTAATCGCGGATATGCTGGATGCGCTGGCGGTCAGGCTGCGTCATATACATTCAGTTTCTCCTTCATCACGGTTTCACGGAACATTTCCTCGCTGGGCATTTGCGCACGTTGTTCCAGCGCGCTGACAGTAATCAGATCGATTGGCTTTTGCAGCGCCGCTTCAAGGTCGCAATACAGCGCGCCCAAAGAGAGAAGACTGCGCAGGTTCGTTCCGCTGGTATCGACCAGCAAATCGATATCGCTGTCCTCTCGGGCTTCACCTCTTGCGTAAGAGCCAAAGAGGAATATCGCTTTCACACCGTACTGCTTCGTCACCGGCGCGATTCGCTGCTGAATTTCGTAGATTGAATAAATCATAAGCACTCTTCCTTCGGGTTTATTATATCCGACAGCTAACAAAATGTCTACGTTTTAGTAAATTGTCCTCCATAGCAAGGCATTCGGAATAAGGTGCCACCCGTGTTTCAAAAAGGATTGCAGCTCGCGTGGCATCCACGTCAGATGTCTTCAACTCGGCTATTTTCATCTTGTCCTTACTCCAAAATAGCTAATATCGCTATCGGCGCTCACATACATCAAACTGCCCATTTCCTCTTCTGTAAATATATCGAAAAGTCGTGTTCATACCGCGATGCTGGCGTATAAAAACATCTTCGCAATTTTGGTGTTTCGTGATATATAGGAACATATGCAAGAAAAGTGGAAAGCCTTGTGACGCAAGGCTTTCCGTATAAGAAACCACCCGTGTTTCGATAAAAAAGTTCGAAACACGGGTGGTGTTCACTTGTCATGCCGTACCACTGTAGATTTTTGAACCCCCGGCTCAAAAATACCATGCGCAAGTCGGAATTCTCCGTTCTTTTTTAACTTTTCTCAAACTTTTTTAATGGGTGCTTTCAAGAGCTGCTAATTGGCCGCGTGAAAAACCATTATGCGAAAACGCTATTTTTCCTCTGGCACCTCGCTCATATCCGCGGCCGCCCCTTCCAGAAGGTCAGTCACGACCTGATTGAGCTGCGCGGCGTTCTTCGGGGAGATGACCGGCGTATTGGACTGTGACTCAATGTCTTTCCTTGTTCGTCCGGCAACCTGTCCGCCAGCTTTAGCAACTTCCAGATTCTCTTGGAAGGTCGTGGGCTTTCGATCCTTTGAAAACTGTGTGGTGGTGGCTTCCGCCAGCATATTCAGCACCAGCTCCAGCGTGGTCATGTTATCACGAAGGTTTTCCTTTTTCAAGCCCTTTAGATTTTTGTACTGCCGGGTGGACATCCCCGACCATGCGCGGGAGATCTCATCGGTGAGGATGGCGTACTCCACGCCCTTCTGCACGCCGCGGGCGTCCCATTCATCTGTCAGTTCCTTGCGGACCTGAATGGCTTGCAGCCGCTGGTTGATCCACTCGCGGGTGTACCCCTTTTTGAGATAGGTTTCCAGTGCCCGCTCGATGGTCAGTTCCGGGTCGATGGTTTCCTCAATGCGCTCCCGGCCAACCTGTGCTAACCATGCTCGGAATGGTTCTGCTTTTGGAGAGGGAATAGATTGGACGATACGGAGGAGCTGCTCGGTGTCCGCTACATCGGTCAATCGTTTTTTTCCGTCTGGAGCAGTCATTTTCAACTGTACGATTTTTTCGTACAGTTCAACTGCGCCTTCAGACTTTAGTTTTCTCTTGAGATCACTCCAATAACGGCGTGGATTATCTGTGCCGCTCAACACCTCGCAGACATCGACAATGGAAAAATACCATTCCTCTTTTTCCTCGTCCCACGCCGTGCGGATACGTTTGTCCTCGAATAGCTGGATCTTATCATTCTGTTCCATTCCATTCACCTCACTGCAATAATTCTTTCAGCAAGCCCTGGCACCCCTCCAGCACATCCCGCCAAGTCGACTCGAAGTCCTCGGTATACCACGGGTCGGCAACATCGCGGGGATGGTCGGTGTAGTCCATCAGGAGGCGCAGCTTGCCAGCAAAGTCGCCGCCGCAGATGCGGTACATATCCCGGAGGTTCGCCCTGTCCATGCCGATCAGCAGGTCGTAGTTCTCGTAATCGGCATTGGCGAGCTGCCGTGCGACATGACCGTCGCAGGAGATCCCGTGCTCCGTCAGCTTGCGCCGTGCCGGAGGATAGACCGGGTTGCCGATCTCCTCCCGGCTGGTGGCCGCTGATTCGATATGGAATTGTGAGGCAAGCCCTGCCTTCTTCACCAAGTCCTTCATCACGAACTCGGCCATGGGGCTGCGGCAGATATTGCCATGGCACACAAAAAGTATTTTCGTCATCGCACTCGCTCTCCTGAGATATTTCTTTTTCCTCAGTATAGCAGGAAATTGCCTGCGCGTCGAGAGAAGAATGCAGCCACGCCTGAGATTCTATGGCTTCCAGTAGTTTGCCTTTCTTCCATCCGAAACACAGGGCGGCTCGGATGTACCACGCCCGTTCCTCGCTGCTGCCGCATCCTTCTAAAATCGCCACATTCCGCGTCCAGCCGAGGCGCATCGCCAGATGCATGATTTCAGGGGATTTCTCATAGGCAGCGTAAAACGCGCGCATCCGGCGCAGGTTGCGGGGAGAGAAGCCGTCGGCTGCGGGATAGGCCGCTTGCAGGTATTCCGACGCCGCGACAGCGGCGCCTTTTTCGCCCCTGCCGCTGACCACTCTGCCAATCTCGCAGTACAGCTCCATCTGCGGGAGCTGCGCCGCAACAGCGGCGTCCAGCGCGGTGAACAGGGTGGTGTAATCTGTGGGCTTGCGGATATTCATAGCTTCTCCTTTCCGGCGTGGTGCGCCTGATCAACGCTCAAAGCAGAGAAAAGCACGGCGGTGTCACCGTGTTTTCCTCTGCTTTGACCTGCTTCAGATGATCCGCACGATCTGCTCCCACAGCAGGATGTGCTTTTCATCAATGGCTCGGTTGTCGTGGTAGTGGCCGAACAGCCAGTAGTGATATTTTGCTCTTTCCTGCACCTCCTGCAAGAAATCCGTGAGCCGATCCGCCTCGTTGTGGCGGCTGCCCATGAGGGCGATGCTGGTGGGGGCGCAGTGGGTAATGATGTAGTCACCTGCCAGCCGACCGCGTCAAGGTTTCGCCGTGCCTCGGCGTATTCCTCATCGTAGGGCAACTCTCGCGCCCACCAAGAAATGTGGTTGACGCGGTATCTCGCTCTGGGCTTGCGCTGGAGCATCATGAGCCTTCGCTCAAAATCCGGGGCGTCCGGCTCCAGAATCCCATCCTCGATGTCGTGGCTTTTTGCGCCGCCCATGGTGAAGAAGCGGCAGCCTTCCAGCTCGAAGATCTGGCCGCGCATCAGATGCAGCACATGAGGGCGAATGCGGTGTACCCTGCCTCCGTGCCACTCGTCCACGGGGTATCTTTCCAGTGCGTCATAGTTTTCGTGGTTACCGCAGACGAAGGCAAGCGTGAAGGGCAGGCGTTCCAGCCAGTCCAGCGTTTCATCGTCGCGGCTGTCACCAAACCACACGCCGCCGAAGTCTCCTGCGATGATGACCGTGTCATCCTTCGTCATGTTAGCTTGTTCCGAGAAGTGTTTTTGCTCAAACCTTGCAAAATTTCCGTGGCAGTCACCGGTCACAAGTACCATTTTTCCATCTCCTATCTTAGTTTGATATGCTCTGGCGGATCTCGATGCCGCTCTTGAGCGTCACGCTGATCTCGTTCTTGGACAGCACCTTCACCTGTGCCACCAGCTGCCGGATGGCACTCTCGTCCCATTCCGCGATGTGGGGTACGGCGTTTTCCAGCATCCCCGCGGCATCCTTGATGCGCCGATCCGCTTCGGTGTGTTCTTTGCTCTCCGCAAGGATGGAGGCCCGCAGCTCCTTTAGCGCGGTCTGCTCGTCCAGTATCTCCTTGAACTGATCCCCATAGGCGATGGGATCATCCGCCGCCTTTTCCAGCAGCCTTTGGAACTGCATCTCCAGCTCCGCCAGTCTGCGGTCGATGTCGCCAAGGCTCATGCCGCTGCCGGGGAACGGGATGACCTCTGCCTCCAACGCCTCCGTGATTTGGCGGATGCGGCCATCCAAGTCCGGCAGGACGGTGTTGAGGGCGGCTATGATCGCCTGTTGGAGCGGCGCCTCGTCCAGCGTGGGCGAGCTGTGGCAGTATTTCTTGCCGTAGTCCAGGCGGCTCACACAGCGCCACACGACGCGCTTTCCATCGGGGCGCGTCCATGTGCAGCGGCGGTACAGTGTTCCGCACTCGCCGCACACCAGACGGTCTGAGAGGGCGTAGCGGCTGGTGTAGGCGGCAAGACCGGTGGAGGCTCTCTTGGAGGGGCTTTTTGCCGCCTTGCGCCGCGCCATCTCCGCCTGCACCGCGTTGTACTTCTCACGGCTGACGATGCCCTCGTGGTGGTTCTCTATGAGGTACATGGGGAGCTGCCCTGTGTTTTTGATGACCTTGCGGTTGATGACATCCTGCTGAAAGGTCTTCTGCATCAGCACGTCGCCGCAGTATTTCTCATTCTGCAGGATGCTCTTGATATGAGGCAGCGTCCATTGCGGTGACTTCTCGGAATATGTCACGCCCTGCTCATGCAACTCGTCCCGCAGCATCCGTGTGCTGGCCCCGGCGAGGTATCGCTCATAGATCCAGCGGACGACCTCCGCCTCCTCCGGGATGATCTCCGGCTTATCGTCCGCGCCTCTGCGGTAGCCGTAGAGGTATTTGTACTGGATGGTCGCCTTTCCGCTCTCCATGGCGCGGCGTTTGCCCCATGTGACATTGGCGGAGATGGATTCGCTCTCGGACTGTGCGAAGGCACCGGAGAGCGTGATGCGCAGCTCGCTGTCCTCCTCCAGCGAATGGATGTTCTCCTTTTCAAAGATGACGGCGATGCCCAGCTCCTTGAGCGCCCGTGTGTAGTAGAGACAGTCCACTGTATTGCGGGCAAAGCGGGAGACCGACTTGGTGAGGACGACATCTATCTTCCTCTGGCGGCAGTGGCGGATCATGCGCATGAAGTCCTCGCGCTTTTTCACCGAAGTGCCGGTGGTGCCCTTGTCGGCGAAGATGCCCGCCATGGTCCACACGGGGTTGGACATGATCTTGTCGGTGTAGTATTCCTTTTGCACCTCGTAGCTGTTTGTCTGATCCTCCTCCTTGGTGGAGACCCGGCAGTAGGCGGCAACTCGGAGCTGTCTTTGGAGCTCCGCCTGCCGGACCGACTCCGGCTTTGCGGGGATCTTAATGACTCTTGGGGCGGTTTCGTTCACGGCTGATCTCTCCTCTCTATGGTCTGTCCGTTCTTCAGCGTCACGGTCACGCATTTGTTCGTCACACGCACCTTTGACACCGTGCTTTGCAGCAGCTCCGCATCCGGCTCCGTCATGGGCTTTCGGCCGGTGAGCAGCCGCCGCAGCCGCACGGTTTCGTATTCCGTGTTCCCGATGGCGTCGTACTGCTCTGCCGCCAGTTGAAGGAGCAGAGCTCTGGCGTTGTCCTCATCGATGGGCTGCCGCTCCAGTGCGGAGGTCAGCTCCTCCCGCGTTTTCCCGCAGGCAGCGCCGACCACTTGGGATACCGCTGGCTGAATACGGTCGGGGCAGCGTATGAGCTCGTTGAGCAGGTCGGTGACGATCTTCTCCACCCGCTCGGAGGGCGGTGTGCCGCAGAGCCTTCTGCGCGGGCGTTTTCTGCGGCGGGCGGGCTCTTGCCGTCCTCTTTTTCGCTGCCGTGCGGAGCTGCTCCGGCTCGATGAGTGCCGGAGCAGCCTTTCTCTCCGATATAGCGGCCATCCTCTAAAATACGGGAGACCATGTTTTTATTCCATGTCCGTCCCGCATAGTAGGGGATCTCCTGCCGGCAGAGTGCCTTGGTCAGCTCACCCAGCGTAGCTCCCGTGCTGTAGCATTGGAAGATAAACCGTACCAGCTCCGCCTCCTCCGGCAGGATCGTGATCTCGCCCAGCGTCATACGGTAGCCGAAGGGCTGCTTTCGGTTTCCCATTATCGCACCGTCCTCTCAATGGATTCCCGCAGCTCCAGCCCGTTATGCAGGCGGAAGCGGAGGGTGTCGTTGCTCTCCACGATGATTTCCGCAACAAGCGCGCCGCACAGCTCTGTGTCGGGGCGGTCGAGGAAGTCCGGCCCATCCTCCAGCATGGCTATCAGCTCCTGCGTCCGCTGGGCGGTGGCATCCCCCTCGGCAGCCATAAGCTTCTCTTTGTCCAGCTTGGCCTGCCGGAGCTGGCGGGTCAGCTCGTTGCTTTTGGATATAAAAATGTCAGGATCAACGAGGCCGTTTTGCTTGAGGAAGGCCAGCGTTTGATTCTGACTGGAGAGTTCGGATATTTTTTTGTTGAGGGAAACGATGTCCTCGCTCCAGAGCAATCTGCGATCACGGATCGTCCGGAGGGTCTCGAGCATCTGCTCCAGAATGGGGAGGCTCTGATGCTTGAGCTTATAGTAGAGGCGGCAGAAGGCTTCATCCGTCTGCGCTCCGGCACGGGCTTGATGGCGCAGTCGCCTTTTTCATCGTGTCGGCAGCAGCACCAGTACCATCTGCCATTGACTTGCTTTGCCCGGATGCGGGAGCCGCAGGAGCAGCGCATCCGGACGCAGAGCCTTCCATGGGTGACAGCCTGCCCGACGCTGCGCTTTTGCATCAGTGTCTGTACCTGGTCGAAAGTTTTCCGTGGAATGATGGGCGGATGTGTTCCTACTGCGTAATACTGTTCATGCTCACCGGTGTTTTTGTGGCGGGTCGCAGGAAGTGTATCGCTGGTGTAGGTTTTTTGCCACAGGGAATCTCCTGTGTATTTTTCGTTGGTGAGGATGTATCGGACAGAGGCACTGTGCCATTTTTTTCGCTGGCCGCTGGAAATGCCCTCCTCGTTCAACATTTTTGCGATTGCAATTCTATTAACACCGTTGAGGTACCATTGAAAGATGCGGCAGACCACCAGTGCGGCGTCAGCATCGATTTCTATTTTCCTGCCAACAAGTTTGTAGCCGTAGGCCATGGACGAGGGAAGGAAAGCCCCTGCTTCCATTCTGCGCTGATAGCTCCAGCGCATATTGCCGGAGATGGATTCGCTCTCCTTTTGGGCGAAGGCGGCATAGATGGTGGTGATGAGCTCGCTGCTCACATTGGCGGTGTCGATGCCCTCGCGCTCGAAGCGGACATTGACGCCCAGCTCCTTCAGCTCCCGCACTGCCTCCAGACAGTCCTTTGTGTTCCGGGCGAAGCGGGAGATGGATTTGACGAGGATCTGGTCGATGAGCCCTCTGCGGCAGTCCGCCATCATGCGCTGGAAATCCTCCCGCTTTGCGGCGGAGGTGCCGGTGATGCCCTCGTCGGCGTAGATATCCACCATGCGCCATTCAGCCTTGCCGGAGATCAGCTCGGCGTAGTAGCGGTTTTGCGCCGCAAAGGAGTTGAGCTGGTCATCGGAGTCCGAGCTGACGCGGGTATAGGCCGCTACCCGCAGCTGCGCATTCCGCGGCTTCTCCGCTGCCTCGATCTTGATGACGCGGGGCTGCCCTGCCAGCGCCGTTGTGCCGTCTGTCAGATGCTTTTCCGTCATGCCTGCTCACCTCCTTTTTTGCAACACAAACACTACCACAACCTTGGTCATAAAGCTACTGAAAGATGAAGAAAATCAGAGAGAAATCATAATGTCCACGCCGCTGTCCGCGGCGATCCGCGCTGCCACCCTCCGCAGTTCCTTTTCGCTGAAGCTGCCGCTTTCCCGAAGCTGGCGCAGCAGAAGGATGATGCCGTAATAATTGACGTTCTGATCCATATCGGTACCTCTTTTCTGAATTTTGCCTTGCGGCACAAATATGAGGATCGTCCGGGGGATAAGGAGGGGGTGAATGCAGGCCGTTCAGAGGATTGAAAGAGAGAAGAGAATGGATGGCGGGAAAAAAGAGGAAGCGGACGATCCCCATACTTCTGCCGCAAAGCGGAAAAGGCCGCTCCGCATTGGAGCGGAACTGCTCCCTGCGGAGCGGCCTTCTTGCTCTTGCGTTGCTGCCTGTATTCGACACTACTTCCCCAGGCAAGGGCGGCGGCTGGAACCGCGCTGGCGCGCGTCACGGGAGTTTCACCCCTCCGAGGTTCTCTCGAAGCTGCGTACAGGAGTATCATTGTAAGCTGACGCGGTCATGGCGAAGCAGCCTGCCAAAGCTGCATTTGACCTGGGTGGGTATCGCTCTGCACCTTCCATTGGCCGTCCTAATATGCGGATCATGCTCCGCACAGGTGGTCCTCGCGCACCCGGTCTGACGCTCACGCCGTCAGCAAAGGTATTCCAGTCACCGGATATGACCGCCTGGGCGGTGTTTTTCAAGGTTCAGAAGATGGGGGATACTTGTCCCTTCACTAATCATCTTTTTTCAGGCTTTTTCACAACCATTTTTGGACCCCTTTTCAAAAATTTTCTCGTTTTTTCAAAGCGGAGACCAGCGATTTAGACACAGCCTGCTGTGTGACGCCTTCTGCTTCGGTGATTTCGCTCTCTGTTTTCCCTTCGATGCAATACTGCCGGAGTCTCTAAAACTGTGCCCCAGTCAGTATGCTTCTGATCCCAGAAACCGCTGCCTCCGCACAACGAATCTGAGCTTCTCTGACCTGCCTTTCCTCTGCCAAAGCCTCCTCATTGGGAACAGCAAGGGCGGCTTTCGGAACCATGTCCATAGATGTGGTGTGGTCGCTTTCCTCCACATCGCTTTTATCCTCTGCGTGAAAGTCCTGGTCCGACCACCTCTTCCAACGGCGAAACTCTGCTTCATCGGTGAAATCAGCGCAGGTCAGGCAGATCAGATTTCCATCGGCGTCTGGAAGTACAATGGCATCTGGATTTTTCTTGTTCAGTGCGTAGATGCTCCGTCTGTCATACATTTTTGGTTCCTCCATATTCTGAAATCTGTTGGATGTAAATTTCAGAACATAGGAGGGCCACGGCAGCGGGGTCGCGCACAGGGCGCAAAAAAAGCCCACAGCGACACCGCTGTGGGCATAAGGATATTCGAGGGTAACGATGGCGGACGGAGGCGGGGTATCCTCAAAAGGACGCAAAAAGTCGGGGCATCCGATGCCCAGCCATAGGTGAATGAAGGAAGGCTGCCATTCGGCAGCGACGACAGTACCGCGGATGTGAGGATACCCCATAAAAACCGCCTGTCCTGGCATTGAACCAATGTTTTTTCATTGCCGTGCAGGTTCGCCTCTCCGCTCAAAGCAGGAGATCACGGCAGAAAAGCGGAGAGATTGCTGTATCGCAGTCTCTCCGCTTTCGACATGGATGGCTGTTCAGAAGCTCTGAACAGGGGGAGGTATCAGATGGTGTGTTCTCAGTGGCCGAATGCCTACTGGATCTTTCTTAGGCGGATATAAAATACTGCTTCAACTCGCATGTTTGTTGCCTGCCGATTGGTCTCTTGTTCCTACATTTTGCTGACAACAGCCCTGATATCTACCGCTATAAAAGCTATCCCTCGCTTATTCATCTGCCTCCGATCATCCTTCTGGAAATCGCTCATTTGTGTGCTTCCGTCGATAGCTGGACCGTAGTTGAAGTCCCACTGGGACAAACGGGCTGGTAACGTCACATAGCTGCTACGTTCAGCCGGATGCATCTGTTCCTGTGTTCATTTTTGAAATGATGTCAGAGAGGAAGCTGTCTGCGTTCCCGGACCTCAGGTCCTTTTTCTGAAGCAGCAGCGCGCATTCATCGTCGCAGACCACAAGCCACAGATGCAATGATTCAAAGGCGCACTTTATCCGTGTATAAGAGAGATGTTCTTCGTTCTCCTCCGCGCAGATCGTTATGCCGGCATCCTCGAAGCGAATGGTGGTTTTGAGCTTTTCCCAATCAACGGTACGCCGCAGCTCCAGCGCTTTCCGCGCCTCCTTTTTGCAGGATGCAGGTATGCGCGGCGGCGTTCTTCTGCGAACAAGGGCAAACTCCAGCAAGCCTGCAATGATCGCGGCTGCGCCCGCAATGATCACATCGGTGGTTTTTGGCGGCATCAAGCCAAGAATCAACGTCAAAAGACCCAGAGCCAGCAGAAACAAGCCATAAATGCGGTAGCGCACCGTCCGCTTTTCGCGCCCCGGGCCTTTCGCGGCGTGCGTTCTGATGCGGTCTATCGCATTCCAGATAGAGGGGTAGCGCCGCCGGCTCTCAGCTTCCAAACGCTGGTGCAGCAGTTCCGCGGTTTCTCTGTCCACAGCAGGATCATCGTAGTTGCTTATTTGAAAAAGATACATGGTGCTTCTCCGTTTCGAAATCATCTCATTGAGAGTGCGGAAAATTCCATTCACAGCATATCGGACTGCCACAGGGCAGTCCGATATGCTGTTATGTTCTGATAGTGATTGCCGACCGCTTGCGTCCTATTTTTCAAACAGGTACAGCAGGTATCCGTAGCCCTCGGCCTCCATTTTTTCATAGGGGACGAAGCGCAGGGCTGCGCTGTTGATGCAGTAGCGCACGCCGTTGGGCGACTCCGGGTCGCCGGTGAACACGTGGCCGAGGTGGGAGTCTCCGGCGCGGCTTCTGACCTCCGTGCGGCGCATCCCGTGGCTCAGATCCTCTTTTTCCACTACGGCAGGGCCCTCGATGGGCTTTGTGAAAGCCGGCCAGCCGCAGCCGCTCTCGTACTTATCTGTGGAGGAAAAGAGCGGCTCGCCGGTCACGACATCCACATAGATGCCCTTTTCAAACTTGTCCCAGAACTCGCCTGTGAAGGCGCGCTCCGTGCCGCTCTCCTGCGTGATGCGGTACTGCTCCGCCGTCAGCTTGTCCCGGATGGACTCCGCCGCGGGCTTCTGATAGTCGCCCGGGTCGATGCACAGTTTGGAGAAGAGCTCCATCTCCGCGCGCGGGATGTGGCAGTAGCCGTTCGGATTCTTTTCGAGGTAGTTCTGGTGATATTCCTCGGCGGGATAGTAGTTCTTGAGCGGGCCGATCTCCACAAAGAATTTCTCGCTGCGGCCGCGCTCGATCTCCGCGATGCGCTTCACCGTTTCTCTCGCACTTTCGTTGGTAAAGTAAACGCCGGTCTGGTACTGGCTGCCGACGTCGTTGCCCTGCCGGTTTTGTACCGTGGGGTCGATGACATAGAAGTAGGCCAGCAGCAGCGCGTCGAGGCTCACCTGCTCGGGGTCGTATTCCACCCGCACGGTCTCTCGAAAGCCGGTCTCTCCCTTGCAGACGGTTTTATAATCGGCGTCCGCCTCGCAGGTACCGTTGGCGTAGCCGCTCTCGGCGTCGATAACGCCGGGGATGGACTGCATCAGCTGTTCCATGCCCCAGAAGCAGCCGCCCGCCAGATAGATGACATTGTCTGTGGTATCCATATAGGTGATCTCCTCGTCGGACCGGTCAAAAGCCGCTCCGTCCATGTTTGTTTCCTGTCCGCTCTTTTCCTTCGGCACAGTCTGCTGCCCGGCGGCGCAGCCGCCCAGCAGCACCGAGGCGAAAAGCAGTGCCAATACGCTTCGATACATCGCGTTTCCTCCTTTCAGGGGAAGCTGGGCTCACTCTGCCCCTTCGTGCGCCGGGGGCAATGCAATGGCGCGCAGCAGGCACTTTTTAAATCTCGGGTCAGCCCACATCAGCGGCGAGCGCCTGCTCGATGAGCTTTTGCAGCGTCTCCGCCTGCTTCTTTTCCGTGATGGCTCCTACGATGGGTTCACCCACGATATTGCCGCTGCGGTCGACCACATAGGTGGTGGGATAAGCAAAGATGTTGGTGGTAAACTTTCCCGCCTCACCATCTGAGTCAAAATACACATTCTGATAGGTGGCGCCCTTCTTGGCCAGCACGTCCTTCGCCTCGGAAATCGCTGCCTCGTCGCCGTCCAGTGTGAAGGTGTTGACGCCGATGAGGGAGCCGCCCTTCTCCGCAAGCTCCTTGTTCAGCGCGTCCAGCTCGGCAAGCTCTCCCACGCAGGGATTGCAGGTGGTGAACCAGAAATTCACCACGGTGACGGCGTTGCCGGAGAACAGCTCGTCGCTCTTCACCGTGTTGCCATTCAGGTCTTTCCCTTCAAAGGCGGGGAATTTCTGCATACTGCCGTCGTCGGGAGGGGTGCTCGTGTCGCTGCCCGCGGGCATGCTCATATCGCCGTCCATGGATTTCTGCATGATCTCGGGATACTTCTCTTCCAACTCGGTCAGCTTGTTTTCAATATTGCTGATCTCCGTGGCCGACTCCTTCAGCCACTCATACTCCTTGTCGGTGAACTGCTCTTTAGCGGCCTCGACGGTATCCAGCAGGAAGTCGCCGTAGTTTTTCCCGTCCTCGATCATGGCCATGCCCTTGTCAGCCTCCATAAAGACCTTTTCCCACAGCTCGGTATTTTCCGACAGGATCGCGTTCTCCCGCTCCAGCAGCTCCTTGTGCAGGGCGAGCGCCTCCTCGGCGTTTTTCGGCTCGCCAGTCATGGCGGAGCCGTTGCCGCTCATGTCGCCCATCTTGTCATTGTTCTTCGTGCCGCAGGCCGCCAGGGCCAGCACCATCAGCACGGCAAAAGCCAGTGCAAAAATTCTCTTCATGTTCATTTTGATTCCTCCATCGTTGTTTTCTTTGTTGTTTCTTTCCCGTTGCCGAAGCCGTAGCGGAAGCACACGGCGTTCGTCGGACAGGCGCGGATGCACATTCCGCAGCGGATGCAGCCGTTGGTGGTCTGCGGAGCCATCGGAGCAGAAGGCTTGCGCTCGCGGTACGGGCGGGAGCCGGGCAGGGTCTGTGCAAGGGTCGGCACAGTCGGGCTGGCAGAAAGCTTTTGAGCGACCTGTTTGCCGAACTCCTCTGCCAGAGCAAGGTCTTGGGCATTGGGTCTGCCGGAAGCAATCGCAGTTGAATAGGAATGTTCCCCGATGCAGGCTGCGGCTGCGGTCACCACAAAGCCGTTTTCCTCCATCAAATCCTGCATCTCCACCAGGCAGTCATCAAAGTTGCGGTTGCCGTAAATGGCGGCAAGGACGCAGGCAGTCTTTTCACCGGTGACATACTGCGCAAGATATTCCCGCACCAGCAGCGGCATGACCCCTCCGTAGACCGGCGAACCGACAATGACCAGCTGGTCCGAAGTAAAGTGCAGCTTGCGGCTGCGGGCGTTGGGCAGGGTGAAGTCGTACTCCTGCACAGGGATGTCAAACGCCTTTGCCAGCGCTCTGCCGATGGCACGCACCGTCCTCTGAGTAGTTTTGGTGCTGCTGAAATAAACCAGAGATACCTCTTTGAACATAAAAAATTCCCCCTTTGCCACTATTATAGCATCGGGGGAAAGCAGCCGCAAGTGCGGGTACAGACAGTTGTTTGCAGGA
>OGJH01002205.1_pt1 | contig 13283 bp, 8 predicted proteins | sample 1572021 | NCBI WGS metagenome assembly OGJH01 (sample SAMEA2582098, study PRJEB24529) | metagenome | biome: Human gut stool | place: China | collected 2011
TAATCAAATATAACAGTTATTAAATTTCCTAAAATATGTGAAATATCAACTGGAATTTGGGGAATGAAGGAAAAGACCGCAATTTCAGCAATTACAAGTATATCAAGCGATAAGTCTGAGAAACATATCAGTCAAGGTTTAGAGAAAGTACTTAGTGGTATTTCACCTAAAGAAAGAAAAGATGAATATACACTTGTTTTTTTGGCAGAACCTGTATCAAACAAAGAAATAAAAAGTATCAAGAATGGATATGAGACATTAGCTTCTGGAATACATTCATATTCAGAATATCAGAGTAATGAAACCTTGACAGAAGCAGTAACAGATGGAACTTCGTGGGCAACTGCACATACAACCGGAACTAATCGTTCCATTGCGAAAACAAGAGGTGTGAATGCAGGAGTATCTGGAAACCTTACAACATCTGCAGGATGGCTGAAGGGAATAGTTAAAAATTGGAAGAAGGCGAAATCGTCTTCCCTTGGAGCTAATATTGGATTTCAGTATTCAAGAACTACTACAGAAGGCTCAATGACGAGCGATACTGACACAGAAGGAACAAATCACTGCGTATCTAATGGCGCATTAAAAGGAGAAACTCATACTGTGAAGTCATATCCAATAGCAGATATGATTAAAAGAATTGAGAAACAGATTGAGCGATTAGATGAGTGTGAAGGTGTTGGAATGTGGAAAAATGCTACCTATGTTCTGGCAAATAATAAGGTTCAAGCAGAGAGTGTTGCTAACTTTCTCTTAGGATTAATTCAGGGAAAAGAGTCGTTTGTTGAAGCATCAGTAATAAATACATGGGCAAAGGCAAGTGATAAAGATGAGTTTAATAATATGATGGAGTATATTTGCAATTTTTGTCATCCTCTTTTAGTTAATGCCTCTGATATTGATAAGGTTGATGAAAAGAGTGTAGATAATGCATATGCAATTGAACCATTAATTCTTGCAAATCAGGTAACATCAATAGAATTAGCAATGTTGATGGCATTTCCTTATAAATCTGTAAAAGGATTATCGTGTGTAGAATGTGCTGAATTTGAAAGAAATGTGTTGTACAAAGATATAGAACGCTTTTCAACAAAGGAAGCGGACAAAGCAGAAGAAAAGAAGCGACAGATTATTCTTGGTGAAATCTATCATATGCATGAGTTTGACGGACAGAACGTGCCTATTGATGTAGATGAACTTACAAAGCATTCATTTATTACAGGTTCAACAGGTTCAGGTAAATCTACAACTGTTTATAAACTGTTGCATGAATTATACAAACAGTATAAGATTCCATTTTTGGTTGTTGAACCTGCAAAAGGCGAATACTATAAAGAGTTTGATAATATTGCTAGTGTATATTCAACAAATAGCAATCATGGAGAACTATTACATATTAATCCATTTTATTTTCCGGCAGAAGGGGAAAATAGAATATTTGTATCTGAACATATAGATAGACTTAATGGAATTTTTAATGTGTGTTGGCCAATGTATGCCGCTATGCCAGCCGTATTAAAAGAAGCATTAGAGGCAGCCTATGAGGACGCTGGTTGGGATTTGACTTTATCTGTGAACAGTGTCAGTAATAAACTGTTTCCTACATTTGATGATCTTCTTATTCAATTGAAACGTGTAATCAGTGCTTCAGATTTTTCGGAAGAAGTTAAGAGTAACTATACTGGTTCTTTGATAACAAGAGTTAAATCTCTCACAAATGGTATATATCGTCAGATATTTACAGCAGATGGATTAGATGATGAAGAACTTTTCGGAGAGAATGTAATAGTCGATATCAGCAAAGTTGGTGCTCCGGAAACCAAGGCATTAATAATGGGAATGATGGTAATGCGTATGCAAGAGTATCATATGGCGAATAGTGAACCGGTTAATGAATTGAAACACATTACTGTTCTTGAGGAAGCTCATAATTTGTTGAAGAAAATGAGTACAGACCAATCTTCTGAATCATCAAATGTTCAAGGAAAATCGGTTGAGATGATAGCCAATGCGATTGCAGAAATGAGAACTTATGGTGAGGGATTTGTAATTGCCGATCAGGCACCGGGATTACTAGACGAGTCTGTTATCAGAAATACTAATACAAAAATTATCATGAGCTTACCTGATTTTTTGGATAGAGAACTTGTAGGTAAAGCAGTCGGATTGTCAGATGAACAGGTGGTTGAAATTACAAGGCTGCCAAGAGGTAAGGCAGTTGTATATCAAAATAACTGGGTTGCACCGGTACTATGTGCTGTAGAGGCTTTTGACAAGTCAATAAATCCGGAAGAGAAGAAAAATGTTTCCAAAGAAAAGAAATATTTTGATTCTGGAAAGATTAAAGCAACAATTGTAAATGCAGTATTACATAACAAAGTAGATGACATCAGTACTAATGAGGTGGAAGGTCTTCATATTCTCAGTGTGCCTGCACCTTCAAAGAGACGAATTCTGATGCATGTAAAAAACAAGGTTCCCTTCAATAAGCAGGACAGAATAGAAATAATCAATGATTTTTATGCTACAGATTTTGTAAAGAGTGTAATGCTCAAAACGGAAGGAAATATCGAAATTATACAGGATAATGATGTTGAGGCTCTTAAGGCTGAATTTCAGAAATGGGTTGAAGCGATAGGTGTTACTGAGCAGATTGAAACTGTAGATTTGATGGGAATAATCAATATTATTCTTTATAAGATTGAGCAGGTTGAACAGATTGAACTTACACAGTGTGAGAGATTGTTTAACTTTGCAGAATATTGGAGGTGATCTAATGGCTTTTGAAATAGCAGGGATGGCAGCAAAGGCAGTTGAAACTGGTAAAAAAGTCATTGAAGTTGCCAAGAAAACAGAGAATGTTGTTTCTTCAGTCGAGAAACCTGTTAAGGCGGTTGAAAAAGTCACCGCTGAAAAAGATGGAAACTGGGGAGCAGATATTGTCAAAAGCGGAGTACAAAAGGGTGTCGGTGAAATTAAGAGTGGACTTGCAGAAAAACTAAAAGATTATCTTGGCAAAGATGATGTTGCTTCAAGTACTTCTGAAACTAATGCGGATACGGGGAAACAAGCTGATGTTAAGGAGAATCAAGAAGGTGTCGAATCAAAAGAAGGCAAAGCCAGCTTTAAAGATAGGATAAATAAGTACTTGGATTCTGTGGATAGTCAGTCTAATAATGGTGAAGATGTTCAAGAGGATAACATAAGCGATAAAAAAGAAAATGGTTCAAACGATATTCAAAATGATAATCTGAATCATGACAATGAAGAAAATAGTGAAAACAGCGAAAAAAGTGAAAAATCGGAAGACAATAGTGATTCTATACTTGATAATGATGCACCGAATAGCAATAATGATGCTGCTAATGAAGTGAATACCACAGAATATAATGAAGATGGTACTAGAGAACTGACAGAAGACGAAAAACAAGCCATAAAGGACAAATTGGGGTGGTCCGATGAAAAAATCAAAAAATGCACAATAGATAAAGATGGAGTTATTCATTATAAAACTGATAGGTGCGATTTAGAAGGTAAGACTTCTGAAAATGGTGTTCCATATGAACGCAGAAGAATTGTTATTAATGGAGTTGTGATTGAGGGGGTATTTCCAAAGTTTGACAGTCTTTTTGATACAGAACTTGCTCCGGATAATTTGAAGACAAAAGCATATGCTAAAGAATGTAATGCTGCATTAAAGGAGGCTATTGCGAATGATCCGGAATTGCGAAGTAAGTTTACACCAGAGCAGCTGAAAGATATTGAAGAGGGAAGAACCCCAACAGGTTATGTGTGGCATCATAATGAAGAACCTGGAAAAATGCAGCTTGTTAAAAGAGAAGACCATGACCGAGCAATAGGAGGCGCAGCACACACTGGTGGAAATTCGCTATGGGGTGCTGATAGCGTTGATAATGGCAAGAAGGGAGAAAGTTTCTAATGAAGCGTATTTCTAACAATTGTAAGTTAAACATTAATAAAAGAATATTTGAGGATGCAGAGAAATCGTATTCTATTAGTATAAGAGCAGAAATAAAGGAGTTTCTTGAGAATAATTCAGGAGGATATCCAGTAAAAGATGTGATTGTTTCTGATGGAGAAGAATATGGAGTAAGAGTATTTATGTCATTAGATGCATCGGATGATAATTATTATATTCAGAAACCAATGGATTACTTTTTGAAGAAAACAAAGGGAAAGATTGTTCCTATTGGAATTGACTCGGGGGATAATTACTATTGCGTTAACAATGAAACAGGAAAAGTATATTATTGGAGTGCTGGAGAAGACTCATATTATTGCATAGCTGAATCAATAGCAGAATTTGTGACCTTATTTGAATAAGATAAATCTGAATATAGCAGATATTTCTTGGCTGTTATATTCAGAATAGAAAGAATGGCGGCGATTGAATGCCTGAAAAATGCATTTATTGTGGTAAAGAAACAGATTTGTCAGAGTCGGATATTATTCCTGATGCACTGACGAATGCTCGAATAATAAACCGCTGTGTGTGTAGAATAGAACATAACAATAAGTTTAGTGATAAGTTTGAAAGCAAAGTAATTGAATCTTTAGCTTTTATTACAAATGAGCTGGATATCAAATCAAGCAAGGGTAAAAATTACGCACCATATGAAGCCTATATTACTATTGAGGGGGTAGAGTATAAGTTAGCTTTACATGGTGATAATAATATTTTTGATGGAAGAGTTCTTAAATCGGTAGATAATACTCATATGATAAGTACATATGAGAAAATGGTTAAAATAGCAAAGGATGAACAGAAGGTTACGCCTCTTGATGTAAATTCTATTGAGATAGAAAAAAGAGTACGAGTAAACAATGTAATATTTTTTGATGATGCCCTTTATAGAATGGTAGCTAAGATAGCATTTGAGTGGTACTGTGCTAAAAACAGAATTGCAGATCATTTGCCAGAGTTTGACAATATAGTGAGATATATTGTTGATGGAGAAGGTGAAAATCCTGTATCTATCATTCAGGAAAAGCAAGTATATGATATGCTAAATTTTTCTACTAATTTAGGGAGCCATGTTCTGATTGGCTACGAAAATAAAAGTGGTCAAGTAGAAGTAGTAGTATGGCTTCTGGGTTTATTGGCATATCGAGTTGTATTGGCACACAAAAAGCCAAACGTGTGTAGTGATAATTTTTTGTTCACAGAATTGAGAACAGATTCATCTCGAAGAGAGTTAACTCACAAAAATCGTGAAGATGCGAATAATACTTTTTGGAATGCCCTTAATTCCTCTGACTTGTATCAGATTTATGAAGATGCTGAATTAAAGATGATGGTACCAAGAGGGATGATAGCACCGCTTAAATATATGGACTTATATCCAACTGTTATGAACCTTGTACAGTATTTGGAAAATGCTAATGATGATACAAAGGAACCTAATGAGGTAGTAAATGATATTTTTCTAAGTCAACTTAAGAACATAACACAAGCATCATCATTACATAAGAAATCAGTAAAGCGTTTTATGAATGACATCTTTAGTGATGGACATGAGCCAATTATATTGAATACCAAAACGAGTAATAAGAAATCTACAATGCTTTTTTACTGTGTTTTTTTAGTTGGAAAAATGAAGGAAGAACTTACAGATTATTCTTTTCATAAACTTGTAAAAAATGAATTTGCCCTATCGGAAAACATCATTGTCACTGATTAATTAGAAGAACAGATGAAAGAAAAAATAATAACTGATGATAAGTATTCAGAAATTCTTGAAAGAGGAGCTAGGTTAATAAAGAAATGGCAGTGATAGGGAATGTGTAGAATACGATTATTCATTAGGTGCGGAATGTGTGTTAGGAGCGAGCATTATGTACGATTTGATAAAAGGTGAAATTGAAAAAATAAAAAGAAAATACATAGATTCTGCAGAAGAAATTGTCAGTGGATATAACAGAGAATACAGTTTGTCTAAAGATTATGAAGGAAGGCAGATGTTTGAACTTCTTCAGAATGCAGATGATGAGGCAGCAGGCTCATCTGGAAAGGTGTTAATAACATTTGACGGTAAAAAACTGTCGGTTTCCAATACAGGAGAAACCTTTAGTTTTAGTGGTGTAAAATCTCTTTTATATCCGAGTGCAAGTCCTAAGAGAGTACATGCAAATAAGATTGGTTGCAAGGGTTTAGGTTTTAGATCCATATTAACATGGTCGAATTCGGTTACAGTAGCTGCAAAAGACTTTACAATTCAGTTCTCAAAAGAATATGCCATTGAATTTCTGAAGTCAATATTGGAGGAAAAGCCGGAATTAAAATCAGAAATAAAAGCACTATCTAATGAAGAATGGCCAATAGCTACATTGACTTGCCCTCGTTTACTAAATGAAAGTGCATTGGTTGATGGTTTTTCAACTAGCATTATTATGGAATGCCGCGAGGATTTGACAGAAGAAATAGAATCGCAGATAGAAAATCTTGAGTTTGAAGAGTTGGTGTTCTTACCTAACCTTAAGGAAATAGAGATTATTTGCAATGGATACCATAAGGTATTTTATAAAGTTGTTGATGGTGACGATGTCATCATAGAAACCGTTGATAAGAATACAAATGAAACGGAATGTGCAAGTTGGAAATTATATAAGCGAACTGGTGTAATTCAGGATGAAAACAATAATGAAAAAGATTATGAATTCATTATTGCATATGACCCATCAGGAGAACATCAAGGGGAAGTGCTTTATTCCTATTTTAAGACGGATGTAAAATTGGGATTTCCAGCACTAATTCATGGAACATTTGAATTGACGAGTGACAGAAATAGTTTGCAGAAGCAGAGCATGGTAAATAAGCGGTTGATCCCACTTCTTGCTGATTTTATGGTAGAAACTGCAGTTACTATTTCGGAAGAACAACAAGAGTGTGATTACCGACCACTTAGGTTGGTGATTACTTCAGATTTAGATATTGTTCTGCAAAATGTATATAAATTAGATGAATTGTTGCGTGAGAAAGTATATGAAAAGAAGATACTTCCAACAATCGCAAATGAGTATATTTCAATAAATGATGGTCCGAGGTATTCAGATGCTGATTTTGCCTCTGTGGTAAATCCAGCTGGTTTTTCATCTTTATTGAAATTAGTAGATGATGATTATATTGAAAAATATCTAACGTCCAATTTGGATATTCCATTTTATGAGTATGATGATTTCTGTGAATTAATAAATAAAGATATAGAATTATATTCAATGGAAGATAAGGTTGAACTTATTGTATTGATTTCTCGTGAGTACCGATACAAAAGTGGAGAGGAATTTCCGCATCTGATTGTTGATAGTAATGGAGATAATATTTGCGATGCTGCCAAAGTATATCCTTTCCCAAATGAGGAGCAGGTAATTGCATTACCAGAGTGGGTAGATATTAAGTTTCTAAATCAGGAAATGGAACAGATGCTCTATGCAGAACTTTCCTTGGGAAATAATCGAAGAAACCTAGTAAGTAATCTTTCTAGGTATAATCTTGAAGAATATAGTTTTGACAGATTATTGCGAGGCGTTGTTAATCAGATAGATGATGATTTGATAACTCATGACAAATGTTCTGACATACTTAACTGGCTATGGAATTATTACAACCTCGAAGATAGACAAACTATAACAGATGTTAAGGTAAAGGTAATCTGTAGGGATGGTGTGATCCGGTATGCAAAAGAGTGTTACATAGGAAAAGAATACGGAAACGAACTTGGAGAGAGATTAGTTGGTTTGTATTCTACAAATTTCGTTGCGCTCGATGAATTGAATATTGCATGTGAAGATGTAAATAGTATTGCTAGTTTTCTTGAATGGCTCGGAGTGTCGAAATATCCACGATTAATTAAGAAATCTTTGTCATATGAAGAAAGAAAAGAATATGTGGAATCGTGCTATCCATTATATGTACAAAGAGATAATTACTGGTATCCTAAGGCTGAGTTTACAGATATTAGAAGTGTGGCTGTTGGTATTTTTGAGAACATGGATGAATTGTTCGAAAATGCCAATTTCAATGATTTGTTAGCGTGGTTTATTTTGGATGACGAGATTGGAAGTAGAATAAATGTTGATACAGAAGAGAAAAATACTTTTGCTTGTATTAAAGGATACCCATATAAGAAAATTGATGAAAGAACAGTTCAACCAGTTTATCTGAAATCCTATTTAAAATTCTATTTGGCAAATAAAAAATGGATTCCAAATGAGAATGGATTAAAAGAAATACCGAAGTATTGTTGCTTTGAAGATAATTCGTTGGAACCATTCATTATTGTTCCAAATGTAGATTATGCTTATATAAAGGGAGTTATTGGTAGAACTTGTAAGAAAGATGTTGATGCAATATTAAGTAGGATAGGCGTTTCTGATGTGTTTCAGGAAATGGATAATAGAGTCATATATCAAGTTTTATTTAAACTGCCGGAGTTGGATCCTGATTGCAAGAAGGCTCGTTCGTTGTATAGAAAGATAATCAGAGATGGTCTTTCACCAGAAGAATATAAAGAGAATAATCCTGATTACAATACTTTTGTAAAAACGGGAAAAGTCGCAGCGAGAAAAGCAGGCATAAAGCGTTATGTAACGGTAACGGATGTCAGGTATGCGGATAAGAAGGTTTTTAGTGATGAGATATTGAAAAGTTTTAGCATGTTTGATATAGATGCAAGAGCTGGAGAGGAGAAAGTTAAGAAACTCTTCGGAGTAAGGCCTCTGAAATATACAAATGTAGAACTTGAAGGAGTGCCAGAATTCCATCCTTTCGATGATGTCTTTAAGAAAGAATATCTTAGATTCCTACCATTTGTATTTGCAAGTAGAATGGGATTAAAACAGGCATCAGCAGATTTCAGAAGACTGAAGTATTCCAAGGTTATTTTGTGTAGCAAAGTGACAATAAAATACAAATTCGGTGATGAAATAAGAGTATCGGAATTAAAAGATTACGAAACAGTATATCTTAGAAAGAATAATACTGCTTATTTATGTGTGCCTAATAAGTTTTTGATGTTTGAAGAATTGAAGCAAGTATTCGAATTTGCAGATGCTGTGGCAGAATTGATTACAGCCATACTAGATGTAAATGAAGATAAGGACTTCTTCAGAGACTTGTTCCGAGATACAGATTTGATTCGAGAAAAGAAGATGCGTTCTGATAAAAATGATGAAAATCTGGAAATGCTTACTGAGGCGAGAAAAAGATTTAATACAGAAGTTAATCTAAGAGATGAATTTTGGATGACAATAGCTGAAGTATTGAAAGTGCCGAATATAGAAATATCGTCCTATTCTGCAGATGAGTTGCTGGCTGTTTTGCAGTTACCATTGGATATTGATGATGGTGTTAACTATGAGGATTTAAACTGTAAAGAAAGCATTGAGAAATTTATAGAAATATTTGAGACTTTAGGACTTGATGCCGACAGATATAATGGGGCAGCTGTTCATAATATCGATGCTACAAAATACTGGAAATCCGTACTAAAGGCAAAAATGCAGTTATTCCTTAAAAAGTATCAAGCATATCTTGTTGAAGATTTGAGAAATGAGGAAAACTGTGTAGAATTGTATGACCAATACAAAGAAGAATATAGTTTCCTTGAGCCCACAATCCCGAACTCTCTGTATGTAAATATTGATGAGATATTTGAAACAGAATGTGGTGTAAGCTTTGATGATTTGAATCAGTATACTGATTCGGACATTGATGAAATACTCATGGTGGAAGAGGGAAAGTTATCTCAAGAAGATTTGATGAAGTTACGGTCTCTCTATGCACCGCCAAAAATAGAGGCATATCTTGTGTTTGGCAAAGTAGGAGATTTACTTAACCCTGTAATGGTTAAAGAGTCTAAAGATGAAAGTGAGCAAAATGAAGATAATGTACTAAAGGATCTTATCGGAGAAGTATTTGCTATGCCATCGGAAGGATTTGATGATATTGGTATGCAAGCAGTTGATAATAATCAATCTGCCACAGAACTAGAAAAACATCGAAAGCACAGTAAAAAGGTTCATTCTGAATCGACTGATAGGAAGAAACAAGAGATTGGAATGATTGGTGAAGCATGCGTGTACAAAGAACTTCTTGAAATGTATCCAGATGCAAGATGGGTTTCAGGAAACGCAGAGAAAGCCGGACGTATTGTGAAGGGTGATGATACTTGTGGCTATGATATAAAATATACGGACGCTGATGGAAAAATACAGTATGTGGAAGTAAAAGCATCACGAAATGAAGAGATTACTTTCTGCTTATCAGATAGCGAATTACGATTTGGATGTCAGAATGCATCATTATATGAAATTATTTATGTTGTAATAGGTGATGATGGATTACCAGCTCACAAGCCTTGGAGGCTGGGACATTTATTCGAATTTGCTGAAGGGGAAGACCTTTTGCATAATGAGAGGTTTTCGATAGAAAGTGATAGCTATAGCGTGGTTGCGAAAATGGTTAATAAAATGAATAAATAGATATGTTTCCGTCCATGGTGAAAGGACAAATTGTTTGTCGTTATGTTCCTGTCTACCGATATAGGACATAATGAGAAAGTGTTGTTATCCAAACTATTTTCTCAAGGCTGAGTATGATTATGATTCTCACGAGGGAAATGCAATTGGATATATTGAAGCTTGGAAAAATAGTACTTTGTAAAGGCGCGTGAAAGATATGTCACATAGAGTATATCTAGATTACAATGTGATTGAAGATGTATCAAAAGGTAGAATATGTTTGCCGGTTGGCGATTATGATATTTTTTGTAGTGTTGCACATGGTGAAGAATATTATAATGCTTGTTGTAATGCTTCAACAGAGTATATTGAAGCTGCATTTGAGGTAAAGAAAACTATAAATAATATAAGCAAAAAAGGTATAGTACTAAATCCGGCAAAGAGAGGAGTAAGGGCAAAAGCTGAGAAATTCGAAGATTGTATTGATAGAATAAGAAAATTTGATACAAGAGATACTGTGAATCAAAATGGAAGTTTTATTTTCCAAAACAATAAAGATACAGTAGCGGAACTGAGAAAGAGTGACTTTAAATCAGTAAATAATTCTAATCTTGGATGTGAAGAAATTTGGCAGAGACCAGAAGTGATTGAACGACTAGAGTTGTTTCAAGAATGGTACAAAAATTATTCTAGTTTATCAAATTTTGCATTATTAAGAACATATGGTCTCAATGCATTCTTTCTAAGAAATAGTAGTAATGAACTTCCTAAGGAATTTATTCTTGATAGAGATTGCTTTAAGAAAGAGTATTCTTTTGCGTTATTAGAAGTGGTAGTGGAATATTTGAATGACAATGTTCTTTGTGCATGTGGATATTGTAAAGATAAGACAGAAAGAACAACACAATCGGGAATACACGATGTGTCACATATGATTTATGCTACTTATTGTAATTATTTTGTCTCAAAAGATTATCATTTGATAAAACGGGCGCAGGCAATATATTATTATTTGGGATTGAGTACCCAAGCACTATGTTTGAATGATTGGTTAAATATGGATTTGTCAATATTATAATTTCCCTCATGCCGTGGTAATCAAAAGGATATTGTTGATATGTTCACGAGAACGGGGAAAGGAAGTAGATATGTTTCCGATTACGAATAAAGGGTATCTACCTGTCGATATTGTTATCCATACCATTTTCTCAAGCCATGTTGAAAATGTTGTCTTACTTTCCAAGGGCGCTAAAGGTTCGGTGGACCTTTGCTCAGCGCGGACAGAAGTGGAACGGAGACTGGTCGACAGTAGAAAAGTGAAGGTTGACTTCTAGTTGGAGGATATGGATTTATCAGAGTTCAAGGGAAAAGCAACTTATGAGCAGATAAAAGCTTATGTGCTGGAACAGACTGGACTTAAGGTTTCTTCATTGTATATTGCACAGATTAAGAAGAAATGTGGACTGGATGTGGGAGAGAATTTTAATTTACCTAAATCTGAGAATGCGAAACAGCCACAATGCACACCGGATAAGGAAGAAGCAATCATGCAGGCGTTTAAGCATTTCGGAATTGTATAGGATGTGCTATTGCAATTGATTGGTGTGTATTGTAGATGAACTATAAATATTGTTTAAGAAAGATAAGAGGTCAAGAACCATAGGGGGTAAATTCATGAGAGATGATTTTTCACAATCTGTAAAGGATTTGTTAGCAAATAGGGTTGGATGGAAATGTAGCAATCCAAATTGTAGAAAAGCAACACGTGGAGCGGGAGTAGAGAAAACTAATATCATAAATATAGGGGTTGCATCTCATATTACAGCAGCATCTAAAGGCGGACCGAGATATGATGAAAACATGACGGCACAGGAGAGAAAATCTTTTGAAAATGGTATATGGTTATGTCAATCTTGTTCCAAATTGATAGATTCCGATGAAATGAGATATACAGTTGATAAATTGAAAAAATGGAAAGATATTTCAGAACAATTGGCTGTTTTAGAGTTAGAAGATGCAACAGAAGGTAAAAATGATAAAGATATAGAACTTATAAGATTTTATGTACAATGCTTTGATAGGCCAGCATTTCGAGATAGAATATGTATGGAAGGAAGAATGGAAGATTTTGATAAGGCTATTGAGGATACTATTATCGCTTTAAATACGGGAGTTCTTAGAACCAGAGACGGAAGTATCTTAAAAAAAGCAGACGGAAAATCGTCTGTTGTAAATATAGAGTGGCGGGAGAAGCTTAATACAATTTGTGATATGTTGGTTGCACTAAGAAAACGATTAAAAATTGCAAAAGACACTGGAGCATATTCATTATATGGAGAAGATGATGTGATGTATTGTTTCTATGACAGAGATTTGGCAATATGGTTTGATTCAACAAGGGAAGAAATAGGAATACATGGATTAGGTTTTCCTAGGAAACGGTACGAGTGGTAACTGATAATAATGGATAACTGTCATAAAGGGCTATTGGAAGTAATAAAGAATGATGAGCAGTTTACATTCCTGCGTGAAAAATATTGAGATGAAATAAACATGTTATATTACGGATTCTTCAAATGGAAAGAAATATGTTGGCTCTGCAACAGGTGAAAATATGATTTGGGGAAGATGGAAGGATTACATAGCCAATGGAAATGGTGGAAATATTGAGTTGAAGAGTTTGGATTTTGAATATATCCAGAAGAATTTCAGATATAGCATCTTGGAAATATATAAAAGTACAACAGATGATGATGCGATATTAGAGAGGGAATCCTGGTGGAAAGAGCTCTTAATGACTC
>OGJH01002212.1_pt1 | contig 13252 bp, 17 predicted proteins | sample 1572021 | NCBI WGS metagenome assembly OGJH01 (sample SAMEA2582098, study PRJEB24529) | metagenome | biome: Human gut stool | place: China | collected 2011
GGGCGTTATGCAGGTGCTGGGCGCCAAGGGTGTTTTTGTCGATCCGGAGAACCGGCTGTGTGTTTACGGCAGTGAGGCACCGGTGACTTTGCCCGGGGATCAAATCACCTCAATTACGGCGGTGATCGAGCGGGGAGAAGCGCCGGGGGTATATGCCTATAAAATTGCCAGCGCGGAACCGTACTGCCGCCGATTGGAGGCCGGATATTTTGCGGACAAAAAGATCAGTCGTCGCCGCTATGTAAATGTGGCGGCCTATCCGCCGGAGCAGCGCCAGCAGGTGCTGCTGCGCAAGCTGGAGCAGGCGGCTGCCCGGTATCGGCGGCTGGAGGTGGTGCTCACCGGTGCCCATCGGCTGCCGCTGTATGCCCCGGTGGTGCCAAAGGACGGTGTGCCGGACAGCGCCGGGTTCCGCATTTTTCAGCGGGAGATCACCGGCACCGCTCGGCAGGTGCAGACCCGGCTGGTGCTGTGCTGCCAACCGAAATTGGAGGCGATGTACTATGTGGCTGAATGAGCGTGCCCGCCAAACCGGCGGCGCCGGATATGAGTGCGCCGGGGTGACCCTGGGCGGCAGTCAGGTGGAGACGGTGGCCTCTGCCCATTTGCGGGAGACCCCGGTGTATGCCCCTTACGGCTATGCGGCCAATGTGCCTGCCGGTGCCCAGGTGCTGCTGCTCTCCGGCGGAGAGGACGGCGCAGTGGTTGCCGGCGCTCGTATGGGCAACGCCGATCTGGCGCCCGGCGAGGTGGAGCTGCGCGGTCCCGGCGGCGCGGTGGTGCGCCTGTGCCGGGACGGTACGGTGCGGATAAACGGTCTGGTCATCAATGAAAAAGGAGAGATCGAACCTTGATCTATGCAGTGGAAAACGGCGATTATGCGGTTACGGATCATGTCCCTCGGCGCCTGGACGCACCGGAGGATCTGGTGCAGTCTTTGCGCCTGCTGCTGACGCTGCCCCGGCAGGGCTATTATCCTCGGCCGGTAGGCGGGGTGGGCGGCTGCGGGGCAGATCTGTTGCCGGACGAACTGCTGGCGCTGGGTCGCCGGGCCGTCTGTGATGTGCCCGGCGTACTGGTGCTGGGGGTGCGCACCGCAGACGGCAGCGCGGTCTTTCGTCTGTGGGTGCGTGAGGAAGAACGGGAGGTGACGGTTGCCCTATGAGAGCGACCTATCAAGAAATAACGGACAAAATGCGGGCGGCATTTTTCGACGCTTGTGGCGAAAAGCCGGAGGATCTGCCGGAGCTGGACTCCCGCTTTCGCAGTGTGGCAACGGAGCTGTATGCCCTGTCGGTGTTTGGCGACCATGTGCAAAGCCAGGTGTTTGCCGATACGGCACGGGGTGCGGACTTGGATCGGCACGCGGCGGACGTGGGCTTGCAGCGCAAGGGTGCTTCTGCCGCCGCCGGGGTGCTGACATTTTCGTTGGCGCAAGCAGCAGAGGCGGCGGTGACCGTACCGGCAGACACGGTGTGTTCTGTGGCCGGGCAGCCCTATTTGCAGTTTGCCACCACCAAGGCAGCTACCATTCCTGCCGGAGAATGGACGGTGGATGTGCCGGCCGTTTCTCTGGGCAAGACCACTGCCCATAACGTGGAGCCGGGGTGCATTACCGTGATGGTCAATCCCCCGGCGGGCATCCGCGGGGTGACCAACGCCAATCGGTTTTCGGGCGGCGCGGCGGTAGAAACGGATACCGCCCTGCGCCAAAGGATTTGTCAGGTGCAGCAGGTGCCGCCCAATGGGGTGAACACCGCCTGCTTGGCCGCAGCGGTGGAGCAGCTGGATCGGGTGCTGTCGTGCAAAGTGTGCCCCGGCGGTTCCGACTATATCGTCACGGTATATGTGCGCAGCCGTCAGGGTCAGGTGGACGACGAACTGCGCCTGGCGGTGACGGAAAAATTGGATATTCTCACTCTGGCCGGGTGCTTTATTGATGTGCAGGAGGCAAAAAAGCAACCGGTACAGCTGGTGTGCTCGGCGCAAATTTTAGCAGGAGCGGACCCGGCAACAGTGCGCTCTGCACTGGAAAATCAGCTGAAAGAACTGTGTTCCGCTCGGGTGATCGGCGGCAGCTTGCATCCCTCCGCCCTGGCGGCAGCGCTGCAAACGGACGGCCTGTGCGGCACCCCGGAGGTGCATGCGGCAGGCGAAAAAGGCGGCGTGATCCCTTGCAGCACCGGCGCGTACCTGGAGGTGACGGCGGTGGAGGTGACCTGCTATGTTTGAGACGGTGCTGGGTCGTTTGCAGGCACTGGCGCAGGCAGAGGGCTTTGACCCGCAACCGGGCACGGTGATCGACGGCGAGCTGCGAGCTTACGCAGCGGGGATCGCGCTGGTCTATGATCAACTGACGGACGCCCGGGAGGGCGCCTTTGCCGCCACTGCTGCCGAAGAAAATCTTTGGCGCTGGCTGACGGTTTGCGGTTTGCTGCCGGGCGATACCCTGCAAGAAACTCGCCAAAAGCTGCTGGCGCGGCGGCAAATGCCCTGGGGCGATTTTTCTTTAGCGGGCTTTCAACAGGCACTCGGCGATCTGTGCGGCGCGGACGCAACTTATCATTGCACGGACGGCAATCTGGAACTGGTGATCTCTGCCGCCGGGCGGACCAATTTGGGTCGCCTGCTGCGGGACTGGGTTCCACCCTTTCTCTATGCCCATTTGTCGGGCAGCGGGCGCACCTGGGATGCGTTGGACGCAGACGCGGTGCCTTATGCCGTCTTTGACCGGGCAGCGCTGCCCTTTGATATTTTAGATACGGAGGATTAACATGAGCAGTACCAACAAAACCACCAACTTAAAACTGAATGACTGGGTGGGTACCGATGTGCCTCAGCGAGAGGATTTTAACGCGGATAATCAGCGGATTGATAAGGCCATTGGCGACCACACCGGCAACACCACAGTGCATATCACCCAGGCGGAGCGGGACCTGTGGGGGCTGCCGTTCTACTATTACAACTATTTCGGTAACGGCAAGGCCACACGCAAGGTGGAGGTCCCCAGCCCCTTCCGCCCTCGCTTTGCCATTGTCTTTGCAGACGGTATGGCGCCCTCTGTGTGCAAATTCTCCAGCAGCGCCAACTACCACTATGTGGCCTTTGCCAGCCAGACCCGCGGCACCATCGGTATGACGCTGGATGACCAGACCCTGACGGTGAACCAGTCCGTGTCGCCGGTGACCGGCCAGGAGTATGCCTGCCTAAATCAGAACGGCACCACCTATGCCGTCTTGTTTTTTCGGTAAAGATCCCCTTTCTTTTTTGGTGAAGGTGTGCTATACTGAAGATAGACTCGGTGCGGTGTACCCAATTTTGCAGCGCCGGGCAAGGGGGCTTTACCATGTCTGTAAAAGTAATTACCGTTGGTCGAGAGTTCGGCTCCGGCGGGCGTTCCGTGGGCAAGGCTGTTGCTGCGGCGCTGGGCTGGGATTATTATGACCAGGAGCTGGTGCGCCATGTGGCGGAGAAAACCGGTTTTGCCGAGCGCTATATTGAGGAGACCGGCGAGTATTCCGCCAGCAAGAGCCGCTTGGCCTACGCCTTTTCGTCCGTTGGTTCGCCGGAGGTGATGAACGGCCTGTCTGCGTCTGATTATTTGTGGACGGTGCAGCGCAAGGTTATTCTGGATTTGGCAGAAAAAGGCAACTGCGTGATCGTGGGCCGCTGCGCGGATTATATTCTGGAGGACCGGGACGATGTGCTCAATGTGTTTGTGCACGCCGGTAAGGATTACCGGGCCAAGCGCATTGTGCTGCTTTACGGCGAAACGGATAAGCCGCCGGCCAAGCGCCTGGCGGAGAAGGACAAAAAGCGCGCGCTGAATTACCGGCATTATACCGGCCGGGCGTGGGGCGATGTGCACAATTACGATCTGTCCTTGGACTCCGGCCGCCTGACACCGGAGGGCTGCGTGGAGATTATCACCCGCGTGGTGCAGGAGAAGAACAAGTAAATCGGTACAGCAAAGCGCACACGGTTTCTGCCGTGTGCGCTTTTTTGTGGGTTTGCGGTTGCAATAGGGCAATCTCTCCGTCAACGCCTGGCGGCGTAACTGCAGGGGAATTTCGCCGCGATAGCCTTACCTCTGGAATTGGCGGGCGGCAGGTTGGTGCCGCATTTCTTCGGCAATTTCCTGTACAAAAAGTCTCTTTACATTTGCCGGGGAATAGGCTATAATGAGGGCGCATTGTATCCGTAGAGAAAAAACGAACTTTCTCGAGGCGGCGCACGGTTTGCGTGGTGCGCAGCTTGGAACAGTAGCAGAAAGGAAAATTGAATATGAAAGTGAACGCAAAAAAGATCGCAGGCGTAGGTCTGCTCACGGCCCTGGTGGTGGTATTGCAGCTGCTGGGCTCGTTTATTAAGTTCGGCACCGTGTCTATCTCCCTGGTGCTCGTTCCCATTGTGGTGGGCGCTGCCCTTTACGGTGTAGGTGCCGGCGCTTGGCTGGGCGGTGTGTTCGCCGTGGTGGTGCTGTGCCAGCCGGATACGGCGCTGTTCCTCAACATGAGCATTGTTGGCACCATTTTAACGGTGATGCTCAAGGGCATTTTGGCCGGGGCATTGTCCGGGCTGGTGTATCGGGTGCTAAGCAAGAAGCATAAGTACGCCGGCGTGGTCTGTGCCGCTGTGGTGTGCCCGGTGGTGAATACCGGGATCTTCCTGCTGGGTTGTCGGTTGTTTTTCTTTGACTGGATCTTGCAGAATGCAGGCGGCGCCAATGCGTTCATTTTTATGATCACCGGCTTTGTAGGGCTGAATTTCGTGGTAGAATTGGCTGTGAATGTGGTGCTCAGTCCTGTGATTGTACGGCTGGTGAATATCAGCAAAAAGCAGTTAAGCTAAGAGAAAGAAGGTGCGGCTATGATTCTGGCTATTGATGTGGGCAATACCAATGTAGTCATGGGCTTTATCGAGGGCGATACCATTGTGGACAAATATCGCCTGTCTACCAACAGTAACGAGACGGCGGAGGAGTATGCCATCAAGCTGCACAGTGTGCTGGATCTGATGCACCTGGAGCCGTCTGCGCTGGAGGGCGCCGTGCTGGCTACGGTGGTGCCGCCCCTGGCTCGCACCATCTCTAAGGCTGTGGTGTTGGTTACCGGCAAAGCACCGATTTTAGTGGGTCCCGGGGTCAAGACCGGACTGAATATCAAGACTGATAACCCGGGGGAGCTGGGTGCGGATATGGTCGTGGGCGCTGTGGCTGCCATTGCCAAGTATCCGGCGCCCATCATTCTGTTTGATCTGGGCACGGCCACCACCGCCTCTGTCATTGACAAGAACGGCAGCTTTATCGGCGGGGCGATTCTGTGCGGAGTCAAGACCGCCCTGAGCGCCCTTGCCACCGGTACGGCCCAACTGCCTCAGATTGATATTGCAGCGCCGGAGAGCGCCATTTCCACCAATACGGTGGATTGTATGCGCTCCGGCACCGTGTACGGCACGGCTGCCATGATTGACGGCATGGTGGCGCGCTTTCAGCAAGAGCTGGGTCAACCGGCTACGGTGGTGATCACCGGCGGGCTGGGTGCGGCCATTGCCAAATACTGTACCGTGGACGCTGTGGTGGATCGGGATCTGTTGTTGGACGGTCTGCGTATCGTGTACCAAAAAAACCAGAAATAAAAACGGCGCACAGGGCGACCTGTGCGCTTTTTACATGAAACTGCATACAATATATTGGAAAAAAAGAACCTAAAGGAGGGGCATTATGGCTGTATTTCGTCCGTTTCGGGCATTTCGTCCGCTGCCGGATTATCAGGCGCTGATTCCGGCGCCGCCCTATGATGTGCTCACTGCCGCCGGGGCGCGGGAGCGGGCAGCGGGCAATTCGCTGTCCTTTTTACATGTAGATAAGGCAGAGATTGACCTACCGCCGGAGACGGATCCGTACAGTCCGGCGGTGTATGAGAAAGCCCGGGAGAACCTGCTGGCGCTGGAGCATACCGGCGCGCTGGTGCAGGATCCGGCGCCTTGCTTTTATATTTACAAGCAGGTGATGAACGGCCGCGCCCAGGTGGGGCTGGCAGGCTGCGCCGGGGTGGACGATTACTTAAACGGCGTGATCAAACAGCACGAGCACACTCTGGCCGCCAAGGAGGCGGACCGAATCCGCCATGTGGACACCTGCGACGCCAATACCGGTCCCATTTTCCTGACCTATCGCCGCTCCCCGGCGGTGGAGTTGGCGCTTTCTACTTGGATGAGCGAACACACCCCGGTGTATGATTTTGTGCAGGATGATGTGCAGCAAACGGTGTGGGTGGTGGATAGTGCGCCCCTGTGCGAAAAGCTGCAAGGGCTGTTTGCCGCCATCCCGGCGCTGTATATTGCCGACGGCCACCATCGCTGCGCCTCTGCAGTAAAAGTGGGGCTCAAGCGGCGGGAAGAAAAACCGGATTATACCGGGCAGGAAGAATTTAATTTTTTCTTGGCGGTGGCGTTCCCGGACAGCGAGCTGGAAATTTTGCCTTACAACCGGGTGGTGCGTGACTTGAACGGTCTGTCACCGGACGCACTGATTTCCCAAATCGAGCAGCGGTTTATCGTAAAGCACAGGGATGAGCCGGTAGAACCGGAACAAAAGGGCACCTTCGGTATGGTGGTGGATCGGGAGTGGTACACCTTGCAAATCAAGCCGGCGCTGGTGCCGGACGATCCGGTAGGCGCTTTGGATGTGTCGCTGCTGCAAGACAATTTGCTGTCGCCCATTTTGGGTATTAAAGACCCAAAGACAGATCCGCGTATTGATTTTGTAGGCGGGATTTACGGTGTGCGGGCGCTGGAGAAACGGGCCAAGACGGATATGAAGCTGGCGTTCTCGCTTTATCCCACCACCATTGCGGAACTGATGGCGGTGGCGGACGCCGGGCGCATGATGCCCCCTAAGTCCACCTGGTTTGAGCCTAAGCTGCTCAGCGGCTTGTTTGTGCATCCGCTCTCCACAGACGGAAAAAAGGCTTGACATTTGATTATAATATGCTATTATAGTTATCGGTAAGTTGTAAGTTATTCAGTGAGAGTGGTCCCCGGGGACCGCTCTCCTGTTTTTGTAGGGAGGTTTTTCATTGGCAGGCAAGGGAAATGTGGTATCCCGTGTGCAGGCGTTGTGCGCCCCCATTGCGGCCGATCTGGGGCTTTCGCTCTGGGATGTGCGGTTCGTAAAGGAGGGAACGCAGCACTATCTGCGGGTGTTTATTGACAAGGACGGCGGTGTGAGTATGGACGACTGCGTGGCTATGAGCCGCGCGCTCCAGGAGCCGCTGGATCGGGAAGATCCCATTAAAGAGGCCTACACCTTGGAGGTCAGCTCTCCCGGTATTGAGCGGGAGCTGGTGCAGGACAGCCACTTTTTGCAGTATATCGACGCGCCGGTATTGGTGCGCACCATTCGCCCGGTTGACGGGGCGCGGGATTTCTCCGGCATGCTGGAGAAATATAATAACGGCGAGATAACCGTTCGCCTGACTTCCGGCAAAGCGCTGTGTGTACAAAAGAAGGATACAGCCTTTGTGAAGTTGGACGATTTTAATATAGCAGATTTTGAACAGGATTTTCAGGAATAAAGGAAAGGTGATCGGAAAATGAGTAAGGAATTATTTGATGCGGTGCAAATGCTGGCGCAGGAGAAGGGGATCCCGGAGGATTACTTGTATGAGAAAATCTCTGCCGCCATTGTGGTGGCTGCCAAGCACGACTACAACGGCAAGGACATTGTTCATTGTGACATTGACCCGGAGAAGCAGCGCTTTAAGGTGTATGTGACCAAGAATGTGGTTGAGGAAGTGGAGGATCCGGACACGGATCTGACTTTGGAAGAGGCCCAGGCCATCAAGAAGAGCGCCAAGGTGGGCAAGACCATTGACATTCCGCTGAAGACCAAGGAGTTCGGCCGCATTATTGCCCAGACTGCCAAGCATGTGATCCGCCAAGGTATTCGCGAGGCGGAGCGGGGCAAGCTGATGGAGGAGTTCCAAAGCAAGAATCAGGAGCTGATCTCTGCCAAGGTGCTGCGGGTAGACCCGGTCACCGGCAATGCCACCTTGGAGATTGGCAAGAACGAGGCTGTGCTGCCCAAGGCCGAGCAGGTGCCCGGCGAAGAGCTGGTAGAGAACAGCCTGATCAAGATTTTTGTTGTGGATGTAAAAGATGGCAGCAAGGGTCCCAAGATTATGATCAGCCGTACCCACCCGGGTCTGGTGCGCCGCCTGTTTGAACAGGAGGTGCCGGAGATCTTTGACGGTACCATTGAGATTAAGTCTGTCTCTCGTGAGGCCGGATCCCGTACCAAGATCGCCGTATTCAGCAAAGAGGAAGATGTGGATCCGGTAGGTGCCTGCATCGGTCCTCGCGGCCAGCGTGTGTCCAATATTGTGGACGCTTTGGGCGGAGAGAAGATCGACATTGTGAAGTATAACGACGATGTGCCCACTTACATTGCCGCTGCTTTGGCGCCGGCTGATGTGGTTGGGGTTGAGATCCTGGATGAGGAAGCCAGAAGCTGCCGTGCCACCGTGCCGGATGATCAGCTGAGCCTGGCCATCGGCAACAAGGGGCAGAATGTGCGTCTGGCTGCCAAACTCACCGGCTGGAAGATCGATATTAAGCCGGAGTCCGGCTTTTACGACGGCACGCAGCAGTAAGCGGCTGCCTGCAAACAGGGAGGCGGAAAGATGAAAGCAAAGAAAGTGCCTGTGCGTATGTGCGCCGGTTGCGGCGGACGGTTTGACAAGCGCGACCTGGTGCGGGTGGTGCGCACCCCTCAGGGGGATGTGCAGCTGGATCTCACCGGCAAGATGGCCGGGCGGGGCGCCTATGTGTGCCACGATCCTGCCTGCTTGCAGAAGGCGCGGAAGAAGCGGGCCTTTGAGCGGGCGCTGGAGGTGACCATCTCTGACGCGGTCTATGACCGTATGGAGGCGGAGCTGAAAGATGAATAACGCCAAGTGGCTTTCTATGTTGGGGCTTGCCCGCCGTGCAGGCAAGCTGGCTATGGGGCACGACCTGGCTTTGCAGAGCGTACGCGACGGCAAGGCGCAGCTGGTGCTGACGGCGCGGAATGCGTCGCCCCGGTTGGTCCGCGAGTTTGAGACCGCCGGCCAAAAGCGTGCCAAAGCCCCCCGCATGCGTGCCCTGCCCTGCACCATAGATGAGATACACTTTGCCCTGGGTTATCGGGCAGGGGTACTTACGGTGGAGGACGCAGGCTTTGCAGCACGCATTGAAGAATTATTGCAACAGGAGGAAAAGGAATGGTCATAAAAGTAAAGGTATCCGATGTCGCTGCCGGCTTCGGCGTACAGAATAAAGAAGTTTTGGATCTGCTGGCCCAGTGCGGCACGGCCAAGAAGTCGCCGTCCACTGTGCTGGAGGAGGGGGAGCTGAACGCCCTCTTTGACCGCATTACCAAGACCCACAGCGTAGAGAATTTTGACAAGTTCTATGCGCTGCGGTCCAATAAGCCTAAGAGCCAGGCTTCACAACAGAAAAAGGAGAAGAAGCCCCAGTCCGCCGGTAATACGGAGAAGGACAAGAAGCGTCAGAGCCAGGCTGCTATTTTGCAGATGGCAGAGCAGGCGGCTAAGCGGGCTGAGGAAAAGGCCAAGAAGAAGGCCAATCAGACGCCCCAGGCGCGCACCAAAGGCGAGGCTCGCCATGTGGACACCCGAGTGAACAATGTGGATCTGGAAAAGTACAACCAGAAGTACGAGGATATTGCGCCTGCTTCCAACATGGGCGACTACCAGAAGAAGCAGAAGCTCAACCAAAAGAGCAAGCAGTACCGCAAAAAGCGGCCCCAGGGTATGCGCGCCCGCTCCAAGAGAGAGACGGAGGCCCAGCGCCTGGCCCGCATTGCGGAGCAGCGTAAAAAGCAGCAGATCACCATTAAGGTGCCGGAGGAGATCACCGTGGGTGATTTGGCAAGTCTGTTGCGTATGACGGCTACCGAAGTGATTAAAAAATTGATGAGTCTGGGCGTGATGGCCAGCGTGAACGAAGTGATCGATTACGATACTGCAGAGATCGTGGCTACCGAACTGGGTGCCAAGGTGGAGAAGCAGGTTGTGGTCTCCATTGAGGAGCAGATCATTGAAGAGGACGACGAGAACGACGAGAATGCCGTGAAGCGCCCGCCGGTGGTTTGCGTGATGGGCCATGTTGACCATGGTAAGACTTCCATTTTGGACGCCATTCGTCATACGGATGTGACCTCTACCGAGGCCGGCGGCATTACCCAGCATATCGGCGCTTATCAGGTAGAAGCGAACGGCGAAAAGATCACCTTCCTGGACACCCCCGGCCACGCGGCCTTTACCGCCATGCGTGCCCGCGGTGCCATGGCTACGGATATTGCCGTGCTGGTTGTGGCTGCGGACGACGGCATTATGCCCCAGACCATTGAGGCCATTAACCACGCCAAGGCAGCGGGCGTTGAAATTATCGTTGCCATTAACAAGATGGATAAAGAGGGCGCCAACCCGGATCGGGTGCTGCAGCAGCTTACCGAGCACGAACTGGTGCCGGAGGAATGGGGCGGCAATGTGATTTGCGTGCCTGTGTCTGCCAAGACCAAGATGGGCATTGACAAATTGCTGGAGACTATTCTGCTGGTAGCGGAGATGCAGGAGCTGAAGGCCAACCCGGACCGTACCGCCAAGGGTACGGTGATCGAGGCCAAGCTGGATAAGGGCCGCGGTCCCATTGCCACCTTGCTGGTGCAGAACGGTACGCTCCATGCCGGCGATGTGATCGTAGCCGGTATGGCAGTGGGTAAGGTGCGCGCCATGACCGATTATCGCGGTCGTAAGGTGAATTCGGCCGGACCCAGTGTGCCGGTGGAGATTATGGGTCTGGACAGTGCGCCCATGAGCGGCGATGGCTTTAATGCCGTATCCGACGAGCGGCTGGCCCGCCAGTTGGTGGAGCAGCGTAAGGAAGCTGCCAAGGAAGAAGAATTCAACGCCTTCCATAAGGTGACGCTGGACACCCTGTTTGATACCTTGCAGGCCGGCGAGTTGAAGGCCTTTAATGTAGTTATCAAGGCCGATGTTCAAGGCTCTGTCGAAGCTGTAAAGCAGTCCCTGCTGAAGATTGAAAACGACGAGGTGCGGGTTCATGTGATCCACGGCGCTGTGGGCTCCGTCAGCGAGAGCGATGTGATGCTGGCCGCTGCCTCCAATGCCATTATCGTAGCGTTCAACACCGGCGTAGACCCGGTGGCTAAGGAGAACGCAGACCGGGACGGCGTGGAGATCCGCAGCTACAATATTATTTATGACGCCATTGAGGAGATTGAGGCGGCTATGCGCGGTATGCGCGCCCCCAAGTACAGAGATGTGGACACCGGCACCGCCGAAGTGCGCGAGGTGTACAAGATCTCCTCTGCCGGCACCATTGCAGGCTCCCTGGTTACCAGCGGTAATATCCGCCGGGAGGGCAAAGTGCGTTTGGTGCGTGACGGCAAGCAGCTGGCCGATGTGCCGCTGAAGGGCTTAAAGCGGTTTAAGGACGATGTAAAGGATGTATCTTCCGGCTATGAGTGCGGCATCAGCCTGGAGGGCTGGGACGATATTCAGCCCGGCGATGTGCTGGAGTGCTATGTGGTCGAGGAGTACAGAGACTGAGTAGGAGTGCAAAATGCCCGGTTATCATATTGACAGAATTACAGAGGATATTAAGCGGGAGATCGTGGCAATCCTGCGGGAACTAAAAGACCCGCGGATCAGCGGTATGCTTACGGTAGTAAAGGTGAGCGTTACCAACGATCTTAGCTATGCCAAGGTGTATGTGAGCGCCATGGAGGGCATGGAGGCGGCCAAGGCGTCCGTTAAGGGCCTGACCGCCGCCCAGGGCTATATTCGCCACGAGCTGGGCCGGCGGCTGCACCTGCGCAAGTGCCCGGAGCTGCGCTTTATTGCCGACGACTCCATTGAAAAGGGCTTTGCCCTTTGGGATAAGCTGAAGGAACTGGAACATGAGGATTGATGTAAAGGAATGTGCCCGGCTGCTGCTGGAGCAGGAGCTTGAGGCACAGCGACTCGATGTTGCGCTCCTTCTGGTCGATCTCGTGGTCGGCCTTGTAGACATCCTTGGTAAAGTCCCCCTCACCCATCAGCGTGCGGGACGCGTAAGAGATCGCATCCTCACACAGTGCTCCCATGCGGATCAGCTCCACATTCAAAAGCTCCAGCTGTTCATCAAATCGATTGCGCATATCAGCCAAACCTCCCCGTAATGTAATCTTCTGTCTTCTTATTCTTCGGCATGGAGAAAATCTGCTCAGTCTCACCGAACTCGATCACTTCACCCATCAGGAAGAACGCGGTCTTGTCGGAGATTCGTGCTGCCTGCTGCATGTTATGGGTTACCATGACGATAGTATAATCTTTTTTCAGCTCGGCGGCAAGGTCCTCGATTTTAGATGTGGAGATGGGGTCCAGGGCAGAGGTGGACTCGTCCATCAGCAGCACGTCAGGCTTAACAGCCAGAGCCCGGGCGATGCACAGCCGCTGTTGCTGACCCCCGGAAAGAGAAAGGGCGCTGACTTTCAAGCGGTCCTTAACTTCTTCCCACAAGGCGGCCTGCTTTAAACTCTCTTCGACCCGCTGGTCTAGCACCTGACGATCCTTTTCACCGGTCAAACGCAAGCCGTAGATGACGTTTTCGTAAATCGACATCGGGAACGGGGTCGGCTGCTGAAAGACCATCCCGATCTCTTGGCGGACCTTGTAGACGTTAACCTTGGGTTGGTTGATGTCGACGTCATGAAAGAGAATTTGCCCGGTGACGTTGGCAATCCCATCGTTCATCCGGTTAATGCTCCGCAAGAGGGTCGACTTCCCAGACCCCGAGGCCCCGATCAAGGCCGACACCTGATTTTTCTTGAACTTCATTGAGACGTTGTGAACGGTCGGTTCGGCCCCGTAGGCCACGGAAACGTCCTTTAATTCAAGTGCAATGTTTTCTTCCATTACTGTTCCTCCTTATTGACGGAAGTGCTTAGCAACCAGGCTACCGGCGAAGCGGGCCAAGAGGTTGAATGCCAAAATGGCTAGGATTAAGACGGCGGCGGCTCCGGCCGAGACCGCCGTTGCGTCTGGAACCAGTCCCTCGGTGTTGAGCTTCCAGATGTGGACGGCTAGGGTTTCGGCCGGGCGCATCGGGTTTAGAAAACTCGTTTGGCTGAATGGGTTCCAGTTGCTGTAAGAAACGTTGATCGAGCTCTGCCCGGCCGTGTAGA
>OGJH01002217.1_pt1 | contig 13228 bp, 11 predicted proteins | sample 1572021 | NCBI WGS metagenome assembly OGJH01 (sample SAMEA2582098, study PRJEB24529) | metagenome | biome: Human gut stool | place: China | collected 2011
GTGGCGCAGGCATTTGGGGGCTTGTGGACATTGAGCGTTGAAGCAACGGGCAAAATTGTAAGGGACAGACAGGCTGTCGGGTTCTTCTTTCATTTTGTAGGGTTTATTTTATTTGTGAGATACTGTTGTAAATATAGCAAACAGAATTCTTCACAAAAGTAGGACTTTATTTTGGGAATGGGAAGCGTTGGGATTGTTTTATTTGTATGTAATGGGGATTTCTTATCAACATTTGATAATTAGGGATACTCAATACATATCCCTAATTATTTGCAGCAAGGTTTCTCTTTCTTGTTTAAGGTTCTTTATCTCTATTTTTAGCCAATCAATTTCTTTGTTCTTTGAGGAAATCAATTCATCTACAACTTCCTTAGGGAAATAATTGTTATAAACGAAGTTGAGTATTTTATAAAGGTCATCTATTTCTCTTTTTTTAAGCTCTCAAATTGTTCTTTCTGTTTCTCTAACAGTTTCTCAAAGAGTTCAATCGTTTGTTCTATGGGAAAATTATTGAATGTTTGGTTATTACCAATTGCATTTTTTACACCGCAATTCTCGTAAAAATTATTTGTGTTATATAAAACTGTTTCTTCGTTATACTCTTTCAATCCGTCGGTAGTAACTCCTAATGCAGAGGCTATTTTTTCTAATCGTTCATCGTCAATTTTCTCGGTTTGTTCCATTTTTGAAACAGCTTGCTTGGTTATTCCTAATAATTGGCCTAGCTCCGTTTGAGTCATACCGCGAAGTCTGCGTACACGTTCTATCTTTTTCCCAAGGTGAAGGTGATTTGATTTTATATTTTCTATTGTTTCCATTCTTCTATATATTAGATTGCTGAATCTAGCAGTGATTATTTCATATATTTTTTCAGGATCTCAATTTTATCTTGCTCACTTTTCAATAAACGCTCATATAACTCAACTATCTTTTCAAGTGGATTTATTTGTTGAACGATAGCGTATGTAGTAGCACCTTCAGAGATATTTGCATCCTTATAATTATGATGATTAATATTGAAAATCGTCTTTTCAACATCAAAGTCTTTAATGACTTCTTCGGATATCCCCAACACTTCAGCAATTCTTTTTAGAAAGTCTTCTTCTATTTCCTCTTGTTTCTCAATCTTTGAAATGACCTGCTGATTTACACCAAGATCGGCAGCCAGCGCTTCCTGTTTCATGCCTAAATATACACGAATCCTTTGTAAATTGCGCCCGACATGTCTTCGGTTTTCTTTCTCTTTTATTTCAACATCCATATTATTGTTCTTTAAATGAATACGTCTAGGCAAAGATAACAAGAAACAGTTTAATTCAAATGAAAGTGTGCTTTATTTTTTAGTGTATGGCTTATTGACACTATCATTTGAGGATTCATACAATATGTTAATCGTGGGTAGTCAATGCACCTTTGGCAGCCTTACAATTTTTCGATTAACTAACTATTTCTTGTATCATTAATTATTATTTAAGCCAAAAGCTAGGGTACCTAACTTTTGCTTATAGCATTTCTCGATATTTATGGCTTCATAACTACTAATGCTAATAGATAGTGTTTCAAGGATAGACCAAGAGAAATTATTAGGATAGCTATTGTCTTGATCGTATAATTTTTGTAAGGTTACATTGTTTCCGTGTCCTCCTGTTTTGGCATATTCTTTCCATCTACCCCAAATGCCTTCTTTCCCATATGTTGAACCTATATAATTTTTTCCAGTTTTTCTGTCTGTTATTATATAAATACAGTTTACGGCAGAAAGCATTTTTTTCCATTCAGGATATTCTTTTTCTAATATTATATTTTTTAGCTGTGCGAGGGTTAGAGCTATTTTTTCATATCCGGGGAAAATATGGTCAAATCCTGGAGTAATTTCAATAATCTCTTTATCATTTTTATCATTAAGCCATTGATGCCAAGATATGGTTGAAGGCCCCCAGTCTATAATGATACGTTCTTTTAGTTCATCAAAGCCTTCTACTTCAGTTATTTTATAGCAATATTTGTTAGTGTTGCGTTCGTTGTCAGGACCTTCAATTTTGTAAATACCGATAAAACGGGCAATAGTGCCGTTTTCTCCAATAAAGGAAACAATATAATCGACATTTTTAAATACATCCCTATGCTGCTCACTTTGATATGCTATAAATTTGTCTTTATCATTTCTATACCAGTCATACGGGTTACCTTCTACTTCTACTCCATTTATGAATTGTTTCTGGCGTGCGTCTTTATGTCTTACTAACTTGATTCTTTTATTTATATCTAACCCTCTAAGTTTTAATAGTTCTCCAATTTTGATGATTGCCATAGTAATTTGTTTTTAAGATTAGTAGTTTTAAGATAAGCTTTCCGATTTGGATAGCTTGAGTACAAATATATGAAGAAAAAGTTATAAAGGGAAAAAGAAATTGACTTTTCCCCTTTACGTGGATTATTTTAATCCTTTAATCATTCTATCTATACATTTTTTCTTTTGTTCCATATTGGGATGAACGTAAAGATCAAGTGTTGTACTTATATTAGAATGGCCTAAAATAACACTTACAGTTTTGTAGTCGCAGTTGCTTTCTATGCAACGTGTAGCAAAACTATGTCTAAGACCATGAAATTTTAGTTCTGGAATATTTAGATCTTTCATTAGTTTCTTGTAATAATTGCGATATGTTCTAGGCTCTGTAGGCTTTTCTTCATTTGTTAGAATGTAATAGTTACCGTTCACTATCTTTTTTAATGGCTTTAGAATTCTGATTAATTCTTTTGTAATTGGGATCTCACGAATGGAATTTTTAGTTTTTGGAGTATTGATAATAAGTTCTGTATGTCTTTTCTCTCCATCAATGATATAGATGCGTTCAATTGTCCTTTTAATAGAAATTATTCCTAATTCTATGTTTATATCATCCCATGTTAAAGCGCATACTTCTCCTATTCGTAGTCCGGTACTAAGGCAAATATAAATTCCTAAATTCTTGAATGTGAAATGTTCTTGGATAAAACTCATGATCCTTTTTTGATGTGAGATACTAAGAACTTCTAAATGTTGTTTCTCATCTTCCGTTGGAAATCTGATTTCCCATTCTTTATAATCTAAGTATCCATGTTTTACTCCGAATTTTAATATCATTTTCAATACAATTAAAATATCCTTAATGGATTTTTTACTTAACCCATTATTAATCTTCTGAAGAGCAAATTCCTGTACCTTATTTTCTTCTAACTCATACATTTCTCCAAATGTCGGATAAATGTGATTTTCAAGAATTAGTACATACGCAGCAAATGTCGATTGTTTTACATATTGCTTTTTGTCTTCTTTCCAAAGTACGGAAATTTCTTTGATAGTTTTTTTTTGAATCATACTTATATATTTTTAGTTAAACAAAACAGGGTAAAGCTACGGGAATTGAGGATATAATTGCTATAATGTTCCCCATTTGAGATTCCCGGAGTTTAGTGAAGAGTGGGAAATATGTAAAGTGTCCGAGCTATTGGACTTCTATTCAACCAATTCTTTAAGCTGGGAGCAACTTGAATATGGAACGAAAGCCATAATGAACTTACATTATGGACTAATTCATGTTGGGCTTCCTACTATGGTTGATTTGACAAGAGATAATTTACCCAATATCAAAGAGGACAATATGCCCAAGAACTTTGAATTGTGTAAAGAGGGTGATGTGGCTTTTGCAGATGCCTCGGAAGATACGAATGAAGTAGCCAAGCCTATTGAGTTCTTTGACCTTGCAGGAAAAAACATTGTATGTGGATTGCATACAATTCATGGACGTGACAATAAAAATAAAACTGTTATCGGCTTCAAAGGATATGCTTTTTCGTCATCTGCATTTCATAATCAGATTAGACGAATAGCACAAGGAACAAAAATCTATTCCATCAGCACAAAGAATTTTTCCGAGTGCTTTATTGGCATTCCGTCCAAAGTAGAGCAAACGAAAATAGCCACGCTCTTGCGACTTATAGATGAGCGCATCGCTACCCAAAACAAAATCATTGAGGATTTGAAAAAACTAAAGTCTGCGATTATTGATTATGCGATAAACTCCCTTGACACTGATTTTGCTAAGTTCGGTTCTTTGTATGAAACTGCTGGTGAGGGTGGAACTCCAACAACTTCAAATGCCAGTTTCTACGATAATGGTAAGATACCATTTGTTAAGATAGATGATTTAAAACAGAAATATTTGACTGAAAATAAAGACTTTATTACAGAACTTGGATTGCAAAAATCATCAGCTTGGCTTGTGCCTACACGTTCCATTCTATTTTCAAATGGTGCTACCATTGGGGAAATTACAATAACGACATATCCAGTTTGTACAAAACAAGGGATATTGGGTATTGTACCAAAGTCCAATATAGATGTTGAATTCTTATATTATTTCATGTCGTCAACTTATTTCAAAAAAGCAATTAGTCGCATTGTTACAGAGGGTACTATGAAGACTGCCTATTTGAAAGATATAGCCAATATACTTTGCCCGATACCAACAAAAGAGAAACAACAGGGAATAGCCAAAATGCCATCCGCTCTGAACTCCAAGATTGATTATGAACAAAGTCTATTGAAACTATTCATTATGCAGAAACAATACTTGCTTCGTCAGATGTTTATATAAACATTTGGCAAAGTAGGAATTGCTTTTGTTTTCGATAGCATTCTCCCAACACGATAGCTTTCTTTTCTCTCTCTGTGATAGCATTTAACATTTTGGCGATAACCTTTTGTTCCTCCATAGATGGAAAACGATGCTTGGTGTTGAAGTAATCTGTCATGGATACATTCAACAGACCATGATTCCTTGCCCCTTCACCTGCTATATCAGACAATCCTTTATGCCATTTTGTTGATTCGAAGTAATAGGTAAGAAAATCGGAATCAACTATGGTTTCATTTATTTTGAAGCATATATAAAGAGTTGATAGAACACCTTCGTCACAATTGTCCAATCGTTTGACGGTTCTCCAATCATATCCAGCAGAGTAACTTCTGTTATAAGCAAACTCTCCTTTATGAAGCAAGTAATATCCTGTAAGATTTTCACTTGCAACTGATTTATTGAAGAAAGACCCTTGATTAACTAAACCATATTGAGCAGCGATAGTTAACACTAATGAACACTTGGCATCCATGTTCTTGGTTGCAATGCGAGAGCAAAAAGCATTCATCTTATAGGTTGTCAGTGGTTGTTCAAATCCTTTAATACGACATACAGGTTGTTTTTGGTTTGGTGGGCAAAAGACCTTTTCAATAATCGCAGACCTATAAACTGCACAATCCTTAATCAAGGGAATTGCACAAAATGTAGCTCGCAACAATAAACCCAATATTCGCTTATCGGAATGCTTGGAATGTAGCTCTTCAACGCTACAAGAGAGCGATGTTTGTGAAAACGGCACATACCCTGTGTATGGTGCAAATGGCATCGTTGGCTATCTCGATAATTATAACGCAGAGAAAGAAGCCGTCTATATTATTAAAGATGGTTCTGGTGTTGGGACAGTTTCTTATGTTACTGGCAAATGCTCTGCAACAGGGACATTGAACACCTTACAAGCAAAAGAAGGTTATTCACTTCAATACCTTTACTATATGCTGAAAGTGTTCAACTTTGAACCTTATAAAACAGGCATGGCTATACCTCACATATATTTCAAGGATTATGGTAAAGCCAAAATATTTTGCCCATCATATACAGAACAACTCAAATATGTGGGGGTACTGTCAACAATAGATAACAAACTATCAGCAGAACAGAGTATTTTAACCGACCTTAGTTTGCAGAAGCAATACTTGCTCCATCAGATGTTTATATAAACATCTGGCGAAGCAGATACTGCTTTTGAGAATTATATAAGTCAAGCAGACTCTTCTCTGTTTCTGTTTTACTTTCTATATGGCTCAATATGGAATATATTCGTTTTTGATTTTCCAAAGAGGGCAATTTGATACTTGCCTTTTCAAAATCTACCTTACAAAGGTTGAACCTCGTACTTCCTTGTGCATAAGGATAGATAAATTTGCGAAAAGGAGTTGAAGATACATAGTAAGATAGATATGGAGGGAAAGCTATCTTCGTATTTATGATATGAATACCAAAACAAAAGCTATTCAGATATACATTCTCATTGCCAAGATATACTGAGCCTATACCAACTTCCTCTGGAGTTTCTGATGATAACGTGAATAATACATCACCATATTCTACAACATTCTGTTTCTCACCCTCTTTGATTGCTACATATTGAAAATCTTTCTCATTGATGATATTGTTAGAATACACATTCAAGTAAGTTATAAATGGTTTTCCTGAACCAAAGTCTTGCGCTGATTTGCCAGACAAACCAGAATATGAAAAGCCGAGACTTGAAAAAGAAGTCAATACATCATCACCATATTGGGCATATAAAGAATCATTTAGTCCCTTGATTAAGGACTCATATTTCTCAATGATTTTGTTTTGGGTTATGATGCGCTCGTCAAGTAACTTTAAAAAAGTGGCAATTTTATCTTCTTCCTGCAAAGATGTAGTATAAACAGGGAAAGAAGCATATTCCTGTGAATTTATACCGGGCTGTCCAGAACGAGCAGACATTACAGAAATCCATTTCTTATATCGAAGTGTATGCAGTTGGGAAAACACAAAATATGAATTGTGCTTATAAATATTTGCACGTATAAGAAATCCGGCAAAATATAGCTTACCATCACTATTGCGGTAAAGATAGCTTTTTCCTGTGCTTGCTCCTGTACGAGCTAGAAGAATATCATTCTCTTTTACGAGATAACGATCCTCCAGTTCTCCATCTGGAGAAACAACATCATCATACAGATATTGAGAAGAAACTTCATCAATATCTGTAATCCGGATATATTTATTATTCCCATCGAAAGATTTGGCTGCAGCATTCATACCATAGTCAAATCCTTTTGCAATATCTCCAAATGTTGCCATTTTCCACTCTCCCGTAAATTCCGGGAATCTCAAATGGGGAACATTACATTTATCTTTATTGTTATTATTTGCCATAATCATTTTATTTTTCTAGAAAATAACATTGAGGATTTGTTACAAACAAAATATTATTGGATTAAGCCTAGCTCTTTCAAATAACCATCTATCTGTTTATCTAGTTCTGCTCGTTTTGCCTCTAATTCTTTAATTTCGGCCATGACCGCATGGATGTCTATTTCTTCTTCCTCTTCAAAAGTATCTACATAGCGAGGTATATTCAAATTATAATCATTCTCTTTAATTTCTTGTAAAGTAGCACAATGACTATATTTTTCTATTTCTTTTCTTTCACGATATGTATCGATAATTTTTTGAATATGTTCAGGACGTAACTTATTCTGTGTCTTTACTTTTTCAAATTCCTTACTTGCATCTATAAAGAGGATATTGTCATCTTCTTTGCGGCATTTTTTTATTACTAAGATACAAGTGGGAATACTGGTTCCATAGAAAATATTGGCAGGCAGTCCAATAATAGCATCAATATAATTTTTCTTTTCAATTAAGAATTGGCGGATTTTTCCTTCTGCAGCTCCACGAAATAATACTCCGTGTGGTGCTACACAAGCCATTGTTCCTCCATCATTGAGATGGTAAATCATGTGAAGGATAAAAGCATAATCTGCTTTAGATCTCGGAGCTAATACTCCAGCCTTACTAAAACGGTCGTCGTTATTGAATTTATCTGCTGCAGTCCAGTCTGCAGAAAAAGGAGGATTGGCAACTACGGCGTCAAATTGTCTGTCTCCAAAAGCGTCAGCTTCTAATGTATCTCCATTTTGGATGTCAAAGTCATTGTATTTTACACCATGAAGAAGCATATTCATTCTACAAAGATTGAACGTTGTAGGATTCTTTTCTTGACCAAAAATAGAATCGGCTTTACCACTTTTAGCTGTACGAAGAAGTAGGGAACCGCTACCGCATGTCGGGTCGAACACATCTTTTAATCGTACTTTGCCTGTTATTACAATTTCAGCTAAAATCTGACTAACTTCTTGTGGAGTATAAAACTCTCCCGCTTTTTTTCCTGCTCCGGCAGCGAATTGACTTATCATGTACTCGTAAGCATCCCCTAGAATATCTATATCTCCGGCTTCTTGTAATCCAAAGTCGATACCATTTAGTGCAATCAATACATCACTAATTAACTTATTCTTGTCGTCAGCAGTCTTTCCTAGTTTGGGAGAAGCTAAATCCAGATCAGAAAATAAACCACCAAAATCATCCTCACTATCCTGTCCTATTGTAGAATCTTCTATTTTTTTGAGTGAACGTTCTAAAGACGGCAAGATATTTTCTTTCTTGCTGATTAGCTCTATGATGGTGGAGTAAAGATATTCCGGTTCTATAAAATAACCTAGATTTTGAATACATTCTTCTTTTACATCCTGTTTTAATTCCTCATCCTTGCCATTCCATACCTCTTTGAAAGTAATATGATCTTCTTCTAATATTTCGTTGGCATAAAGTTCTATTTTTTCGGATAGATATTTGTAGAAAATAAAGCCTAAAGTGAAATACATAAAATCACTAGCAGACATATTTCCTCTTAAAGTATTGGCGACAGTCCATAATTGACTGCGCAATTTTTGTTGTAGTTCTTCGCTCATATATTTAATGTAATTTTATTCCCAGTTAAATAATTCTATTATCGAATGTAGTTTGTCCATTATCCTTTTGAGTAGTGTACGGCGTTCTTTTAGTCCGATTCTTTTCTTTTTGACGGCCTCCTGGAGGATTTCGGGCTTTTCTTTCTGTAAAAAATCGTATTCATTTAGAAACTTAATGAGGGCTTCTTCATCAATTCCTTCTTCTTCTGCCAACTCTTGAATAGCTTTATAACGTTGTTGACTAACATAATTCGTCAGTCTACTTTCTAAGTCAATTGAACCATCAGATTTAGATTTGCTAAATCCATCTTTGTCATTATCCACGTTTTGACGAATAAATCCATCTATAAGTTTGGCTTTGTTACGCATAACAGCATCTTTTATCATGGTATCTAAAATCTGCTGACGTCTTTCTTGATAATCATTGCTCGAAGGATCTAAGTCATTGATTAGTGTTAGGATATATGCTACATTTATCACGTCACTATGAAGGAGTTCCAGACAGAAATCAATATCGTCTAGAGTTCTTTCATCTTTGCCATAAGGAGGCACATCTGTATCTCCTGTATTTTTCTTGTCATCAGGATTGGGGTTAATTACCCCGGTGGTAATATCCAAATATTTACTTCGAAAATCCATGAACTCTTGTTCTGATAAGATGAATTCTTTGTCGTCAGATTCGAAGTCTTCATAGATTTGCATTTCTGCCCGCTTTTTTATAATTTCACGGAAAGCTAATACAAAGTCTCTTTTTTCATATTCACTTTGTAATTTGTCAATACTTTGTACATCAGGATATTTTTCTTTAAATTTCAAAGATAACTCATTAAACTTTTCTTTTACAACAGGAAAGGGCTCACGTAGAATTGTGTCTGCGGGATTATTGTTGCTAAATAATTTTATGGCAGCATCTACATTGTTTTTTAAATCACGGAAACATACAATTTTTCCGAAACGTTTCTTTTCATTTAATACACGGTTGGTTCGGCTAAAGGCTTGTAGCAATCCATGATATTCTAAGTTCTTATCAACATAAAGTGTATTTAGCTTTTTAGCGTCAAAGCCAGTAAGAAACATACCTACAACAAGAAGCAGGTCCAAAGGTTCCATATCCTTCTTTTTTTTCTTCATGCGTAGATTTATGTCATCATAATAAGCACTAAAGTTATCTGTTGTGAAAGATGTACCAAATGTGTTGTTATAGTCATTCATAATGACTTGTAGCTCATCTGCCGTAACTTTATCATTAGCATAGCCTTGGTTCATTCCTGTTTGTTCGTCATCTTGGCTGCTATTTGCTGCATATGTAAATACAGCCCCAATCTTAATTTTAGGATTGAGTTCTTTAAATATTTTGTAATATTGTAATAGCATGGGGACAGATTGGATTGCGAACAGCGCATTGAATTCGCCATCAACTGTTGACTTGTTGAAATTTGTAAGAATGAATCTGGCTATCTCTTTCATGCGAGCTTCATTCATATAATCAATCCCAGATTCATCTTTACCTTTATAATATTCAACTAAGAAACCTAGCACATTTTCATCAGCAATAGCATCTTTTATAAGATAGCGGTGAAGGCAGTCACTAAATACTTCTTTTGTGGTATGCTCTTGTTTGGCATTTTCTACAAATATAGGGGTACCAGTGAATCCGAAAATTTGAAGATTACTGAAGAATTTGACAATATTTTTATGGCAATCACCAAAATGACTACGATGACATTCATCAAAAATCATCACAACTTTCTGATGGCGTACTTCTTGAAGATACTTGTTATAGTAATCTTTGGTAATAGCACAATTCAACTTTTGAATAGTAGTAATTATGATTTTAGAATTACCACTTAATCGTTTGATTAGTTCATAAGTATTATCGGTCCCATCAACAGCACCTGGTTCAAATGCTTCGTATTCTGATTGTGTCTGTGTGTCTAAATCATGACGGTCTACAACAAACATAACTTTGTCTATACCATCAAGCTCTGAAACTAACTGGGCGGCTTTGAATGATGTTAATGTCTTTCCTGCTCCAGTAGTATGCCATATATAACCGTTTTTATTGGAGTTCTGTACTCGTTCTAATATACGTTCTACTGCGTAGAATTGATAGGGGCGGAGTACCATCAAACATTTATCCCCTTCGTGCAATACAATATATTTGCTTATCATTTTACCCAAGTTGCATTGGTCAAAAAAGAAATAAGCAAATTTACTTAAATCGTTAAAAGGTATATTTTCGGCGTCTGTCCAATTAAAAGTAAATTTGTAGCCTCCATTAGGATTGTTGGCAAAATAGCGTGTGTTTACACCATTGGATATGACGAATAATTGTATATAATCAAATAATCCATGAAATGAGGTTTTATGATAGCGTTGAATTTGGTTATATGCTTCTTTTAATTCAACTCCTCGTTTTTTTAATTCTATCTGAACTAATGGTAATCCATTTATTAAGATGGTTACATCGTAGCGACATTTTTTTCTCCCTTCTACTGTAATTTGATTGGATACCTGAAATTCATTTTGGCACCATTTATTTTTATTCAAGAATTCTACCCAAATACGTTCCCCATCTTCTGTTTCTAATGGGTATAGGTCACGCAGCTTTTTAGCTTTCTCAAAACGTGTACCTCCTTCTAAATAAATACAGATCTTTTCAAATTCTTTATTAGTGAAATGTTTTCTCTTGTGTAGGGAGAGTTCTCTTTTATTGTGTTTCTCAAGTTGCTTTTTAAAATTGGCGTACAGATTATCTTCTTCCTTGATGGAAATATATTCATAGTTCATTTCCATTAAGGTCTTTATTAATCCGCTTTCTAATACTTGTTCACTTTGAGTAACCATATGTTGTCGTATTTTTAATCCATAATCTAATAGATTAAGGATAAAAGAGCTCAAAGTTACAATTTTTTTAATGCAGAAAAAGAAAAGATAGTTTTAATATCTTACTTTTCTATCAAATTATGTCGTAAAACATTGATTTTATCGTTTTACTCTTGTGTAATTTAAAACTTAATCTCTCTTTCTGGTTACTTATTTGAAGTATATGGGAAATGATTTTCTAAATTAGGTTGGACGATATTTATTTATAATTTCTTCAAAAGAGGTTATAGTTTCATCTTCTAGAAATTCTTTAGCGAAAGGAAAACCGTCTATTGAATGATTGTGCTTACGTAGGTTCTGCAAATCAACAATATAATTGTTGATGTCTTCTTGGTTGAGCATAAGCTGACGATCTTTTAAGAAATCATATGATATCCCATTCTTTTGGGCTTCAATCATCTTCATATAGGCTGCTTCAAAACGATACAATTTGCGTACTCGGAGATGTACATTTTCACTATCGACTAAATGCGCCATGTCCATAAGTTTCTTTACTTCGTATTTGTTTACTGGTTTTCCTTGCGATCGTTCATATTTCCTAATCTTACGGGCCAGTTTTTCACGTTCTGCACCTAAGCCTTCATTATATCCATTATCAATAATATTATCACGGAATTCATAAAACTCTTCAATAGATATTTCAATATAATCGAAAGGTTTATCAGGCGTACTTATATCTTCTTTGTATATTTCCCAATTAAAAATATGCACTTTACTATGTAGTTTTTTGTAATTGTTGAATAATGCAACAACGTAATCTGCAACTAATATTACGTAGGGACAATGTGGGGTTCGAGTCCCCAATATACCTGAATCTCCTTTAATAATACCATCTTTTACTCTAAAAATAACATATCCATAATCGCCTAGCTTTTCTTTCGAGTTTATAATTTCATTATACGAATGTATATTTTTATTTAATATATCGCGTAGGGCGAATTCGTCTTCTCCATCCATGAATATCCCCATATAGCCAATTGCCATTCGCCAGTAGACAGATAACCAGAATAAATAAGCTATACGTGGATTAATGTCATTTTTCAAACCTTTATAATATTCTCCATATGTGGTCTCTAATACTCCGAAACGATTTTCACATTGATAGCAAAAGATGTTGTCGTAACAAAGGAGATTGGTGTTTTTCTCTAATTCTTCATCTGTAATTTCATGTCCTAAATCTTCTGCTATTTTTTCAGGTGCAACCTGGCTACCATAATATATCGCATTGTCTTCGGGATTGTTTATATGATAGAGTTCTACTATTTCACGATCACGTTTTGTTTTTCCGTCAAATGAGAAAGTTACTGCTGTAAGTAAATTGGACACCATATGACTTCCAGTTTTATCAGCTTCCCTTATTGGGCATAGTGCACATAGACTGTCATTGCGTGGAATTATACAAGATTTCATAATATATTATTTTTATTGTAAGAGGACTATTTACTGGAATAATAAAAGATACAATTGAATACTTATTAAACTTCCATTATTGTGTTTGTAAATGTAATATTTCGTTTAGCTTATCCTCCATAATTTTCTTCTCATTACTACCAATAGTAGACAATCTCACCAACGGAATTCCGTACAACTCTAAAATACGATCCTTTTTAATATCACGTTCTGACTGACTCGTTCCTGATTTATGGAATGTATAACCATCCGTTTCAATAGCCAATACCGGTTGTTTACTCA
>OGJH01002239.1_pt1 | contig 13132 bp, 12 predicted proteins | sample 1572021 | NCBI WGS metagenome assembly OGJH01 (sample SAMEA2582098, study PRJEB24529) | metagenome | biome: Human gut stool | place: China | collected 2011
TCGATACGCTGCCCTACGTAGGTGTCGCCGTGCTGTCCCATACTGTTTGTGCTATAAATGACGCTCGTAACGCCGGAAATGCCCTCTACGTCTTTACTTATATTGCAATGGTATACGCTGTCTACTCCCAGCTCTAACCGCTCGCCCCTTGAATTTATGTAAGTCAGTTTTTCATTTTCCATGTGTTACACCGTCCTTGCTATCATTCTGAACTGTCGGGCTGCCTCTTTCTGCTGTTTTGCATAGTCCGTGGTATTCGCATAAATATACTGATTGACAACTACGCCGCCTGCTGCACTGCCGCCTCTCGGCTTTGGCTTTTTGTCGTCGTTATCATACTTAAATTCATTGCCTACATTTACCTTTGCGTCTACGTCAAATTCCTGCGGTACGCTGTCCTCAATCATTTTCTTAACACCGCCGATTTCATTAGAAAAGCCAACGCCGATACCCTGCGCCAGATATACGCCGATTTCGTCACGCATCAGCTTAGACGGGCTGGCAATTCCGAATAAATCTTTAAGGAAATCGGTAACATCTCCTACCCAGTCGCTTATTTTGTCTTTTATCCACCTCGTAGCGCCGCTTATGCCGTTCCAGATGCCCTCTACCATGTTTTTACCGAACCCTGCAAACGTACTGCCAATATCCTTAAATACGTCTGTTATTCCAGTAATTACATTTTTCATGCCCTCTACGGCTTTGTTCTTTACTTCTGTACCCCATGTAGCCACTTTGGAAATTGCACCAGAAATGCTGTTATAAATCTTTTGCGGTATTTCCTTAACAATCGTAACAATGCCCGTTACCATGGCATTCATTACCTCTTTGGCTTTCGTAAGCATATTGTTGCCCCACGTAGCCACTTTGGTAACTGCCCCTACTATGCTGTTCCAGATTTTCTGCGGCAGTTCCTTAACAATCGTAATAACGCCTGTTACCATGGCATTCATTACCTCTTTGGCTTTCGTAAGCATATTGTTACCCCACGTAGCCACTCTGGTTACTGCCCCTACTATACTGTTCCAGATTTTAGCAGGCGTTTCTTTCACAATCGTTACAATGTTCGTAAGCATTGTGTTCATTACTTCTTTGGCTTTGGTCTGCATATTTGCGCCCCACGTAGCCACTCTGGTTACTGCGCTTACTATACTGTTCCAGATTTTCTGCGGCAGCTCCTTAACAATATCTATAACTTTCGTTACAAAATCTGTTATAACTGTGCCGCCTTTTTCCTGCATATTTGCGCCCCACTCTGCTATTTTCTCAACGCCCGCAGCGATTGCCTGCGGTATCAGAGTAGGTAGCTCTTTTATTTTATTTATGATTGTCGTTACCAGCTTGCCCGCCGCCGTCAAAATCTTAGGCAGCCCCGTAATCAGTCCTGTTACAATGGCTGCTATAATCTGCGGTATGGCTGCGATTAAAAGCGGTACTGCATCTATGATGCCGTCAATCAATGCAACTATAATATCGCCCGCACTTTCGATAATAAGCGGTATGCCCTCAACCAGTGCATTTATGATAGCCGTTATGATTTCCGGCAGTGCCTCAATCAGTACGGGCAGCGCTGCTACAAGCCCCTGTGCCAGTCCCGTAAGCAGCTGTAATGCTGCTGTAATCAGCAACGGTATATTTTCTATCAGCATGGTTACAATGTTCGTAACCACCGTTACGATTGTTGGCAGCAATGTAGGTAACGCTTGTGCGATACCTTGCGCCAATTCCGTAATAATCTGTACGCCTGCCTCTAAAAGCTGCGGTAATATAGTAAGCAGCGTATCTATGATTGTCGGTATAATCTGCCCGATTATGCTTATCATTTCCGGCAGCATTCCAACCAGCGTATTAAGCAAGTCCTGTACGCCGCTCATTAAAGGCGGTAATAACTCCTGTATAACCTGTGGTATATACGTTGCAAGCTGCTCTACGATTTCTCCCAGTCCGCTTACCAGCCTCGGCACTGTTTCTATTACCCTCGGTGCTATATTCCCTACCACTGTTACAATACTGTCTACCAGATTGCTTGTAAGCTGTGAGAAATTCGCCTCGCTGTCTGCCATTCCAGCTACCCAGTTGTCCCACGCTGAACTCATAGAACTAACCGAACCCTCTATTGTTGTACTTGCCTCTTTTGCCGTTGTCCCTGTTATGCCCATTTCCGTCTGTACGACGTGAATAGCGTCTACAACGTCTGAATATGATGAAATATCATACTTAATGCCGGATAGCTTGCTTGCATCATCAAGCAGTCGCTGCATTTCCTCTTTTGTACCGCCATATCCCAGTTTTAAGTTATCCAGCATGGTATAATTCTGCTTTGCAAAACCGTTATAGGCGTTCTGTATAAGCGATATATCAGTACCCATTTTATTTGCATTGTCTGACATATCCGTAATTGCCACGTTTGCCTTTTCTGCTGCCGCTGCCGTGTCATTATTCATACTGGCAAGCAGCGACGCTGAAAAGCTGGTAACTGTTTCCATGTACTCATTTGCAGACATTCCGGCTGTTTTATATGCGTCGTTTGCATAACCAACAACCGTATCAGACGACGTTTTGAAAAGAGTTTCTACACCGCCTACAAGCTGTTCCTGTGCTGCGTATCCCTCTATCGCTTTTGTGGTAAGCGCTCCTATGGCTGTTGCCGCTCCCGCAACTGCTGCCGCCGTCGCCGCTGCTGCTGCTTTAAGCGCTGTACCCATTCCACTTAGCACGCTTGTAAATCCAGAAAATTTCCCCTTTGCGTCGTCTGCCTGTTCCCCGCTGTCTTTTATTTCCTTTCCCATTTCGTCAGCGGCTTTTTCTGCTTTTTCCATTTCGTCAGTCGTTTTGCCTAATTCCTGCTCTGTCTTTACAAGCGCTGCTTTCTGGTAATTTAACTGGGTTTCAAGTTTTTTACTTTCTTCGCTATTGTCTCCTGTTGCCTTGCGACATTTTTCTAATGCCGCCTCGGTTTCTTTTACCTTTTTTGCCTGCTCGTCGTATGTTTTCTGTAGTACCGTCTGCTTTGCTTTCAGCGCATCTACGCTGCTTGCATTGTCCTTATATTCAGCCGTTACAAGTTTCATTTCAGAATTAAGCACTTTAAGGGTGCTGTTAATTTCCTTGCAGGCTGCTTTATACTCTGCCTCTCCGTCAAAACTTAACCTTGTTTTGACGTTCTGCGTCTTATCTGCCATAATTAAAAGCCCCCTAACGCTATGTCTATATCGTCCATGTTTTCTGTGGCTGCTGGTGTCCCCGCCTGTTTCTGTCGGAAAATGTGCGGGTTATATTCCTTGTGATATTTAAACAGTGTCGTTATCTGGTATGGTGTTTTTCTCCACGCCTCACGTTCCCTGTATCTCAAAAGCACTACTGCAATATACAAAAGCCGTGCAGTATCTAATTTTCCTGCACGGCTGCCCTGTTTCCCTCTTCTGTTGTTTCTTCTCCGTCGTTTTCGTTCTCTGTGTCGCTGTTGTCTCCCGCAGTTCCTCTGTAGAACGATTTAAAAATAGCGTTCTGTACTTCCTGCAAATTTCCTGCGTGTATCAGTCTGCCTACCCTCTTCTCTTCAAGCAGCTGGGCGTTTTCGTCCTCTGCTAAAAGTGCCTCGTTAATAAGCAGCGTAAGTAACCACCTTGTATCTTTAAAAAGGTTTGGGTTATCTTTATTGAATACCTCGCTTAATTTGTCGTAGCCCCCAAACTTTTCCTGTACTTCGTCTAATGCGTTCAGCGAAAAAAGTAAACCATATTCTTTGCCGTTCAGCTCTACGGGAAAAGCCCCGCTCTTTAATGCTCCCATGATATAAAATTAAGGCGCAGCCCATGCTACGCCTCTCTCCTTTCCTGTTTTATACACTTTCCATTGCTGCTGCCTTTTCCGGCACTGCTGTAAACCACGTTTTAGCCGCTGCGCTTTCCTCTGTTCCCACAAAGTCTGCTTTCCACAAGTTATCTTTCTTTCTTGTTGTAAAAGATGCCTCAATGTCCGGCGTGTTAAATTTGATACTCTCGCCCTTTGTTTCGTACTTTTCAGACGGTACTTTAAATTTTGCTTTAAGCAGCCATACGTAACGGTATTTACCACCCGTTTTCTTAGCTCTGAACCCTACAGCAACATACGGCGGCTCGTCCTCTTTTCCCGCCCATACTACGCTGTTCTTATCTACTGCCTGTCCCAGCAGCTCTGCCAGCACTTCCGGCGTAAGGTCTTTAATTCCCAGCTTAAGCGTTCCGCTTGCAAACTCCGTGACGCTCTCGCTTAATGTGTCGTCTGCATACAAGCTGCCGTCTGCTGTCTTTACGGATAAATCGGCGCTCATTGCCTCTGCCATTTTCTTAGGTGTCCCGTAGCTCTCTGCTCCGTCTGCCTCTGTGCATACGGCGTAATATAAATCTTTCAGTCCCAGTGTCATTGTTTAATCACTCCTCTTTCAAAATCTCGACTGTGATAGGCACTAACCAGTACCCCGTTTCTGTTTCGTAGCTTTCTGCGTCTATGCTGTTGATATAAACGCCTGCTGCTTTCAATACCTCTTTTGTCTTATCAAGCTGCGCCTCAAAATCGCCCTTATGGAAAAGCGTAACTCTATACATTTCCCTGCGCTCTTTCTCTTCGTCGTCTGCATTTACCGCAGGCGTACACAGCAGCCGCAGAAACGTATAATATGCGTCTGGCTTATCCCGTCCAGTGTAAACGCCTCTCTGGGCTGGCAACCCTGCGCTTTCTAAAATCTCCTGTATACTCATTCGCCTGTTTCACTCTCCCATATACTGCGCTGTGCCTCTACTACCTTTTCGTGCGCCTTTTCGTTTGCCACTGTCATATAAGGGCGTGCAGCGTGGCTACTTGTGCCGTACTCTGCCACAAAGCCGATTGTTGCATAGCGCACCTTGCTTTTATCTCCTTTTCTGTCGTTTCCATGCTTTGCCCGTCCCTGTGGGTATATCTCTACGTATTTCTCCGTATCGTCGCCCTTTACGTCCGTAGCTTTTATGGAATTGATAAAACCGCCCGTTTCATTCAGTCCCATTGCCTGTGCCTCTGCTCTCTGTGCCTCTATCAGCACATCAGCACCAGCTTTAAGCATTTTGGGGACTGCCTCAACTGTAGCCGCCTCTCTCCGGCTAAAAGCGTCTATAATATCTTCCAGCCCGACTGTGTTAAACTCTCCCATGCTTACACCTCGTTTCTGTGGCGTAAATCTGTAAGCGTAAGCTCTATGGTGTCTGTTCCTGTATCGTAGGTCTTAAGTACAAAATAGCGCCGCCCGTTTACTTCTACTACGTCCTCGCCGCCATAATCTGCCTTGTGTACCTCGTACTTTGCCTCTACCAGTTTTCCTGTCTGCTGGCTCTTAAAATATTCGCTGTACCCTACTGATTTTTTGTTACAGAATACAGTGCGGGTGCTTTCTTCCGGCTTTACTGCAAAGCCGTTTTTATTTACCCTGTTTTCTGCTGTTGTTTCTGCAATAAGTGTTAATTCGTCCAGCCACTCCACCGCTTTACACCCCACTTTCTGTGCTGTTGGTGTCCGTTTCGGACACTTGCGGCGCTGTGTTGTATTCTGCTGATAAAGATAAGCGCATTTTAAGTGCGTCGTATGACTTTCTAAATTGTTCCGCAGCATTGTTAAAACCAAACTCTGCCTTGCAATACAGTGTAATTGCTCTGATAATCAACCCGTCTGTCTCTTTTATCACTTTTACGCCGTCGTTTTTCATATCAGCTTTGCAGGCGGCTATACAGTCGTTTATTTCCTCTGTGATTTTCTCACTGGTGCTGCTGATACGCAGCGCCGCCCGCATTTTCTCGGTTAATGTTGTGGTATCTGCTGCCACAGCCTGCACCCTCTTTCTTACTCTTCTATTACTGCTGCTACGCCTGCCTCTTCCAGAACTGCTGCACGTTCTCTGCTTACTGCGTATTCGTCCCCAGTATCCTTAATCTGGTTTAATTCCTTGTCAAGGAAACGGCGCTGTGCTTTTACTTTTACAAGCTCTGTGGCTGCCTCTTCCTCTTCGGCTTTCGCTGCTGCCTCTGCTGCCGCCTCTTCCGCTGCTCTTTTATCCTCTTCTGTAAGCTCGCTTTCGTCCGGTATGTCTACCTCAACCGCTGCGCAGCGTGTAGCAATTTCTTTCTTTGTTCCCTCTGCATCTACACCCAGCTGCTTTGCCAGTTCCTGCAAATCTTCTTTCTTGTAGCTTTCCAGTTCTTTAGCGTCTAAATACCCTTTCATGGTCTACCTCGCTTTCTGGCAGCCAGTGTTTATACACCAGCTGCCTTGTTAATTACACTGCTTCGATTTTCTTTACAACTACAAGGCTGTTTTTGTCTACTACCTTGCCGTCTACAAGCATAATGCCCTTTGTAATCTGGTCGTCTGTGTCGTTGTCCTCATACTTCTTTACGCCCATAGAGTAGTTTGTATTAAGCACGTAGTCCTTGAAATTGAAAAGGAATGCAAAAATTGTATCTTTCGCAAGTGCTGCGCTGTAGCTTGCTACGTAATCGCAAAGTACAACTGTTCTGCCTAAAAGCGTTCTCTCCGGCTTTCCAGATGTTCCATAGTTCACTTTTGCGATAGGCTGCCCGTTCTTATCTGTCATGCCTACATACTCCATAAAGGTCTTTTTACTCATGCACCACACAGCGCCATTTTCATAAGCCATAGGTAAAGCACCCTCTGCCTTAATCAAATCACTGTAAGACGGTGCGGCGCTCTCGATTGTCTGCCCGTCGGCTGGTGTCTCTGCTAAAATTCCTTTCGGTTTTCCTGTTCCGTTTCCGTCAATGATTGCCTGCTCTAACGCTTTTGTCATTGCCTCAACAATATTGTTAATAAGCAGTGTTTCAAAAGCGCTGATTGCCATTGTATCTACTTCCAGAGATACGGCTACTGCGCAGCGCAGCTTATGGTATGCAAAAGTAATCATGCCGTCTTTTGCAATATTCTTTTTCTGCTTGTCGCTGCCTGCTCCCTCATTTACCCATGTTGCAGTAGGCTTTACAGTAGATACAGGGATAGAAACGCCGCCCTTGTATGCAGTTCTGGTTACAAGGGCTAAAATCATACCTGTGCTTTCCAGCTTTTCTACAATCTGGTTAAGCACTGTGGTAGGGATAACTGCGCCTACGTCTGTGCTTTTGCTTACCGCATCTGCTCTGTACTCTTTCGGCAGCGCCTCGCCTCTGCATACATATTTCATAAATGCTTTGCGGTATTCCATGCTGCCGTATTTGTCGTCGTTATCGCCCTCGCCAGCTACTCCCTTGAAATTTCTAAGCACTCTCTGCTGTCCGCTGCCGTCTCCCTCTCCGTCGCCTACGCTTTCGCCTGCTGCAATTCTCGCAAGCAGTGCGCTACGCTTTTCTGCTGCTGCCTTAATTGCCGCTCTCTCTTCCTGTAAGGCTGTTACCTCATTCTCCAGCGCTGTAATTTCTTCCTCTTTCAGCTCCGCTGCTCTTGTGGTAAGCTCGTTTTTAATTGCTGCTAATCTTTCCTCAATTTCTTTTAATCTCATTGTTATGTTTCCTTTCTGGTCTTGGATTTTATAAGCTCGCTCTAATCTTTAGTATTGCTGCCCGCCTCTTAAGCAACTCCTGCCGCTCCTGCTCGTAACTCCTACTCGCAAAAGCACGGGCGCTTATTTCAGTATCGCCGTTTGCTGGAATGCTCACGGCTGATACATCATAAACTTTCTTGATTTTCAAAATCGTCCTTGTATGTGTTTCTCTGTCGTAGCTTTCCTCTGCTACGCTAAAAGCCCATGACATTTTATTTATCATGCCCGCCTCTATGTCTTGGTATAGCCCACGGGCTAAATCTGTCTTGCCTAAATCAGCCGCCACCTTAAGCCCTTTATAGTCCGGCTGTAAAATCAGTGTCTTATTTGACTGTCTGGCAAATACCCTGCCCTCATGGTCGTACTGCATGATAACGTCGCTCATGTCTGCACCGTCTAAAGCGTGTGCGTCTATTCTTTCGTAAATCTTTGTGCCGTCCTCAAATTCATACAGCAAATATGGCGTATCAAACGTAGTGGCGTAACCCTCTACGTAATACTCCGTCTGTATCAATTTCGTTGCACTCTGCGCTGTCAATGGCGCTGCCAGCGCCCTATATTCCCGCTCTTTCTTAATCGGCATTATTTACACCCTCTTTCTCTCCCAGCCCGCCTGCTGGTTCGCCTGCTGCCGCTGGCGGTGTCTGCTGCGGCTCTGCCTGCTGCCCTGTTGCTATGGGCGCTTGCTGTATAATTATCTGTGGCTTTCCATTACTGTTTTGCAGTTCGCTTACCTCGGTATACTCTTTGCGGATATAATACTTTTCCCCGTCCTCAACGTGTGCCATGTTCCATATATCCATAACGCCGTTTCTGTTCAATAGCGCACGGTCAAAAAGCTGTGTGCTTACACTTAACTTTGTGGCGTTGCTGGCATATTGCAGGCGGTTTGCTGAAAAGAAAATAGCATTACCGCAAGCTCTTTCTCTCTCGGTAAAACTCATATTTGTCATAACAAGCGATAGCTGTATTGCAAACGGTTCTATTTTCCCCTCGTAGTAAGCATTCCACGTATTTTCATCAAATTTATTTTGTAAAATATCCATGTTTGTACCAAAATGCGTGCATACATTTTCCTGTATATTCTGCATCTGCAATGCGTTTGGCGTGTATGGTTTGCTCTCTACCTGTTTCAGCTCACTAAACTTGTTATCATAAATTATCATGCCGCTATCGTTGTCGGCGCTTAAGTTATCCTCGGTAAAACGCTGTCGCTCTTTCTTTATATCCTCTGGTTTCAACATATTTGCCACTTTTGCCAGAAAGCGGATATTTGCAGAATTTTTGACAGCGTTTATAATTCCCTCGTTTTGCGTATGTATCAGCTGCATTGTTGGCTTAAGTGTTCTGTTGTCCTCTCCGAAAAGGTCGTCTGTGTATTCAAAGTCTGTCATAATGCCTACACGTTCAAACTCTATAGCTCCATGCTCGCCATTTGCAAACAGATACCGTAAATACACCTGCCCTGCTGCCTCTACGACTTCGCAGCGTTGTGCTCTCAATGGATACCAGCCACAAAGCCGCCCGTACTCGTCCTCGATAGGTATAATAAAAGCGGTGTGTTCCACCGCTACATACGTTGCCAGACGCTTAATAAATTTTGTTGTGTCCATAAAATAGTTGGGCTTATGCTGTAGTGTCTTTTCCAGTGACTTAAGGGCGCTGCCCTCAATCTCCGGCTTAAGTTTACTGCAATGTGTCGCAAAGCTGTTTACTGCCGTTCTGGTTAAATCCATTTCATATACGCCGCCGTTATAACTGGTAAACGTCGGGCTGTATCCGTTCAGCATTTTAAAATAGCTGTCGATATATCGCAGCTCTTTACCATGAAAAAGATAATCTAAAAATTTCATGCCGTTTACTCTCCTTTCTATGCGGCATTTTTAAGCAGCTCGCCGCACTCTTCCCAGTATTTCTGCCGCACGGTCATTGCATCTATGACAGATACAAAGCCGTCGATATGCGCCCGCTGCTCGATTTTTATAGGTCTGAATTTTCTTGTTTCCATGTTGTGCTTAAGCGCAACATTTAAGAAATGTGTCTTTAGTAAATTGTTGTCGGCTATCTTAAAATCGCCGTCTTTTATGATGCCCTCAAACTCCCTTATAACTGGTGTAAGGTTTTCGCCTTGGTAAACGTCGTCCATGTGAAAACCATAATTTGCCATATCGGTAATAAGGTACTGGGCGCTGTATCTGTCGTAGCCGATTTTTAAAGGTCGTATGCCGTAATCTTCCAGTAACATAGTAAACCAGTCGTAAACGTCGTGGTAGTCTACGTAATTCTCGCCGCTTAAGGTTGTCAGCCCCTTTTTAACAAATATGTCATACGGCACGCCGTCCGTAGCCTGTAAGTATTCCAGCCTGCCCCGTGGCATAAAGAACTGCGTAAACGCATACAGTGTGCCGTCTTTCTGAATAACCACACTGGCTGCCGTTAAGTCCGTTGTCTGGCTTAAGTCAATACCGCCCACTGCGTAGCAGTCCCTAAAGTCCTCTAAGGTCTTTTCTACTCCGGCGTTCTCTACTGTCTGATATTCCAGCCATGCAATAGAGCTGTTCTGCTTGATATTGCAATACTTTGTAAGGAACTCTGCTTTTTTACTTAAGCTGCCCTCTGCTACTGCTATCTCGTCCATAAAGAAACTTTCTTTTACGGATACGCCCATGTTAGGGTTAGCCTTTTTCAGTTCGTCTATGTCGTTCCACTTCTCCACATCATCAATCATGTAAAGGAATGGTAATAGCCTGCGCTCTTTGCTGTTTCCTTTCAAGAAACTTGTGCTACGTTTCATTAGTTCATCATAAATACTGTCGTTGATATATCCGGCAGTGCTTATGCTCAATATCATAGGTTGAGTACGTGCGCCTAAAGCGGATTTCATAACCTCATACTGCTTTAGTCCAGCGTCCCCGCTCCATGCTGCCATTTCATCACATACCACAAGCTGCGGGTTAAATCCGTCTGACTTCTTGGCATTAAAAGCAATCGGTTTTATTACCGTGTTGCTCTCCGCAATATAAATATCGCTGCGCCGTTTCTTTGCCAGCTCCGCTAACTCGTCCTCTGCCTGTACCATTTGATAAAATCCGTCATACACCAGCGCCGCTTGGTCTAATTTCGGCGCTAAGCAGTATATTTCTTGTCCATACTCCGGCTCTAAGTACGCCATATATGCAATAATCGCAGATGCAAATAAACTTTTTCCGTTTTTTCTGCCAATTACAATAAAAATTTCACGGAAAATACGTATTTTTTCTGCGTCCTGTATGCCAAAAATAACAGAAACTATGGCTTTCTGCCATAGCTCCAACTTGATTAAATCATTACGTCCCTTGCTGTGGTGGCAAAAGTTCTCTATGAACCGTATAGCCTTATTCGCAGCCTTTGCATTAAAAAAATACTCCTGCTTTTGCAGCCCGTTTATAATGATTTCGTATATTTTCTTTATCCATTTTCCCGCTATGATTTCGCCGCTTGTAATCTTTGCGTGGTACTCATAGATATAATTTCGATAAGGCGGCAATATTGCTTACTCTTCCCGCAAAGCCGCCAGCCTGCTTGTCTTTCGTTTCGCAGCTGGTACTAATTCCGTAAGCTGCTTAATCACTGCTGCATAGTTCTTACTAAGCGCTATGTAGGTTTCTGCCTCTGGGCTTTTCTTTGTTCCCCACTGGTTCTGCCCGTTCTGGTACTCGCTCGTCCAGCCGTCTTTTTCAAGTTTCGCCTGCAAGTCGTCCAGCTCAACGCTCATAAATGCAGCCTTTTCTATCAGCGGCGTTACTAATTTTCTTTTGTTTTCGTCTAAGTCCTTGAAAATTCCCTTAAGTCTGGTCTTTTCGGTCTTTATCCTCTGTTCTTTGGTTTTCTCTTTCTTTGTTGCCATTCCTTTACCCCGCTTTCCATTCCTGCGCCGCACCACACCCCCTACACCACCCGTGCGCACGCCCGTAGGGTAATTTTAGGGTATCCCCCTCGGTATTCGCCCCCTTTAATTATTTTTCTGATATGGGGGGAGTATGCCGCCGTTCTCGTCGAACTGATACCGCTTATGCCTCTCCTGTTTGTGGTGTTCCTTGTTGTGACAGTCTTGGCACAACGCCTCTAAGTTATCCCAGCACAACGTAACGCTTATGTCGTTTATGTTCTCTCTGTTAAGCCAGCGCTTATGATGCACTATCTTTGCGGGCTGCCCGCAGCGTTCACAAATATAATCTTGTGACATTAAATAAGCGGCTCTGGTTTTTTCCCATGCCGCTGATAAATAAAAACTCTTAGCCCATGCTTTCATACTGTCCCCTCTCTTTCTTCATTCCCCAGCGCCCTAAGTTTCATGCGCTGGGTGGAGGCTAAAGAATGAATAGAAAAAGAGTAGGCAACTGCTGCCGCACATGGCTTAAGCTATCGCCTACTCATTTCATGCTACCATTGTATCTCTTTTGTTTTCCCATGTAAACACCACGTTTTTACCATTACTTTACCACGCCAGCTGTGCGCTCTTCATCAATCCCCCACAACAATACTGACAGCTCGTTTATGATACCTGTTACCCAGCGCCTCGGTGTGTTCTTTCCTGTGTCCAGTTCCTCTGCAATTTCCGCATAGTCCATGCCTTGCATGAAATACATTTCAAACGCTTTATACTCTACGGCTCTTCCTGCTGCCTCTCTGCGGCGCTCTATCTCTTCTACCGCTTTGTCTTTTCTCTGGTTGAAGATCACTTTGTTCTCTTCGAAGAGGTTACGTCCTTCTGTGTCGATGGATACGATCAAAGGTCCGAATTCTTTGCATGCACGCTCTGTATTTTCTTTCATACCACCTTTACCGATGATAACACGAACGCCTGTCTCTCTTACGAATTCGTATTCGAATTTTTCCATACGCATACTGGTTGTCGGTCCTACAGATACCATTTCGAACTTGTCATTTTCCAGTGGACGGATGATCGGGCCAGCGTGGAAAATTGCTTTGTCCTTGATATCATATGGAAGTTCTCTTCCATACTCAACCAGACGGCGATGTGCCACATCACGGCAGGTCATCAGATCTCCGTCCAGCCATACAATATCACCGATTTTGATGTCAGCCAGGTCTTCTTCACTGATTGGTGTAATAAGAACTTTTTTATCTCCTCTGATTTCGATCATGATTTTTCCCTCCGTTTATATTAAGCATTAAATTTCCATGTGGAATGTGTATCACAGGTTACTGTAAGGTCAGAATTTACGATCAGGTGACCGCGGCGGTGTGACCAACAGCCTACATTTACTGCTACACCGATTGTAGATGGATGACGGGCTGTATTCTCGATATTAACACCCATTACAGAATATTTTCCGCCCATTCCCTGCGGTCCAAGGCCGATTGCATTAATTCCGTCTTCCAACAGTTTCTCCATTTTCGCAGCATTGGCATTGTCATTATGAGAGCCAATCGGACGCATCAGTGCTTTCTTGGAATTGAGAGCTGCAGTCTCTACAGATGTACCTACACCAACACCGACAAGAAGCGGAGGACAAGCATTCAGTCCATAACTGGTCATCTGATCAAGTACAAAATCTGTGACACCTTCAT
>OGJH01002256.1_pt1 | contig 13029 bp, 10 predicted proteins | sample 1572021 | NCBI WGS metagenome assembly OGJH01 (sample SAMEA2582098, study PRJEB24529) | metagenome | biome: Human gut stool | place: China | collected 2011
TTCCGATCTCTTTGGTCCATAAAATGCTGCTTCTCCTTCTGCTTCATAAAAAGGAATCTCTAATTCAGTTAATATTTCTCTTAATTGACTTTCTGCTGTTTCCCACATTTCGTCATTATCTATATATTTTTCTTTATTACTTTTATCCCTTAAAGATAATCTATATTTAAAACTTGATGCTGGGAATCTAAAATCTTTTTGATATACTTCTACTATTAATTTTAAAACTTTCCCTACTTCTTCTTTAATCTGGTCTGGTCTTACAAATAAATGTGCATCATTTTGACACATTTGTCTAACTCTTTCCAACCCACAAACACTTCCACTATCTTCATATCTAAAATCATGTGCAAGTTCTCCAATTTTTATTGGTAAATCACGATAAGAATGCATTTTATTTTTATATACTAACATATGATGAGGACAATTCATTGGTCTTAAAACCATTTCTTCATTATCCATTTTCATAACAGGAAACATATCATCTTTATAATGGTCCCAATGTCCAGATGTTTTATATAACTCTACATTTGCAAGTGAAGGAGTATATACATGACTATATCCTAGTGCTAATTCTTTATCTTGAATATATCTTTCCAATATTCTTCTTATTGTTGCACCATTTGGTAAATACATAGGTAATCCTGAACCAACTAGTGGATGAGTCATAAATATTTCTAAATCTTTTCCTATTTTTCTATGATCTCTTTGTTTTGCTTCTTCTAGTAATTGTAAATGTTCTTGTAATTCACTTGCTCTTGGAAAGGCTATTCCATAAATTCTTTGTAACATTTTGTTTTTTTCGCTACCTCTCCAATAAGCTCCTGAAGATGATAGTATTTTTATTGATTTTATTTTTCCTGTACTTAATAAATGTGGTCCTGCACATAAGTCTGTAAAATCTCCTTGTTTATAAAAACTAATTTCTTCTCCTTCTGGTAATTCTTCAATTAGTTCTTGTTTATATGGTTGTCCTTCCATTAATTTTAATGCTTCTTGCTTTGGTAAAGAAAATCTTTCAATTTGCATATTTTCTTTTATGATTTTCTTCATTTCTTCTTCAATTTTTGCTTTATCTTCATCTGTAAAAGGTTTTTCTACATCAAAATCATAATAAAATCCTTCTGCAATAGAAGGTCCTATTGCAAATTTAACATTTGGAAATAATCTTTTTACAGCTTGTGCCATAATATGTGACGTTGTATGCCAATAAGCTTTTTTTCCTTCCAAATCATCATTTTTAAATGTATGAAGTATTAAATTACAATCTTCTTTTATTTTATATCTTATATCTCTAATCTCTCCATTAATTTCTCCACAAGTTACATTTCTTGCTAATCCTTCGCTTATTTTTTTTGCTACTTCTAAAATTGATGTTCCTTCTTCTATTTCCATAGTTGAACCATCTTTTAAAATAACTTTAATCATAAACGTTCCTCCTTTATATTATTTATTGGATATTTATCATATATATAAAAACACTCCTTGGATATCATCAATCCATAGGAGTGCTTTTTCTATACACGGTTCCATCCTATATTTTACTTAGTTAATAGATTATAACGTATCTAAAACGTCTAGCTTATTCACTAGAGATTTTGAAGAGGTAGTTTTTCAAATATGTTTTCTGGAATTAATTTTCAGCCTATGATTAATTCTCTCTAACAGTAACCTTTATTTTACTTTTTCTCTCACTTATCTTTGTTCTATGTTAATAGTTTAACCTCTTTTTTTAAAAAAGTCAATAGAATTCTTTACTTTTTATTTTTCTTATTATATAATTATTATTGTATTTATTTTGCTTCCATAGCTCAGTTGGTAGAGTGCAGCCTTGGTAAGGCTGAGGTCACGGGTTCAATTCCCGTTGGAAGCTCCATACTTAAAAAACCAGCCTTTAAGACTGGTTTTTTCAATTTTCAAGCATATTTTTTATTGCTTTTTTTCTTATTCTTTGTATTGCATTATCTATCGACTTAACTGGCGAATCTAATTTTTTTGCAATTGTTACATAACTTTCGCCCTTTAAAAATCCATCTAATACTTGCTTTTCAAATTTACTTAAATTTTTGTTGACTGCATTTTCCATTTCACTATAATATTCTTTTTTCATTATTGTTTCTAATGGGTCTTCTACAGTATTACTATTAAAAGTATCTATTAATTCAACACTATCTTCTTCATTATTATCATAAGCAGCCATATTTAGTGATAAATACGAATTCAAAGGCATATGTTTTTGTCTATTTGAACTTTTTATTGCTGTTATTAATTGTCTCTCTATGCAGATATTAGCAAAAGATTTGAATGATTTCTGTTTTTCTTCTTTAAAATCCTTTATCGCCTTAAACAGTCCAATCATTCCTTCCTGTAATATATCTTCTTTTTCGGCTCCAATCATAAAATATTTACTAACTTTTATATTAACTAAGTTTTTATATTTTTCTAGTAAATAAGCTAAAGATTCTTGGTCTCCTTGCTTAATTTGAGATATTATTTGTTCATCTGTTAGATTGCTATATTTATCTGTTGTAAAGAATACATTTTCATTCTGCATTTCGTCAAGATACCTCCAATTGTGCTTTTTTTGTATTATATATGTCAAAATTACTAATGTCAAGCAGTTTTTAGCAAATTGCTATTATTTTAGTTCATTTTTCAGCATTGACCATACAGCATCATCTTCCATGTCTTTTTGCCATGAACCCACACCTGCTAAATTTTTTTCTTTTATTAAAGATACCTTTTCTTTTAGAGATTGTATATCTTCAATCCAAATTTCTTTTTTATTATCGCCATCTTTATATTCTGCATAGTTTTGTTTTAAGTCATTATCCCATTTTTTCTCAACATCATTTGGTAATACTTTTTCAATATCTTTCATAGCCACAGTATTTCTACTTATTATTTTTCCTTCTGAATTAGTTGTCCAAACTCTTGTATAAAATGGAACTGCTAATATTATCTTTTCTGACTTGATTTCTTCTGTTTTTAGAAATTTTTCTAAATTTAATTTTACCCAATCATATCCAGCAGTTGTTCCTGGTTTTGTACTAGATGTACCATATTCGTCATAAGCCATAAACACAATGTAATCTGATACATTACCTATTACATTTCTATCAAAGCATAATGACCAAGTTTCTCCTCCATCCGGTGCTGTTACATCTACAGAAGTTACAAGTCCTATTTCTTTTAAACGTGGTGTTAACTCTATAATAAATCTTGAATACATATCTTTGTCGTCTTCCCTCATATTTTCAAAATCTATGTTAACCCCATCTAAATTATATTTTACACATTTATTAACAATACTTTCAATTAACTTTTGCCTTGATTCGTAACTATTCATAATTTTAGAAGTAATTGATAGACTACTTTTTGCCGCTTCTGCATTTGATACCATTGGCCATACTTTATAACCATTTTCATGTGCCCAGTTAATATAATTTTCTCCTTTAGTTCCTACATTTTCTGTTAAATTCCCTTTTTTATCAATATAGAAAAATGCTGGTGAAACAACATTAACACCATCTATTGTTGTTCCAGTTCTGTCTGGTGCTGAACCATATTCAGAAAAATAATCCCAAGTTAAATTAACTTTTCCATTTATTTGTTTTTCTTCTTCCATAGATTCTCTAACTATAAATTCATTCTCTAGTTGATTTGATTTTATATAACCTATTTTCCCATTTTCCGTTCTAATTTTAGTGTATCCATTATTTGAAGCTATGACAACAACACACTCTCCCCTTTTTATTCTATCTACTGTTTTTGAAATAAAATTGGTTGAAGATTTAACTGAAGTATCAGATGTTACAATTGCTTTTTTCTGTTCTTTTTCTAATGAATCCATTGTTATTACTTTAGTTTTTTCAATATTAGAAATTTCTATATCATATACATCTTTCATTTCAGAAATTGGCAAATATACTATTCCATCTCTTTTTATTGCATGTGCATAAATATTTTTGTCTGATCCATTAATAGTGATTTTATTATCTTCAAACCCTATAGCTGCAATCTTTTTCTCATAAGTTGTTATTATTTGATTAGTTTCTTTTTCTTCATAAATATATTTATCAAAGAAATTTGCAATATCTGATTCTGATAAATATATAATATTATCTTCTATTAAAATCTGCTGTTTTAAGTTAGATGTTACATTTTTATTATTGATAACTAAATTTGTTGTTTTGTTATTATCAAAAACAACAAACTCATTAACTAACAATCCTATTACAAAAATAACAATTATAATAGCAATTATTATTAATGCTTTTGAAATGGCTTTTTTGCTTTTTTTATTTTTTCCTCCTGAAGCTGTTCCTTTAATTGTTGTTTCATTTTTTAACTCTCTTTTTCCTCTTCTCATGTTTTTTCTACTCCTCTTTTTCTTTTTTATTAATATATCATAAATTATTATATATTAAAATAACTTTTTAATATATAAAATAAACAGATATGAATATTATAACATATCTGTTTATTCTTGTGTCAATAATTATTTTAAAATTCTGATAGTATTAAATATAGTTATTAAAGTTGTACCTACATCAGCAAAAACTGCTTCCCACATATCGGCTATTCCTAATATGCTAAGAAGTAATATTAATATTTTTACTCCAATTGAAAATATTAAATTTTCTTTTATTATTCTGTTAGTTTTCTTAGAAATTTCTATTGCTTCTATAATTTTCTTTAATTCATCTGTCATAATAACCATATCAGATGCTTCAATTGCTGAATTTGATCCAATACCTCCCATTGATATACCAATATCAGCTCTAGCTAAAACAGGACTATCATTAATTCCATCTCCTACATATGCAACTTTTTTTTCTGTAATATTATTATCTAATACTTTTTCTAATTCATTATATTTATCCTGTGGTAGCATTTCTGACTTTACTTCATCAATGTTTACTTCTTTTGCTATTCGAGTTGCAACCTCTTTTTTATCTCCTGTAAGCATCTTTGTCTTTATTCCTAATTCTTTTAACTGTTTAATTGTTTCTTTAGCATCTGACTTTATTTCATCTGTTAATACAATGCCCCCAGTTATTTCATCTTCTATTTTCAAATAAAGAATTGTTCCTTTTTCATCTATTTTTTCTTTGCTGTCTACAAATTCTGCATTTCCTATTTTTATTTCCATATTGTTGTAAGTATATTTTAATCCTTTACCTGATATTTCTTCAAAGTCTTTAACCTTAGTTGTATCAATTTCATCATTTACCATTTCTAAAATTGATTTAGCTAATGGATGATTCGAAAAACTTTCTCCCATAGCAAAATAATTTAATATTTCGTTTTCTGAATATTTTCCATTATATGTCTTGATTTTACTAACTTTAAACTTTCCTGTAGTTATTGTTCCTGTCTTATCAAATAATATTTGTCCTATATCTTTAATTCCATCTAGATAATCACTACCTTTTATTAAAATTCCTTTTTTAGAAGCTTTACCTATTCCACTAAAATAACTAAGAGGTACTGATATTGCAATTGAACATGGGCAAGATATAACTAAAAATATTAAAGCTTTATAAATACTGTCATAATAAGTAGAGCCTTTTATTAAAATTGGCATAAATATTGCTACTAGCAGTGCCAATCCTAATACAATCGGTGTATAAATTTTTGCTGCTTTTGCAACAAATGTTTCTGTTTTTGCTTTTTTATCAGTTGCATTTTCTACTAAATTTAAAATTTGACTAACTGTACTGTTTTCATAATTTTTTTCTACTTTAATTTCTAATATTCCTTGAACATTAATAGCTCCAGATAATACTTTAGATTTTTCTTTTACCTTAACAAAAGCACTTTCTCCTGTTAATGCAGAATTATCTAATTCTGCTTCTCCTTTTAATACTATTCCATCCAAAGGAATTTTTTCTCCTGTTTTTACTAAAATTATACCTCCAACATTTACCTCTTCAGGATTTACTTGTTGATATTCTTCTCCATTTTTTAAATTTGCATATTCTGGTTTTATATTCATTAAATCTGAAATTGATTTACGTGTTTTGCTTATAGCTTTTGATTCTAATATTTTTCCTATTTCATATAAAGTTATAACCATTACACCTTCCATTACTTTGTTTACTAAACATGCTCCTATAACAGAAATGGTAATTAATGCATTTTCATCTAATACTCCTTTTCGTATTTGCATAAATGCCTTTTTCATTGTTCTACTTAATAATATTATTATTGATACTATAATAAGTACTATTTGTATATTAGTATTAAAATTTAATTTGGTTCCTAAAAAATATATTAGTATTCCTATTATAATTCTTGCTATATGGAAACTTTCTTTACTGTCCTTTTTTTTATTGCTTTCTTCCATATCTACTACATTAACATCTGGTTCTAATGCCTTAACAATTTCTATTATCTCTTTTTTTGGATTATTTTTATTTGTTTTAAATGATAATTTTAAAGTTGAAAAATTTACTGTAACATCTTCATAGCCATCTGTACTTGCTATTTTATCTTCTACTTTTTTCGCACAACTGGCACAATCTAGTCCTTCTAAAATATATTTATAATTCTTCAATATGTTCACGCCCTTTCTTTACAATTTGTGATATATGCTCATCATCTAGGCTATAATAAACTACTTTTCCTTCTTTTCGATATTTTACTAATTTAGATTGCTTTAAAATTCTTAATTGGTGTGATATTGCAGATTGAGTAGTTTGAACTATATTGGCTATATCACATACACATAGTTCTTCTTCCATAAGAGCATATATTATCTTCATTCTTGTTGAATCAGCAAAAACCTTAAAAAGTTCTGCTATGTCATATATTAACCCGTCTTCTGGCATTTTTTCTTTTACATTTTTTACTGTATCTTCATGAATTACAGTATTTTCGCAAATTCCTTCTTCCATAAATTCCTCCTTCTTTTGTATATTGTTTTTATATATGAACAACTATTCATATGTTTATTGTATGTCTATTTTTTTTATTTGTCAACACTATTGATAAAAAAATACCATCTCATCTTAAAATATTAAGAATGAGACAGTATTTTATCAAATACTTAAATTTTATCACCTGTAATCTTTTGATAGATTTCCTTATACACTTTTGACAATTGAATTGTCATTTCTTTGCTTATAATTGGCATTGGTGCATGCTGGTTCCATCCCAGTTTTGTTAACTCTTCAACCAGTAGTTGTTTATCATACGTGGTTTGAGGCCTTCCAATTTTATAATTTTCTTCTAGCCAAAATCTACTTGTATCAGGTGTCACCACCTGATCTACGAGAACCAAATTTTCATTTTTATTAATGCCGAACTTAAATTTTGTATCGGCTATAATGATACCCTTTGTCATAGCATATTCGCTACACATATTATATAGCTCAATGCTCTTTTCCTGTATTTTTCGAGTTAACTCAAATCCTATTCTTTCTACACTTTGGTCTATGTTAATCCTTTTTCCTCTGTACATAGTTCCTCGTGTTGTAGGAGTATACCAGGGACAAGAAAGCTTTTCGGACTCCTTAAGGTCTCTTATTTCTGGAATATTCAGCTTATTCTGCCAAATATATCCGGTTGCATATCCTCGTACACAACCGCCCACAGGCAAAGTTTGAATACCTCTTTCAACAAGCATAGTACGACCTTCGTACTCTTTTGCCTGGAATTCTTCAGGCATATCTGCATTGTTGATAGAAATCATGGGATTATTAATACATCCTTTTGTATAATTGTACCAAAATGCTGTCAGCTTATTTGAAACCTTTCCCTTGTCTGGAATGGTTTCTGAAAACACTATATTCGACGTGGCGATTTTGTCAAAATATACATATATAGTTTTATCACCTAAATCATAGATATCCCGGATTTTTCCATCTTTTACTTTTTTCATTTCATTTTTCATTTCGTTCACCTTTCATTTTAAGTATTTGATAGATTCCTTAATTTTAGAATCTTCTCCTCTGTAACATACAAAGTAATATTTATTTTAACACATTTCCTATAAAATGTAAATAATTTTGTATATATTTTTATGTTACCTATTTATATCAAAAAAATATAAACAAGAGGTGCTTCCTCTTGTTTATTAATTTTCACTGCAATTACTTGTATAGAATTTTCTTCCTGCTAGCTTATCCTGAACTCCTCTTAATGCTTCTCCGAATCTTTGGAAATGAACAACTTCTCTTTGTCTTAAATAACGAAGCGGATCTAAAACATCTGGATTATCTCTACATAAGTCTATCAATTTTTCATAAGTTGCTCTAGCTTTTTGCTCTCAAAAAGGTATTAAAGTGCAACGATTTTAACTATAAATTAAAAAGGATAAAATCCTTATATTTTAAACATTATGTTAATTGTATTATTTTTATTAATCTCAATTTTCTCAACTAATTTTTTTAAAATAGCATTGTCAAAATGCTTACAGCTTTCAAACTCTATAATTAGCTTTTCAACATCATTTCGTATATCATAAGATTGTTTTGAGTTCTCATACCTATCTACTTTATCTTTAAGTTTAGTAACCTTTTCATTATAAGCATTATATTTTTCTCTAAATTCTTTTTCTGTAATAATTCCTTCTACTTTTTTTGAATATAATACTTTAAAATTAGATTCTAATCTTGATATTTCATTTTTTATCTTTTTTATTCCAGATAATTCAGTATTTTGTCTATCTTTTAAAGCTTTAACATCTTTAGCATATTGATGTAATTGTAAATATCTTAATCTTTGAGATAATTTTTGCAAAACAATTTCATTTAAGTCTTTTTCTTTTATTTTATTATAAACATTGCAAACTTCCTTATTTCTGTTGTGCTGTTCACAAATAAAATATGCCTTTTCATCTGGCTTACCTTTTATATTTCCTGCTTTATCAATAATCATTGGATGATAGCTTTTATATGTCATTTTTCTTCCACAGTGCATACAAACTGGCAAATCCTTTAGTAAATAATAATAAGTTCTTTTTTCATTTTTTATTCTGCCACTTTTTATTTTTTGTACTTGATCAAAATCCTCTTGTGAAATTATCGCTGGGTGTGTATCTTTTAATATTTCATAATCTCCAACTTTTGTTTTTTCCATCTTTTTTAATTTAAGATTTGATACATATTTATTTAGTACCATATTACCTGCATATATTGGAGATTTTAATATTCTATTTATCATTGAAGAAGTCCACTCTTTGCCTATATTTTTATGTCCTAAATAATTAGATGGTGTAATAATCTTATCATTATTTAATTCTTGTGCAATTTGTTTAGGCATCTTTCCATCTAAATAAGATTTATAAATAAATTTTATGATATTCTCTACTTCTTCATCAATAACAAGTTTATAAGGATCATTTATATCTTTTTTATAGCCATAGGCTACACTTCCTTCAATAAACTTACCCTGCTCTTTAAAATTGCGTTTGACAGCCTTTATTTTTTTAGATATATCTTCAACATAGCATTGATTTACAATACCTCTTAATGCAACGACATCATCTATTTCATATCTTTCTCCAGTATCAATATATTCTGTAACAGAAATAAATCTAATATCATTATCTGGAAACAAAATATCAGTATAATATGAAGTTAAATTTTTATCTCTAGTCAATCGACTTGTATCTTTAACAATTACCATATTTATTTTATTTCTAACAATATCCATTATCATTTTATCAAGTTCAGGTCTTGAACTTAAAATGCCTGAATAACCATTATCAACATATTCTTTAACAATAGTATAATTATGTTCTTTCGCATATTTAGTTGTAATCTCTCTTTGAAAATCTATACTATTGTTTACTTCACTATCTTCTTTAGAAAGCCTTAAATATATTCCTGCTTTATAATCTTTCATTATACATACTCCATTACATCATATTTGTAATTTATATAGATATTATCTTCATTGTCTATTTCAACACTTTCTATTACATCTGATAATTGTTCTTTGGTCCATTTCTTCACATCTGAAATATTTTTTGCTATCTTTTTAAATTCTAAATTAGAAATTTGAGATTTATTACTTATCTTATATTTTAAATCATTAATTTTTTCTATTAACTTTTCTCTAGTTGCAGTTTCATTTTCATACATAGTTTTAAAATCGTATTCTTGAATAATTCCACTTTTAAAGTCTTGGTATAATGATGATATAATTCTATTTGTTTTGTCTAATTGTTTTTCAGTAGTCTTTAACTCTTTTTCATATAAATTAGTATCTCTTTTTTTATAGCTACTTTTCATTATTTCTGATAAGTCATCACAATTTACAATTTTACTTATTTTTTTATTTAAGTTACTAACAACTATTTGAGTAACAGACTGTAATTCAATACCTTTATACTTTCTTGCACAATATCCTTTCTTGTGTAAACTACTAGAACAATATAATCTCATAAAAGAAACTGTAGATCCATCTTTTCTATATTTAACTTTTAATTGCATTGGCTCCCCACATTCTTTGCAATAAACAATTCCATTTAATATCCATTTATGAGTATGAGATTTTGCTCTTTGATTTAATGCTATTCTTTTTTGTGCTGTATCAAATACATCTTGTTCTATAATTGCCTTATGTGTATTATGTGCAATTTTCCATTCAGATCTTGGAACTTGTTTTACTTTTTTTGATTTGTAACTCAAATTCATCACTTTGCCATATTCAGTATGACCTAAATAAACTTTGTTCTTTAAAATTTTAGAAATCGTAGAATATGTCCATCCATATTTTCCATTTTTATTTTTTTCAAATCCATTATAACTAGGAGCATATATCTTATCATCTTGAAGTTTTCGTGCAATTTCTCCCATTGTTTTTCCTTTATTATACATTTGAAAGATTTTCTTTACTATTCTAGCTTCTTCTTCATTTACAACAAGTCTATTTCTGTCATTTTCATCTTTTACATATCCGTATGGTGCTTTTGCTGCAACATATAGACCTTTCTCTTTTCTAGCCCATACACCTGATTTTACTTTTCTTGAAATATCTTTACTATACCAATCATTTATTAGTGTTTTGAACTGAATCATATCATTATTAGAATTTTTTAAGTATGTATCTACATTATCTAATATTGCAATATACCTAATTTCTCTTTCAAGAAAAAATATTTCTATATAATAATTTGCTTCAAAGTTATTTCTACTTAATCTTGATAAGTCTTTTGTTATAACACAATTTACTTTTTTTCTTTCAATATCTTCTAACATTCTTTGAAAATTAGGTCTATCTGTATTAAGTCCTGTATATCCATCATCTATATAAAAATCATATAATTCAAATTCTCTACCCAACTTTTTGATTTTTTCTTCTATAATACTTTTTTGACTAACAATACTATCACTAACTTCTTTATCGCCATCTTCAACTGATAGTCTTAAATAAGCTGCAACTTTATATCCGTTTTTCACAATAAATACGCCTCCCATTCGTAAATATTGTCTAAATTGAAAAACAATGTTACTACATTTGTATTATATATCATTTGTAGTAACATTGTCAGCTAGATTTCCTGCAAATTTTTATAAATTTTCAGATTGCAGTTCTTGTATTCCATATCTTGCTATCAATTTAATTAAATTATCCTTACTTAACTTTTGTTTAGTAACTCTAGTAATTACATTGTATTTTTTATTTTCTATTGTATAAATTTCTTGTTCTTCTATGTTATCCTCCATACTAAACCTCCATATTTAAAAATATGTATTTATTTTTAATAAAATACTACATACTTGATTTTTTTAAATATCTTTGAGCAAGTCCGATTACTCCCTCTTTTCCATATAATGTTTGAAGTGGATCTAATTCTTTCATAAATTTATTTATGATTGTTTCATCTAATCCATCTTTTTTTAATACATTATATAGAGCAATTATAGAGTATGCTTTGGCTTGATCCCAATTATATAATTCTCTTGCCATTATAAAACCTCCACTTTAATATATTTAGGTACATCATAACTACGACCTAGTTCATCTTCCTTAAATTCAAATCTTCTCTTTTTCTCATTATAAGAATAAGCACTTTTGTTCCAGTTTCTATATGCCATATTTGATAATCTCTTCCCTTTTGATAATTCCATGCTTGCTTGATTGTGCATATTTCTTAAAATTAAGTCATCTGCATTATTCTTAAATTGAGCAATTTTTCTTTTGGTTTTGATATGTTCTTTTGTCGCTTCAATGTGTTTCTTCTGGTTTTTGAGCTTTCTTTCTTGTTTAATCTGAACATATCTTTTATCTTTTCTTAATACTTGTGTTACTGCACTTTTTGAAATATCTAACTTTTTTGCAATATCTACTGGTCTTAATTTTTCAATAAAGTACATATTTAAAATTACTTCTTTACGATTTTTCATAAGTGCCTCACTTCCTTTACTTAACTTTTTGCTAACACTTTAAATGCTTGACAAAACTAATAAGAAGTGGGCTTCTTATGTTATGTATAAGGCTATATAGATTAGGTATTAAGCCAATTCTAATTAGCTTTGAATGAGATTTATTATTAACAAATTTCATAAACTCATTTCCTCCCTTCTATATACAATCCCACTTCTCATTAAAAACCGAAGCTGTTTTTATAAATTTTTTAAATTTTTTTTGATTTGTTTTTTAGCTTTATTTACACTATCCCTTACTGCATCTGGCGTAGAGCCTTCTTCTAAAGCTATTACAACAAGAGGAATATCTTGAAATTTATTTTTATAAAATCTTTCATTTTGTTTTCCAGAAAGAGTTTTATTTAAAAATTCTCGTACTCTTTTTTCTTCAATTTCTCTTAATACTTCGTTTTCAATATTATTATTACTTGCTAATTTATTTATATCTTCTTGCTTAAAAAAACGGTCTAAATGCCTCTCTAATTCGTGCCTTCTTTTGTTACTTTCATAATTTTGTGAGTTAAGTAAACAATAATATACATCCTTATTTACTGCTTGAAGTACATAAGTTTCTGGATTCTTAAAAAATCCTACAGTATAAGTTGCAAAGACTTTAATCATAGCTTCTTTAGAATTATTTAACTTA
>OGJH01002261.1_pt1 | contig 12984 bp, 10 predicted proteins | sample 1572021 | NCBI WGS metagenome assembly OGJH01 (sample SAMEA2582098, study PRJEB24529) | metagenome | biome: Human gut stool | place: China | collected 2011
CGCTGGCGGACGAGGCCTACCCGTCCATCGCCGAGGCTGTGGCCGCCGCGCACCCGGACGCCGCGCTGGTCTGCACGGCGCCGCTGTCCCACGCCGCCGTCATCGGCGAGCTGCTGGACAACGGCCTGCCGGTCTTTACCGAGCTGAACCTTGTCCGGGACGGCTACGCCGAGAATATGGCCAAGGCTGCCGAAAAGCAGCTGCCGCTCTTCCTCTCCTCCACCATGCTCTACCGGCGCGAGACGCAGTATATCAAGCAGCAGGTCGCAGCGTTCGGCAAGCCGGTGCATTATATCTATCACATCGGGCAGTATCTGCCCGACTGGCACCCGTGGGAGAACTATAAGAATTTTTTTGTCGGCAACGCCCGCACCGGCGGCGTGCGCGAGATTTTCGGCATTGATCTGCCATGGCTGCTCGATGCCTTCGGCGATGTGGAGTCAGTCACGGTGCAGAAGGACACGATCAGCGATCTCGGTCTGCCGTACCCCGACTGCGTGACCCTGCTGCTGCGCCACAAAGGCGGTGCGCAGGGCGTGCTGGCGGCCGATGTTGTCAGCCGCAAGGCCGTGCGCAGCTTTGAGTGCTTCGGTGACGGCATCCACCTTTTCTGGGAGGGCAACCCCAAGGCGCTGTATGAGTTCCGCGATGGGGACAAGCAGCCGGTGGATACCTATGCCAGCTTTGAGCATGACAGCCGCTACAGCGACAACATTGTGGAGAACGCCTATGTGGACGAGCTGACGAACTTTTTCGCCGTGCTGAAGGGCGAGGAGCAGCCCCGCTGGAGCTTTGAGAAGGACCTGAAAGCGATTGAGCTGATGGACAAAATTGAAAATTCGTAAGTTTTTTCTGTCAAAACTGCTTTTTGCCTTGCTGAGACTGTAGGGGCGAACATTGTTCGCCCGTCCACTGTGCGGCGGCTGCCGGGTTCCCGGAGCGATGCAGGCATCGCCCCCTGTGCGTAGGGGCGGATTCCATATCCGCCCGGGCACTTTGCCTTTGCCGCACACGCCCTCGGGCGAACGATGTTCGCCCCTACAAGCCTTCCGTAAACTTACCATAAAAAGGGGACACCTATGCGTACCATCACCGCGCTGTTCGTGGGGCTTGGCTCCATCGGGACGCGCCATTTGAAAAACCTTGCCAACCTCTGCGCCGACCGGGGCTGGACCCTGCAGGCCGATGCGCTGCGCAGTGACCTGACCCGCCCGCTGCGCCCCGGCGCGGCGGAGCTGCTGCACGCCCAGTACACCGACCCGGCCGCCGCCCCGGCACACTATGATATGGTGTTCATCACGAACCCCACCAGCCTGCACGCCGAGGCGCTGCGGCAGGTCAGGGGCCGCGGCGCGGCGCTGTTTATCGAGAAACCGATCTTCTCGGCCGAGCAGACCGGCCTTGCGCTGGATGAGCTGCTGCCCGCCGGCCAAAAGGCCTATGTGGCAGCGCCGATGCGGTGGTGCGGTGCCATGCTGGCCCTCAAGGACCGGCTGCCCGCGCTGCACCCCTACTGCGCGCGGGTCATCTGCTCAAGCTACCTGCCCGACTGGCGGCCCGGCGTGGACTACCGCACGGTCTACAGTGCCCGCAAGGCGCTGGGCGGCGGCGTTACCATCGACCTGATCCATGAGTGGGATTATCTGGTCGAGCTTTTCGGCGTGCCGGAAAAGCTGTACAATTTCAAGGGGACCTACTCCGAGCTGGAGATCGACTCCGACGATCTTTCTGTTTACATCGCAAAATATCCCACGCTGCTGGCGGAGGTGCATCTGGACTACTTCGGCCGCGGCTACCGGCGCAGCATCGAGCTTTTCTGCCGGGACGGCAGCTATCTGGCCGACTTCGGCAAGGGCACGCTGACCCTGCCGGACGGCACGGTGCAGCACTATGAGGAGGATGTAAACCGCCGCTATGAGCGGGAGATGGAGTATTTTGTGGACTACGCGCTGACCGGCTGCGGCGAAAGCTGCAACCCGCCCGCACTGGCACTGAAGGTGCTGAAACTGACTTTGGGGGAGAATGTACAATGAATCGTCTGCTCATTACCATTTGCGGCCGTGCCGGCAGCAAGGGCTTCAAGAACAAAAACCTGAAAAATTTCTGCGGTAAGCCGCTGGTCTACTACTCGCTCAGCGCCGCAGAGCTTTTCATCCAAAAGCATCCCGAGCTGGAGGTGGACATCGCCCTGAACACCGACAGTGAGGATCTGGCCCGCCTTGTCGCCGCCGAGTACCCAGAGGTCATCTACCTGCCCCGCGGTGCCGAGCTGGGCGGCGACCGCGTGCCGAAGGTCGAGGTCTACAAGGACAGCTTTGCCCGCATGGAGGCCCGCACCGGCAGGCAGTATGACGCCATGATCGACCTTGACATCACCAGCCCGCTGCGCACCGAGCAGGACATTGAAAATGCCTTTGCCAAGGCGCAGCAGCGCGAGGACCTGCAGATCATCTTCAGTGTCTGCGAGGCCCGCCGCAACCCGTGGTTCAATATGTTCAAGATCGTTGGCGACCACGCCGAGATGGTCATCGAAAGCCAGTTCACCGGCCGCCAGCAGGCACCCGAGGTCTACGATGTCAATGCGTCGATCTATGTCATCCGCCGTGCTTTTCTGGTGGATAACCCCGACCCGATCCTCTGGCACTCCAAGTTCGGCGTCAGCGTGATGATGGACACCGGCATCATCGACATCGACTCGGAGCATGACTACCTGCTCATGGAAGCAATCGCGCAGCATCTCTACGCGCATTATCCGGAATTTAACGCAGTGCGGGAGAATATTCGTGGCTGATGCACTGTTTGACCGTGCGCTGGAGCTGGTCATGGACGCGGGCCAGACGCTGCTGGAAAACGGCGGCGAGGTGTTCCGCGCGCAGCAGACCATGGAGATCATGGCCGCCAGCCTCGGCGTGCGGGACTTCCATGTCTATGTTCTGACCAACGGCATCTTTGCGTCGGCGCACCTGCCGGGGCGGGATGCCGTCTCGCTGGTGCGGCATGTGCCTACCGTCTCGGTCCATCTGGGCCGTGTCGAGGCCGTGAATGAGATCTCGCGCGAGCTGGCTGCCGGCCGGCTCGGCGTGGCCGAGGCCGAGCAGAGGCTGGCGGAGGCCCGCACGGTGCCCCGCATCACGCCGCGGGTCGAGACGCTGGCCTGCATCATCGGCTCGGCGGGGTTCGCCTACCTTTTCGGCGGTACGCTGGCCGATATGCCGGTGGCGGCCATCGGCGGCCTGCTGGAATCGCTGGTCTGCCGGTATTTTGCCCGGCACGGCATCAACCGGATCTTTACCGACATCGTGGCGGCGTTTTGCTGCACCTTCTGGGCCGCCGCCGCGCAGGCGGCTTTTCCCCTTGTCAGCGCCAACGCGGCCATCATCGGCGCGCTTATGGTGCTGACCCCCGGCGTTGCCCTGACGATGGGCGTGCGGGATATTCTGAACGGCGACTATCTGTCCGGCTCGATCCGCCTGCTGGACGCGCTGCTCATCGCGGGCAGCCTTGCGGGCGGCGTTGTGCTTGGCTGGATCCTTGCGGGCGGACTGGGGGTGGCGGCATGATGCCTGTCTGGACGCACTATCTGGCGGCATTTGTGGTGGCCGGCATCGCCACGATCGGCTTCGGCATCACCTTCCAGATGCCGCGGCGGCATTATCTGGCCTGCGGCCTGACCGGTGCGGTTGGCTGGATGGTCTATATCTTCGGGGTCGAGCTTTTCAGCATGAGCCCCGCCGTTGCCACGCTGGTGGCCACCCTGCCGCTGACCGCCTGTGCACGGTTCTTCTCGGTCCGGCACAAGGCCCCGGTCACGATCTTTCTGCTGCCGGGCATCTTCCCGCTGGTGCCGGGGGCGGGCATCTATTACACCGCCTACTATTTCCTGCAGGGCGAGGAGGTCCTATTCGCCAGCAAGGGCGCCGAAACCTTCAAGGTCGCGCTGGCGCTTGCGCTCGGCATTGCGCTGGTCTGCAGCCTGCCCCTGCCGGGAAACCACGAGCCCCAAAAGTAGTCCCATGCCCCGTTCTGCAAAGGACGGGGTATTTTTTTTGCGTGAAAATATTGTTTTTTGCAGGGCAAACGAGTATAATTTAACCTGTATAACTTTGTGTAAAATGTGAGGAATGAGTGGTATGCTTTCCGACCCCCAGCTGCATTATCTCGATAACGCCGCCACCTCCCGGGTGGACCCGGCAGTGGCACAGGCCATCGGCACGGCCCTGACGGAGCTTTGGGCGAACCCCAGCAGCCTGTACGACCCGGCCGTGGCCGCGCAGGACGCCATCCAGACAGCCCGCGCCCGTGTTGCCAAAACGCTGCACTGCCGCAGCGATGAGATTTATTTTAGCGCCTGCGGCAGCGAGAGCAACAATATGGCCGTCTACGGCGCGGCCCGCCCGCGCAGGGCGTGGGGCAGCAAAATTGTCGTTACCGGCTTTGAGCATCCCAGCGTGCAGCGGCCCATCCGCGCCTTAAAGGACGAGGGCTTCACGGTGGTGGAGATCCTGCCCGGCCCGGACGGCCGCATCGATACACAGAAATTCCTGCAGGAGATCGACAAAAACACCGTGCTGGCCGCCTGCATGGCCGTCAACAATGAGACCGGCGCGGTGCAGGACATTGCGGCTTTGGGCAAGGGCATCAAGGCGCGCAACAGCCGCACCCACTTCCATGTGGACGCTGTGCAGGCGTGGCTGCGTATGCCGATCGACCTGCAAAAATGGCGCGAGGTGGACAGCCTCTCCGTGTCGGGCCACAAGGTCCACGCGCCCAAGGGTGTGGGCGCACTCTTTATCCGGGACAGCCAGCGCCAGACCCTCAAGCCGCCCTACATCGGCGGCCATCAGGAGCGCGGCCTGCGCCCCGGCACTGAGAACACGCCCTACATCGTGGGGCTTGGCATGGCCGCCGCGCTGGGGCAGCAAAAGCTGCGCACCCGCATGACCCGCATTGCGGAGCTGAACGCCCAGCTCCGCGCGGGGCTGGCCGCGCTGGACGGCATGACCCTCAACTCACCCGCCGATGCAGTGGGGGAGATCGTCAACTTCTCAACCAACTGCATCAACAGCCAGACCTTTATCAACTATCTGAACACCCGCGCGGTCTATGTTTCGGGCGGCTCTGCCTGCGACAAGGGCGAGCCGAGCCACACGCTGCTGGCCATGGGCTGCAGTGATCTGACCGTCCGCACCGCCCTGCGCGTCAGCCTTTGCGCGGATAACACCGCCGAGGATGTGGACGCGCTGCTGGCGGGGGTAAAAGCCGGGCTGAAGGAGCTGCAGCATATTTGAAATAGAAAAGCCTTCCCCCGAAGGACAGACTCCCCCGGTACGGGGGAGGTGGCGCGTAGCGCCAGAAGGGGAGCAGGTGGCCGCAGGCCGGATGAGGGGCGGCCTTACCATGGCAACCCATGAACGGGTTATATAGGGAAACCCGCCCCTCATCAGCCGCTGCGGCGGCAGTTTCAGTCTCCGCGCTAAGAGCCGCCTTCGGCGGTTGCGCTCCGACACGCGCCTGCGGGCGCAGCCCCTCGGGGGAAGCCAAGAGCTATAAGGAAAGGAATATCCTATGAAAGAAATCATCCTCGCCTATCAGGGCGAAATGACATTGAAGGGGCTGAACCGCGCCAAGTTTGAGGCACGGCTCGCCAAGATCATCCGCTGGCGGCTTGAGCCGCTGGGCAAGTTCAAGGTCTATCAGGCGCAAAGCACCGTTTTCATCGAGCCGAAGGAGGAGGGCCTCGACATGGACGAGGCGTTCCGCCGCGTTTCCCATGTGTTCGGCATCGTCAAGCTCAGCCGTGCGGTCGAGTGCCCCAAGGATTTTGACGCCATCTGCGAGACTGCCGAGGCCTACCTTGGTGAGGCGCTGCGCGGTGTGCGCACCTTTAAGGTCGAGGCCAAGCGCGCCGACAAGGCCTACCCGATGAAAAGCCCCGAGATCTGCCGCGAGTTGGGCGCCTACCTGCTGGATAAGCACCATCACCTGCGGGTCGATGTCCACAACCCCCAGCTGGAGATCATGGTCGAGATCCGCGACCATGCCGCCTATGTCCACGGCCCCAAGGTCGAGGCTGCAGGCGGTCTGCCCGTCGGCACCAGCGGCCGCGCACTGAACTTGCTGTCCGGCGGCATCGACAGCCCCGTGGCGGCCTGGTGCATGGCGCGGCGCGGTCTGGCGCTGCACCACATCCACTTTGCCAGCCCGCCCTACACCAGCCTGCGTGCCAAGCTGAAGGTGCGCGATCTGGCGCGGGAAATTGTCGAGTACACCGGCAACTGCACGCTGTTCGTTGTTCCGTATACCAAGCCGCAGGAGTATATCCGCGACCATGCGCCTGATGTGCTGTTCACGGTTTTGATGCGCCGCAGTATGCTGCGCATCGCAAATCAGGTGGCCAAAAAGCTCGAGCTGCAGGCGCTCATCACCGGCGAGAGTCTGGCACAGGTGGCCAGCCAGACGATGGCGGCGCTGGCCTGCACCGATCAGGCGCAGGATCTGCCGGTGCTGCGCCCCTGCATCGGTATGGACAAGATCGAGATCATCAATATCTCCCGCAAGATCGGAACCTTTGAGACCTCGATCGAGCCGTATGAGGATTGCTGCACCATCTTTACCCCGCCGCACCCCAAGACGAACCCGACGCTGGACGAGATCCTTGCCGCCGAGGCCGCCATGCCCGAGCTGGCTGCGCTGGAAACCGAGGCCGCCGAGAATGTTGAGAAGATCTACATCCGCATGGGAGATGACGAATTGCTGTGACTGCTGAAATTATCTGCGTAGGAACGGAGCTTTTGCTGGGGGACATCGTAAACACCAACGCGCAGTTTTTAAGCCGCGAGCTGGCCGAGCTTGGCATCAGCGTGCTGCACCAGCATGTCATCGGCGATAACCCCGCCCGGCTGAAGGAGCTGGTTTTGCAGGCGAAAAGCCGCAGCGACCTGCTCGTCTTTTCGGGCGGCCTCGGCCCCACCGAGGACGATCTGACCAAGGAGACAGTCGCCGAGGCCTTCGGCGATACGCTGGCCTTTGATGAGGGCGAGTGGCAAAAGATACTGGATTTTTTCGCCCGCACCAATCGCCGCCCGACCGACAACAACCGCAAGCAGGCTATGTGCCCGACCAAAGGCCACAAGCTTATCAACGACCACGGCACCGCGCCCGGTGCGTGGTTTGAGGATGAGCAGGGCCGCTGCGCCGCACTGATGCCCGGTGTCCCGCGTGAGATGAAGGCAATGTGGGCCGAGCAGGTGCGTCCGATTTTGCTGCGCCGCCAGAACTGCACGATCCACAGCCGCACGCTGCGGGTGCTGGGCGGCGAGAGCGCCATTGCCAGCAAGGTCGCGCCGCTGTTTGAGGCCGCGAACCCCACCGCCGCCATCTACTGCAAGACCGGCGAGTGTGAGATCCGCGTGACCGCCCGCGAGGCCACCGAGCAGGCCGCGGAGGCCGCCTGCAATGCCCGCATTGCGGAGTTCAAAGAGATTCTGGGCGCAGCGGCCTACGATGTCGATGTGCCCGCGCTGGAATACACCGTGGTGCGTGCCCTGCGCGAGCATGGGCTGCACGCCGCTACGGCGGAAAGCTGCACCGGCGGCATGATCGCCGAGCGTCTGACGAATGTCCCTGGCGCAAGCGAGGTGTTCGGCTTCGGCTATGTCACCTACGCCGAGGCCGCCAAGCAAAAGCTGCTGGGCGTGGACGCCGCTGTCATTGCACAGTACAATGTCGTGTCCGGCCCGGTCGCAGCCGCTATGGCCTTTGGTGCGGCGCGCGGCTCCGGCGCGGAGCTGGCTGTGGGCATTACGGGTCTGGCCGGCCCCGGCGGGGCGCTGCCCGGCAAGCCGGTGGGCACGGTCTATCTGGCCGGTGCCGACACCCGCACGAACCGCGGGTACCTGATGCGCCTTACTTTGGGCGGCTATCAGGACCGCCAGATCATCCGCACCCGCGCCGCGCTCTATGCACTCGACCTTCTGCGCCGCATGGCGCTGGGGCTGGAGGTGCCGGAGAGCGTACAATTTACCCCGGAGACGGCGAACAGAGAACTGGATATATAAAGCCCCAAGCCTTCCCCTTGAGGGGAAGGTGCCGCCGCAGCGGCGGATGAGGTGCGGGTTTCTGTCGCCGCCCGTTTGCGGGATATAACGGCAAGACTGCCCCTCATCCGTCTGCGGTCGGGGCCGCAGACACCTTCCCCCCCAAGGGGGAAGGCAATTCAACACAAGAAAGGTTCCACCATGGTCAACACTCAACTGAAAATCCTGCGTGTTTTCGGGCCTACGGGCGCGGAGGTATCCTCTGTGCTGCGGGGCATCCGGGATGACGGCTGCCCCGGCCTGCGTCTGCTGGAGCGGGACGGCGAATTTGCCATCTGTGTGCAGGTCAGCGCCCCCAACCGCGCCATGGCGGAGCAATACTGTGAAAAATGGGCCGCACGGCTGCGCACTAAGTTCGGCGATGATGTCTTTGCCGAGGGCGAGACGAGCCTTGCGCAGGCCACGCTGGACGCCCTGCTGGAAAAGCGCAAGCTGCTGGTGGCTGTGGACGAAACGACCGGCCGCCTGCTGGGCGCGCTGCTGCAGCCCCTGCCCCACAGCGAGGCTGTCTTTGACTTCGGCACTGAGAGCTATGCCGATGCCCAGAAGGCCCGCCGCATCGCCGTGCCGGAGCAGCTGCTCAAGCGCTTCCCCGGTGATGTCGTGCAGGCCACGGCAGGCCGCGCGCTGGCCGCCATGCAGGTGACCGGTGCGGACTACGCCGCCGCCTACATGCCCGCCAGCGTCGGCCAATGCCCCTTTGTGCTGGTCTGCGACCGCCGCGGGGCGGTGGCCTGCGCCCTGCCGCCCGATATGAACGACACCTTCATCGGCAACCAGATCCTGGATCTGCTGCGCCGCCGTTTGTTCGGCCTGCAGCTGACCGACTCCTGCATCACCTTCCGCCCCGGGCATGACCGCCCGCTGCTTGTGGTGTCGGAGGCTGCCAAGAGCCGCGGAAACACGGTGCGGTTCTCGCTGCGCCGCCGCACACCGCCCACAAGGGATGCCGACCACACGGCTGATTTTGAGCCGATGCTGGACTTTGACGCCCCTGCGCCGGTGGCACCGCCCCCGGCCCCTGTGCCTGCGGCGGGGGAGGCGGGGCAGCACCGCACACTGCGTCGCCATGATGCCGCGCCGACCCTACCGCCCGAGGCATCGGAGCCGACCGGAGTCATCCAGTTTGAGACGGAGGATCCGGCACCGCAGGACGCCGCCCCCGCCGATATACAGACGATGGGGGCTGAGGGTGCTCGCCGCGCCCGCATCCGCCGCGCAAGACCCGTCACGGCCGAGCCGCCCACAGCAGCGCCGGACGAGCAGGACACCCCTGCCCGCAGCGTGCTGGACGGCGACATCCCGGACTTCTCTGCCGAGATCGACCCCGCCGCCCTTGCGGCTGCGCAGGCGGCCGATGATGCCGCCGAGGCTGCCGGCAAAAGCGCCGATGTCGAGGAGTTTACCCGCGCCGCCACCCAGCTGTTTGATACCAGCGCCATCGAGGAGGCCGCGCAGGAACGCACCCGGAAAAAGCAGAAAAAGAACGCTGAGCCGCCTGAGGAGCTGCCCCCGCGCCAGCCGGTGCCCGGCAGCATCCGCAACCGCAGCCTTGAAATGATCGAAAAGAGCGAGCGCCGCCGCCGGCGCACGGTCGCACTGGTGCTGGCCGCGCTGGCCCTGCTCCTGCTGCTGGTCGGCGGCGGGGTGTGGATCTTCCTGCGCAGCGACCTTGGGGCGCGTCCCGCCGCCAAGAGCTACGGCACCGCCCTCTACGACAGTACCGCACAGAGCTATCTGGGCAAGGCGCTTGTGCGCCGCCCCGGTGTGGTGGGGTACCTCGGCTGGCCCGGCATGGACGGCACGCTGGTCTACGCCGCCGATACCCCCGCGCCGGAAACGCCGGAATCGGGCGAGGTCCCGCAGCCGCTGGTGCGGTTTGCGACCCCGAGCGCACTGGACGCCGCCACCCCCGGCAACACCGTGCTGGAATGTACCGGCGATACCTACAAGACTCTTGCCGAGGAGGAGACGCTCCGCAGCAACGGCGGGTTCACCCTTTACACCGCAGAAAAGACCTACCGCGTTAAGACGATCGCGGTCTACTATTACGACCCCGAGGAGCAGGGCGAGGGCGCGTTCAACCTTTACGGCAGCACCGACCTGTCCGACTACTACGACTACCTGACCTTTGTGGCGGGCATCCGCGCCCGCAGCCTGTATGATACCGGCGTGGAGGCGGGGGAGGGCTCCCGCTTCCTGACGGTGACGAGCCACAGCGATGAGGGCAGTGCGCTGCTCTGCATCACGGGCCGTCTGATCGAGGAGGGCGAGGCGGAGATCCTGAACACCTCAGCCATCGCAGCGGCGGAGGACCCGCTGCTGACGGCGGCGCAGTACCAGAGCAAGGGCCAGCCGATGCCGACCGTGCAGGCGCTCGTTCAGGCCAGTGTGGAACATTACGCGCAGCAGAGCGCCGCCATTCAGGCTGCCAAAAAGAGCGGCAGCACAACCGGTGATCTTGCCGCCGAGGCAGCGGATCTGGCCCAGCAGGCCAGCGACCTGCAGGCCCTCACAAACAGTCTGCTGGCCAGCACCGACAAGATGCTGGCGGGCCTGACCGATGTGGCAGGCTCCACCACTGCAGCCGAGGCGGACCTGAACAAGGGTGCCGAGGGCAGCCTGCCTGAGCAGACGGTGACGGTGGAGCAGCTCAAGGCAACGCCCACCCCCGCACCGGAGCAGACCGCGCCCCCCGCGCCCGAATCCGCGCCGGAGGGCGGCAGCACCCCCGCGCCGACCGAGGCCCCGCAGCCTGACAACGGTGGTGCCGCCGGTGAGACCATCAATGTGACGATGAACGGTACGGCCCAGACGATGGATCTGGTGCGCTGCCTTGCCATGGTCGCACAGAATGAGCTTGGTCCCAACGCCCCCGCCGAGGCCTACAAGGCACAGTGCGTGGCAACCCACTGCTGGATACTCAGCCAGTCGGGCTACCCGTCCGTGCTGGGCGCAGAGCCGGGCGCTGCGGCGCTGGCCGCTGCGCAGGAGGTTGCCCATGTGCTGGTGACCTACAACGGGCAGGTCTGTTTCACTCCGTACTTTGCGTCGGCCAGCACGGGCACGGCCTCCGCAGCCGAGGTCTGGGGCAATGAGCGCGCATGGCTGCAGGCGGTGGACAGCCCCTACGACCAGCAGGTGGCCACCAACTGGAACACGAACGGCAACAGCAGCGGCACCGCCCGCTTTGCCCGCCAGACCCTGCAGGACCGCATCCGCGATGTGATGGACATTGACCTGTCCGGCGTGGACCCCAACAGCTGGTTCACGATCCAGTCCGCCAACCAGTACGGCTGGGTCGCCAAGATCCAGGTCGGCCCGGACGCGGGCGTCGGCACCGTCAGCGGCCGCTGGTTCCGCGAGAATCTGCTGGCCCGCCAGAGCGTTGACGGGCGCAGCCTGCGCAGCCAGTGCTTTACCGTCAGCTACAATGCGGAGCTGGACTGCTTTATCTTTGATGTCTACGGCTACGGCCACGGCTGCGGCATGTCCCAGTGGGGTGCCATCGGCTACGCCCGCAACGGCTGGGGCTATCAGGATATTTTGACGCATTATTTCGTGGGTACGACAATTACGACCTATTAAAGCCAAATCCGTAGGGGAGGGATTTATCCCTCCCGTGGGGTGTATGTCACCGCATACGGCCCGGGAGGCATGAATGCCTCCCCTACAAGCAAAGAGAAACACGCAGACGAAAGAAAATCGTCTGCGTGTTTCTTTGTAAGGTGCGCTGTGCCGACAGCCGTTACAGCAGGCTCTTTCCATCCAGCACCGCCCTGACCAGCACATCCCCCTCATACGTCAACTCCAGATGGAAAAACGGCGCGTCCTGAGCCAGCAGCTTGAAAAAGATCTTGTCCCCCTGCCAGATCGGCAGGTCCTGCACGGCGGCCTTGTCCACCCATTCCAGACAGCCCTCGTCACAGTCGGTCATCTCGCCGCAAAAATCTGCGCAGGTGTACAGGTGCATCCGCTCGGCCGGCCACGGGGCACAGTAAAAGTCCACAATGCCGCGGTACTGCGGTGTGCGCATCGTCAGGCCGGTCTCCTCCCGCACCTCGCGCAGGGCACAGGCCAGCGCGTCCTCGCCCGGCTCAAACTTGCCGCCGACCCCGACCCATTTGTCGTGGTTGACATCGTTTTTCTTTTTGATGCGGTGCAGCATCAGATAGGCACCGTCCTTTTCAAGATAACACAGGGTCGTCTGCAGAAATTCCATGGCTGACTCCTTACTTACTACATATTTATACCGCCCGCCGCAGATACTACCATAAAAAACCAGGGAGGAATTGGTATGAAGGCCACTGGCATCGTGCGCAGGATCGACGAGCTGGGGCGCGTGGTCATCCCGAAGGAGATCCGCCGCGTGCAGCATATCCGCTCGGGCGATTCGCTTGAAATTTTTATGGAGGAAAACGGCGAGGTCGTCTTTAAAAAATACTCTCCGCTGGCGGAGCTGGGCGAGCCGGCCGCCGTCTACGCCGATGTGCTGGCGCGGCGGCTTGGCTGTGGTGTGCTGGTCTGCGACCGGGAGCATATCGTGGCGGCAGCCGGTGCGGGCAAGAATGAGCTGCTCCACCGTGAGCTGCCGCCCGAGCTGGACCGCTTGCTGAAAAAGCGCCGGCTCTACACCGCCCCCACAACCCCCGACCGGAGGATCAGGCTGGGCGGGCGGTGGCTGCTGTGCGCTGCGCCGATTCTGGTACACGGCGATATTGAGGGCGGTGTGCTGCTGCCCGGCAGCGCCCGGGACCCGCTGCCCGAGGCCGAGGTCATCCGCGCGGCGGCCACGGCGGCGGAATTTCTGGCGCGGTGGATGGAGGAGTGAGGGGCAGAGCGCTGTAGGGGCCGGGCATGCCCGGCCCGGGGGTTGGTGCGATTGCCC
>OGJH01002265.1_pt1 | contig 12956 bp, 9 predicted proteins | sample 1572021 | NCBI WGS metagenome assembly OGJH01 (sample SAMEA2582098, study PRJEB24529) | metagenome | biome: Human gut stool | place: China | collected 2011
GAGTCCCGGATTATCAGCAGCCTGGGGCCGTCGGGATTGTTGGCGTTCTTTACGACGCCCAAAGGCTGGTTGCCGCCCAGGAACATGGAGTACTTGTCCTTGACGGAGAGGAAGGAGGTGTCGTAGAGCTGCCGGGGTTCCTCCACCGGGTTGCCCTTGTTGTCGTAGTTGTGACTCGCCACGGTGATGCCGTCGTCGGGCACGTAGGTAGAGATGGTGTCCGGGCGCACCCACCGCACGCCGGAGGAGGAGAACACGGTGCCGTAGAACGCGGTGGAGCGGACGGTCTCGGTGTAGTCGTTCAGGGGTACGGGGGTGTAGCCCAGGGCGGTGGCCAGTCCGGTATAGCCGTAGTAAGCCCCCAGGCTGGTCCAGTGGTGGTCGGTGCGGTAGTAGATGTCCTCGCTCTTGTGGGCGTCCAGGGCGGCGTACAGGTCGATAGACTGGGCCCCCGTCTCATAGGACAGCTGGTGGATGATGCCCTTCTCGTCGGCGGTGGGGGCCCCGTGGGGCAGGCGGTCGGCCCAGATGGCGGCGGAGGAGGGGATCAGTCCGAAGTATACCGGGACGGACAGATCGGCGGTGAGCGCATCCACATAGGACAGATTCTGCTCCAGCTGGTCCATGTCCGGCTGATCCACCCGGTTGATGAGGGTGTCTTGCTTGCCGAAATAGACCCCGTTGTTTTCCTGCTTGCCGGACAGGCGCTCGCTCCAGGCCTTCATGGCCACCCACAGGTCCCGGCCGGCGATGTGATCGGATACAAAGCTCTCTGCATCGGACATAAATGCGCCGCTGGTCACCCGCTCCAGAGAGAACTGGGGCGTTTTTTGCAGATAGCGGTTCTCCATGGGGGAGAAGGCCTTTTTCGGCAGGAGCAGGCTGACCAGAGCCATTCCGCCGATGAAGCAGCAAAACAGGGCGGAGAGAAAGACAGCGAATTTTTTGTTCATGGCGGCCTCCTTTAAAAGCGGAAATAGAGGAAGGGGTTATAGGTCCCGTCCACCAGATAGGCGGTGCACAGGATCAGACCGGCCAGCACCAGCAGGGTACACAGGATTTGACGGGTCCGGCTCCCCAGCCTTTGAAACAGGGACACGCCCAGGGGGGTGGAGGCCAGGGCGGCGGCGCACAGCACGGGGAGATAGCTGCGCAGGTAATAGCCAAAGGCCCCGTCGGCCAGGGGCGCACCCCCAAGGCCGAACATCACCGCCAGATAGGCCCGCAGCTGGGAAAAGTCCTCGATGGCGAAGATGGCCCAGCTGACTACCACCAGAAACATGGTGTAGAGATGCTGAAGAACACGGGGGGCCTGTTCCAGCCGGGACAGCAGGAACAGCTTTTCCAGCATGAGCAGGGCGAAGAAATAGAGGCCCCACAGCAGATAGTTCCAGCTGGCCCCGTGCCAGATGCCGGTGGCCGCCCAGACCAGAAACAGATTCAGCATCCACCGGGGCTTGCTGCACCGGTTGCCCCCCAGGGGGATATAGAGATACTCCCGGAACCAGGAGGACAGGGAGATGTGCCACCGCCGCCAGAACTCGGTGATGCTGCGGGAGATATAGGGATAGCGGAAGTTGGGGGCAAACTCAAAGCCCAGCATCCGGCCAAGGCCGGTGGCCATGTCGGAATAGCCGGAGAAGTCGAAGTAGATCTGGAAGGTGAAGGCGATGACGCCCAGCCAGGCCCCGGCCACGGTCAGCTGGTCCGGGGGGAGGGCCTTATACCGCTCCCACAGCAGGCCCACGTTGTTGGCCAGCAGGACCTTTTTCCCCATGCCCACCATGAAGATCTGCACGCCGGAGGCGAACTTCTCCGCCGTGCAGTCCCGCTGGTCGATCTGGTCCCCCAGGTCCTTGTATTTCAGAATGGGACCGGCGATAAGCTGGGGGAACAGGGTGACGAAGGTGCCGAAGTTGACGATGGAGCGCTGGGCCCGGGCATCCCCACGGTATACGTCGATGGTATAGCTCATGGTCTGGAAGGTATAGAAGGAGATGCCGATGGGCAGGTGGATGTTCAGCACGGGCATAAAGCCCAGACCCACGGCCTGGAGAGACCCGGCCAGAAAGTCCCAGTACTTGAAGAAGAACAGCAGCGCCAGATTGAACACCATGGACGAGGCCACCGCCATCCGGGACCCCCGGTCATTCCCCCGGGCCTTGCACCGCTCCACCAGCATCCCGTGGGTATAGTCGATGGCGGTGGACAGCAGCATAATGACGGTGTAGACCCGCTCCCCCCAGAAATAGAACAGCAGGGAGGCGCACAGCAGCACCGGATTGCGCAGCCGCCTGGGGACCAGATAGTAGATCAGCAGGGTCAGGGTGAGAAAATAAAACAGGAAAATGGGCGTTGAAAAAACCATAAGCGCTCCTCACGAGAACGGCGGACGAGGGGCTCTTCGTCCGCCGTTCTGTCTATTTGTTAAATTTGGGTCCGGCTCAAAACAGGGCGTTGAATGCGTTCACGATGTTGTCGCACTCGAAGTCGGCCACCATCATGACATAGTTGCCGTGGGTGACGATGCGGGAGTTGTTCTCCCACATCTCGGTGGGCTCGGGATACCAGGCGCCGCCGGGGCCGTTGCCGTCGCCCACCATGTACTGGATGCGGGCCTGAAGAATGGCCTTCACTGCGTCCACGTCCTTGCTGTCCTTCACCTGGACCAGCACCACGTCTCCGTTGGGAGAGGGGTTCATCATGCACATATAAACGGCCAGCTGCTGGGTCTGGATGGCGGACAGGCCGGGGTAGCAGTTTTCGATGAGCTCGCTGTCGGCGGCCTCCATGGAGGACATGTCATAGTCCTTTTCGATCTTGGTGAAGAAGGCGGCCAGATCCACCGCCTTCTCCTCCTGGGAGGGCAGCTTGTCCTGGGCGCTCTGGCTGGGGGCGGAGGGCTTGGCGCTCTCGGCGGGCTTTTCGGCCGCCTTCCAGCTGCACTTGACGGTGCACTGGGCGGTCAGCTTGCCGCTGGTCACGTTCCCGTCGGAGTCCTTTTCTTCATTCCGTTCCAAACCGGCGCTCCAGCCGCTTCCAGTCAGCGAGTTATTGCCGTCCAGTTCAATGGTCGTATCCCCGGTGCCCGAAACGCTCAAGGGCGCCTTGCCTTTAGTATCGGCAATGTCCACATCCGAAAGAGTGATTTTCAAGTCGTCTTCCGTGTTGTTGATGACTTCGATCACATTGCTCGTGGTCTCGCCGCTGCCCTTGACAATGACATCGTCATCTTTCTCGTTCACGGTCTCGTTCTGGGTCACCTTGGCTGTGCCATCGCCGTTGGCTTCAATAGTGATGCTGCCATCCCCAATGTTATAGGTTGCTGCAAAGGCCGGGACGGAGAGTCCCGCCATCAGTGCGGCGACGACAGTCAATGCGGCAAGGCGCTGTGCAAGCGGCCTTGCCATACCCCCCCCCCCTAACATCGGAGTGTGATTCAAAACACGCATTGCAAGCTTTCGATAAGGGATCATAACACTGCAGGCCTCCTTCATATTCGGCAACCCGTGCAGGCTTTCTGCACGGGTTGCCATTTTTATGCAAATTTTATCTGCTGCATCCACTATAACATGTTTTTCGTCAAAATTCCATATTGTGTGTCGAAAACTCCAGTGAAATCTTATCATGCAAAACGGCTGCTGCACAAATTCATGTACAGCAGCCGTTTTCTATTGCAATAAAAAATCTGACGGAACTCTCCCCGACGCAGATAAAGCTCCCGAACCGGGCTTGACCGGCTGTGTTCCCACACGCAGCCGGAACGGAACGGGAAAATGCGACGCAGTGAGTGACTTTATGAACAGCAATCCCCAAAGAACCGCCGTTGAAAGTCCCGCCAGATGCACTCTGCCGGGTCCCCTTGGACCCGCAGCAAAAGCAAAGGTGATCGCGTCAGCTGCTTACACGCACTGCAGCCGACATGCTCCATCTTGCAGCAAAGCTCTTTTACAGGAGAAGGGCTTCCCCTCTCTCCCCACCGCAACGATCCATTGCCTGCACGGAGGTCTTCCTTTACTGTTCTTATTATACCAAAACCGCACCGCCGCAGCAGACAAAATGTCATATTTTGCCGGTCCGCATGTCATGAATTGTCGGTGGAATGCGCCACCGGCAGCGAACAGGTGAAGCGGAACCAGCAGTCCCGGCAGCTGACCGTATACTCGGCCCCATATTTGCGCAGGATTTCCTGCACGTTCACAAGGCCCATGCCATGGCCGCTCTCCTTTTTGGTGGTGGCAGGCAGGCGGCCGTCCTCAATCTCCAGATTTTGCTGTACACGGTTGCACACCGAGATGAGGTATTCGTCCGGGGTCTTGCGGATGCGCACATGTACCTCCGGTGGCAGCGCTTCTGCCGCTGCACGGATGGAATTATCCATCAGATTCGAGATGACGATGACCATGTCCGTGCTGTCAAAGGGCAGGCGCTTGAGGTCGCACAGGTCAAAATAGACCGTCACGCCCTTGTGCGCGGCTTCCTCGTACTTTTTGCTCAGGATGGAATCCAGCAATGGGTTATGGGTGTCCATGATGGTGGTGCCCGCCGCCACTGCCTTGCTCACACCGGCAATGTAGGCCCGCGCGCCTTCCATGTCGCCCTGATTCAGCAAGGCGCTGAGGGCGCTCATATGGTTTGTGAACTCGTGGGTCAGACGGCGCTGAGCGGTGTAGGAATCCAGCAGGGCTTCCGCCCGCTGCTGCTCCAGCTGGGCGCGGAAGCGGGAGCTCTGCCGCTGCACCACCTGATCGTTGAACATCTGCACGATGGCGATGTGCACCAGCACGGCCACCGTCAGGCCGACGGTCAGCACCATGTTCATCAAGGTGGGCTTCTGGCGGTTGGCCGAGACCATCAGGCCCATGTTCAGCGCCACGACCACTCCGGGGAAAAAGCTCATCACGGCCGCCTGCAGCGGCTCCAGCGCGCAGGTGCTGTTCCAGCGGCGCATGAAGTACGCCACCAGCAGCCCCACCGCCAGAATGGAGACCACCAGCGCGGCCAGACAGCTCTTATAGCGCCAGACGCTGCCGGTGGGCACGCCGAGGAACCAGGCAAAGAGGAAACTCACGGTATTTTCGGTCAGCAGACACATCACACCGTTGATGAGGCTGCCCGTCAGCTTCTGGTTGGGTGTACCGCCAAACAGCAGCGATGCCAGCAGCAGGTACACCACGTTGGTGGCAATGGAGGCCGTGTTGAAAAAACCCAGATCCCACCGGATCGAGACGAACAGCACGCACGCCGCCAGCACAGCCGCCCAGATGCAGGGATAGCGTACCTTTTTGTTTTTGCCAAGGTAAGCGTAGTCCACCAGAATGAAGGCGGCCCACTGTGCAATGCAGACCAGGTGCCCCAGCAGTGTCCAGAGAAGTGTATCATTCATCGGCAAACTGCCCCTTCCATTCCAGCCAGGCGTTGCGGATGGCTGCATAGCTCTGGCGGCTGACGCCCAGCTCCACGCCGTTCTTCAGCTCCACTTTATAATTGCGGATGCTGTGCACATGGCTCATGTTCACCACATCGCTGCGGCTCACCTGCAAAAAACCATTCTCATAAAGCATGGCGGGCAGCTCGGCCAGCTTGCCGTAAAAGGTGCAGATGGGCCGGTGCGGGATGTCGCCGTAGATGTTGATCTGGCGCAGAGCGCTTTCCAGATAATAGATCTGGTACAGCGGGATCTCGCTGGTGGCGCGGTTGTGGTGCACGGTCAGGGTCCGGTGCTGGTCGGTAAAGGCCGCCAGCAGATCGTCCAGGCACTTGGGCAGCATCCGGGCAATGTCCCGTTTGAGCAGGTAGCGGTAGGCATTGACCGTGTAGCCTTCGGGGGCAAATTCCAGATAGGCCGAGACGTAGACCAGCCGAATGTCGGGGCTTCTCTGCTTGAGCTCCCGCCCCAGTGCGATGCCATTGGTGCCGGGCATATCCACATCCAGAAACGCAAGCTGATACAGCTCCAGATACGGCGTGCGCAGCGCCTCGGCCGCACCGGTGCAGACGACGGTCTGCAGCTGGACCGACCGAGCTTCGAAATAATCGTGGATATAGTCTGCCATGCGCGCACCGAACGCCGCGTCGTCGTCACAAATCAGAACGTGCATCCCAAATTCCTTTCTGCCGCAAAAGGCTCCCCTTATTGCAAGAGGAGCCCACGAACTCCTTCCGTCTCGCATCCGCTCGACAGCCTCCTCAACGAGGGGGCCCATTAGCGAAGGAATAACGGAAGGCGTAACTTATTTATGCAAAAAATTTATCGTAGATACCGAACGCAAAGATGAACAGCACGATCACCGGCAGCACATAGGTCAGGTAGCCGCGCATCCAGTCCTTCATCTTCAGGCCCTCGCCGGTGTTGACTTCCTTCTTATAGTTGTCCCAGCCCCAGCCATAGCGGGTGACGCAGAACAGCAGGTACACCAGGCTGCCCAGCGGCAGGAACAGGTTGCTGACGAGGAAATCCTCAAAATCCAGCACAGCGCCGCCAAACACGGCGAAGCCGTCCCATGCCCAGAGGTTATAGCCCAGCACGCAGGGCAGCGACAGTGCCGTGATGAGCACAAAGTTGACCAGGCTGGACTTCTTGCGGCTGCAGCCGGTGAGCTCCATGCCGCAGCAGATGATGTTTTCAAACACAGCCAGCACGGTGGACAGAGCTGCGAATGCCATGAACAGGAAGAACAGGCTGCCCCACAGACGGCCCAGCGCCATGTTGGCGAAGATGTTGGGCAGGGTGATGAAGATCAGGCTGGGGCCGCTGGTCTGGTCCACATGGTAGGTGAAGCAAGCCGGGAAGATGATGAGGCCTGCGGTGATGGCCACGAAGGTATCCAGGATGACGATGCGCACCGACTCGCCCAGCAGGGAATGCTCCTTGCCGATGTAGCTGCCGAAGATGGCCATGGCACCGATGCCCAGACTCAGGGTGAAAAAGGCCTGGTTCATGGCGGACACCAGCGTGTTCACCACGCCCACTTCCTTCATGCGCGCAAAGTCCGGCACGAGGAAGAAGCGCAGGCCTTCCTTCGCGCCGTCCATGAACAGGCTGTTGATGGCCAGGATGACCATGATGATGAGCAGGGCGATCATCATGACTTTGGTCACACGCTCCAGACCGCTCTGCAGACCCTTGGCGCACACGAGGATGCCCAGGGCTACCACGAATACCATCCAGAAGGTCATGACGCCGGGGTTTGCCAGCATCTCGGTGAACTTCCCGGCCACCTGGTCGGCGTCAAGGCCCGCCAGCTTGCCGGTGGCGGTCATGTAGAAATAGTGCAGCATCCAGCCTGCCACGGTGGTGTAGAACATCATCAGCAGGTAGCAGCCGATGAGGGTGAGGTAGCCGTGGATGTGCCACTTCTGGCCCGGCTTTTCCAGTGCCTGATAAGCGCGCACCGGGCTCTTGCGGGAGGCGCGGCCCACCGCAAATTCCATAGTCATGATGGGCAGGCCCAGAATGACCAGGAAGATCAGATAAAACAGTACGAATGCGCCGCCGCCGTCCTGTCCGGCGATATAAGGGAATTTCCAGACGTTTCCGATGCCGATGGCACAGCCTGCCGACAGCAGAATGAAGCCCAGACGGGATTTCAGGGTCTCTCTTTCCATGATTCCAAAACTCCTTGTTTCCAGTTCTGCTTTTGCGCCGCATCCAAAGGCCGGGCAAAGCGTTGCCCCTGTATTATAGCACAAATTCCGTCGAAGAACAGGGCTGCTTCAGAAGGATGAACTTTTGTTGTCAAAAGTCTTTTTTGTTTTTCCCGGCAAAACACTTCTGCTTTCTCCACGCGTCCTTTCCGGCTTTCGTCGAAGCTATGTTTATTTCACATCAAAGTCACACTTTGATACAATTTTGTTCACCTCAGAGGTGAAGATATGATACTTCTTCACCTCTTGCCGGACAAAAAGAAAAACTCCCATCCATGCAGTGCTTTGCACGGAGAGGAGTTTCCCTTTTATTGTTCTTTTTTGATGCCGAACAATCTGCGCAGAAGGCCGCGCAGGCACTTCGGGCTTCGGATGACGATGATCTGCATATCAACCCCTGCCTTTCTGCTCTATTTTACGCAGAACAGGCCGGAAATGTTCCGGTTCAGGTGTTGTCTGCAAGGGTCTCCACCACCACCAGCGCACCGGTGCGGGTAGCGACCGTGATGCAGTCCGAGCCTTCAGCATACTCGTTGCTGATGCCCAGCGGATAACCGGCCGTCAGCTGCGCGTCGTCCAGTTCGTAGAAGGAGCCATGCTCCGAGACCCCCTCTGCCCTGCCCTCCATCGGGAAGACCGAGAAGAAGAAATAGTTTTCCTTCGGGTAGCGGCGGGTCTCGCCGGGCATCACAAAGGTGATGCGGCTGTACTCGTCCAGCAGGGTGGCACGCACGCCGCGCTGCTCAAGGCCAAGGCCGGTGCACAGGTTCGCAAGAGTGTGCTCTATCCGTTTGCCGCCAAGACCCCCCAGCAGCAGCACCTCGTCGAAGCCCTTCTCCGAGGCCAGCTTTGCGGCGTACTCGGTGTCGGTGTCGTCCTTGACGTGGGGCAGGACCACGATATCGTCGTCCTGCTGTTCCGGGCAGGGGGCGGTGTCAAAGTCGCCCACGATGATGTTGGGCCTGCAGCCCAGCGGTGCGCAGTTGCGGTAGCCTGCATCGCAGGCGATGATGAAATCATCCGGGCGCAGAGCCTTTGTCAGCTCCGGCGAGACCGGACAGGCGGAAATGATCACACAGCGTGACATGGAAATCCTTCCTTACTTTCAAACTTTCGGGCGCTGCCAGTCCTTCACGTCCTTGACTTCCTCGTACATAGCGCAGTAGCTGTCATACCGGGTCTGGGAGAGCTTGCCCTCTGCCAGCGCAGCCCGCACAGCGCAGCCTTTTTCGCTGCGGTGAGAGCAGCCGGTGAACTGGCATTCGCCCAGATAGGGGCCGAACTCCGGGAACGCATGTTCCAGGTTTTCCTTTGGGATGAAGCCCGCGCGGTTTGCTTCCAGGCTGGCAAAACCCGGAGTATCAGCGATGCGCCCACCGAAAGCCTCAAAGATGGTCACTTCGCGGGTGGTGTGGCGGCCGCGGCCCAGCTTCTGGCTGATGGCGCTGGTCTCGCGCTCGGCTTCCGGCAGCAGATGGTTCAGCAGCGTGGATTTGCCCACGCCGGAGTTTCCGCAGAAAGCGCACAGACGGCCCGCGATCCACTGTTTTACCTCATCCAGCCCGGCACCGGTCTCGTAGTCGATGCGGATGAACGGCAGGGTGGATCTTTCGTAGGCAGAGCGCAGGAATTCTGCTTCGGCCAAGTCGCCCTTGGTGCAGACGATGACCGGCTGCACGCCTTTATCCACCGCGATGGCCGAGAGCTTATCCAGCACAAGGGTGCTGGGGGTGGGCTGAGTGGTGCTGGCCACAAGGAACAGCACATCCAGGTTTGCCACCGGCGGACGCACGAACACGTTTTTGCGCGGTGCGATCTCAGCGATGACCGAAGCACCGTTTTCGGTCTCCAGCGTCACCTCATCGCCCGCCACCGGGGTGATCTTCTGCTTGCGGAAGATGCCGCGGGGCTTGCATTCCACGATGCCGTCCGGCGTTTTTACATAATAAAAGCCGCCGATGCCTTTGGTGATATATCCCTTCATGCACGCCTCCGTCAGCCCCACAGCGAAGCCCACCAGTCGGTGATGCCGCCGCCGTCGGTCTGGCCGTCACCACTGCCGTCGCCCTGGTCGCCGCCCGTGGCCGTGCTGCTGGAGGACGACGAGCCGCCCCACAGGCCGCTCCACCAATCGCCGCCGGTGCTGTCGCTGGGTGCTTCCGGTTCCGGTTCGGGCTCCGGCCCTGCGCTGACCACGATGTTCACGCGGCCATTCAGCTTGGCGGTGCTGCCCGCTGCCGGGTCCTGACTGATGACCGTGCCTTCGGGCTGGTCGCTGTACTGCTCCGACTGGCTGCCCAAGCCCAGGTGGTTCTGCACCAGCAGGGTGCGGGCGTCATCGGTGGTCATACCCACCAGCGAAGGCACCTTGGTGGTGGTAGACACCTGCGGGCGGCTGATATACACCACAACGGTGCTGCCCGCCGCCACCTGGCTGCCCGCCGCCGGGTCGGTGCGGATGACCGCTCCGGACGCCACCGAGGGTTCCACGGCCTGGGTCACCAGCACGGAAACGCCCAGGTTCTTCAGCTGCTGCTCGGCATCGGCCTGCACATAGTTGGTCAGGTCCGGCACCGTGACATACTGGGTGCCCAGGCTGACGGTAAGGGTCACGTTCTGGCCCTCACGCACCGTGCGGCCTGCCACCGGCGACTGCTTGTAGACATAGCCTGCGGCGTAATTGCTGTTGTATTCTTCCTCCCAGTTCACGGTGATCTGGCCGGAGACGACCTGTTCTGCGGCCTGGGCCTCGTCACGGGTCATGCCGACATAATCACCCAGCGTGACATCCGCCTTGTTGTTCATCAGGTTGGAGGAATCGTTCAGGATCATCCAGCACAGCGCAAGGCACGCGATGACAAAAGCCACCGTGATGCCGAACAGCGCGGGCAGGAAGATGGTGCGGCGCTTCTTGCGGGGCGCTGCCTTTTTGCTGTGGGGCGCGGGCGTTTCTGCCCGGCGGTTTGCCCGGTTCTGGTTCATGGTACGTTTCACCACCTTTTCAGGAGCATCTTCTGTGATATATTGATATTCGAACTGTACAGACGGGTTCTGCACATAGGTGTCCAGCGCATTCAGCATTTCGAGGGCGGAGGCGTACCGATTCTGCGGCAGCTTTGCCATCGCCTTCTCGGTGATCTCCACCAGCGCATTCGGCACTTCCGGGGCCAGTTCGTGCAGCGACTTCGGCGTGTCCGAGATCTGCTTGATGGCCACTTCCACCATGTCATCGGCGTCAAAGGGCAGATGCCCGGAGAGCATCTCGTACATCATGACGCCCACCGAGTAGATATCGCTGGTGCAGTCGGTCTCGTCGCCTTTGGCCTGCTCCGGGCTGATATAGTGCACGCTGCCCATGGCTTTGCCGCCGGAGAGCTGGTTCTCGGCCCGGGAGATGCGCGCGATGCCAAAATCCATCATACGCAGCTGGCCATTGTCCAGCAGCATGATGTTCTGGGGCTTGATGTCCCGGTGCACCACACCGTTGGCGTGGGCATGTTCCAGCGCCTTCAAAATCTGGGAGATGAAGTGCACCGTCTCCCGGCTGGTCAGCTTGCCGCCGCGCTCATTGAGGTACTCGCGCAGGGTCATGCCGTCCACATACTCCATGACGATATACTGCAGGTCATCGTTCACCGAGACATCGTACACCTTGACGATGTTCGGGTGATTCAGCAGCGAGATGGCCTTGGATTCGTTCTTGAAGCGGCGCACAAGGTCCGGGTCGTGCATGAACTCCCGCCGCAGCACTTTGACTGCCACCACCGTCCCGGCAGGCACCGGGCCGTTGTGGCCCCGCATGACGGCCTTGTAGACGTTCGCCATGCCGCCGGAGCCGATCAGTTCCTGCACCTCGTACAGGCCGTCCAGCCGTTTGCCGATCAGGTTATCCATTGCGCACCTCCATCGGTTCCACGCTGAGCAGCAGCGCAGTGATGTTGTCCGGGCCGCCGTTCTCGTTGGCCGTGCGGATGAGCTGGTCCGGCAGGTCGTAGAACGAGCCGGTGCCCAGCAGCTGTTCCAGCTGGTCGCGCGGGACGGCGTTGGTCAGGCCGTCCGAGCACAGCAGCAGCAGATCGCCGTTTTGCAGCTCCTGGCAGGTAAACTCCGAATCCAGACGGTAGTCCACGCCCAGCGCCCGGGTGATGATGTTCTTCTGCGGGTGGTGCTCGGCTTCTTCCACCGTGATGGTGCCGCAGTCCACCAGTTCCTGCACATAGGAATGGTCGTGGGTGAGCTGGGTGAGCCGGCCGTCCCGGAACAGGTACGCACGGGAGTCGCCCGCATGGCACAGGTACACCCGGCCGGAGCGCACCAGTGCACACACCGCTGTGGTGCCCATGCCGGCCAATGCTTCGTCCTGCATGGCCTTCTGGAACACGAAGCGGTTAGCGCTGAGCAGCGTCTTTTTCAGGAACGTCTCCTCCTCGCCGGGCAGACACTTGGAAGCATACTGCTCCTGAAAGCAGCGCTCAATAACATTGCACGCGCCCTGGCTGGCTTCCCGGCCGCCGCGCGCGCCGCCCATGCCGTCGCAGACCAGCAGCCATGCGGCGTCGCCAGGCAGTTTGCCGGCGCGGTAATCGTCCTGATTGTCCTGGCGGACCCGCCCGACATCCGTTTTTCCTGCAAGTTTCATAGGATTCTCCCTTTGTTATGCCTTCCCGTTCATTTCGTCCCGGCGCAGCTGGCCGCAGGCGGCACTGATCTCGCTGCCCAGGCGGCGGCGCACGGTGGCGTTGACGCCGAGGCTTTCCAGCTTTTGCTGGAAGCGGCGCACATTGGCTGCGTCCGTGGCCGAGTAGGGGCTGCCGTCCACCGGGTTGATGGGGATCAGGTTCACATGAGCCCCCATGCCCCGGATGAGGTTTGCCAGCTGTTTTGCGCAGGCGTCGGAATCGTTGACGCCGCGCACCATAGAGTATTCAAAGCTGACGCGGCGGCCGGTGGTGTCCTGATAGCGGCGCACCGCCTGCATGAGCACCTCCACAGGGTAGGCGTCGTTCACCGGCATCATGCCGCTGCGAATTTCATTATTGGGCGCGTGCAGCGACACCGAAAGAGTGAGCTGCAGCTTTTTCTCGGCCAGCAGGTCGATCTTGGGCACAAGGCCGCAGGTGGAAAGGCTGATGTTGCGCATACCGATGTTGACGCCTTCGGGCGAGGTGATGTTCTCCAGAAACTTCATCACTTCGTCGAAGTTGTCCAGCGGCTCGCCGATGCCCATGAGCACGATGTGCGAGATGCGCTCGCCGATATCCTTTTGGGCAGTGTAGATCTCGGAGCAGATCTCGCCTGCTTCCAGATTA
>OGJH01002280.1_pt1 | contig 12918 bp, 10 predicted proteins | sample 1572021 | NCBI WGS metagenome assembly OGJH01 (sample SAMEA2582098, study PRJEB24529) | metagenome | biome: Human gut stool | place: China | collected 2011
TGTGTGACCCTGTTTGTGCCTTCGTCGCCCGCTTTCACGGTGATGTCGCCGTCGGCGATGTCCCACCGGATCGCATAGGCCGGGATGCCGGAGCTCACCACGATGCCCGCGATGACGGCGGCGGCCACGCCCCGCCGGAGTGCGCTTTTCAGTCTCATAGTCTGTCCTCCTTTGGTCTGTTCGTCTTTTGAAGAATCAGCCTTTTTCGATACAAGCTTACCAAAAAATCCGGAGAATGTAAACAAAAACTGCGCGAATCGTGGTGTTTTCGGCGTGAATGGCGCAAAAAAGCCCTCCCGAGCGGGGAGGGCCATAGCCTGTCTTATTCAGAGTAGTGCGCCAAAAACTGCTTGGTGCGCTCCTCCTGGGGGTGGTCGATGAGCTGGCGGGCCGGGCCTTCCTCCACCACGACGCCGCCGTCCATGAACAGGATGCGGTCGGCCACGTCGCGGGCGAAGTGCATCTCATGGGTAACGATGATCATGGTGGTCTTGCGGTCGGCGAGGTCCCGCAGGACACGGAGGACTTCGCCGGTCAGCTCCGGGTCAAGGGCGCTGGTGGGCTCGTCGAAGCAGAGGATGTCCGGGTGGAGCGCCAGTGCGCGGGCGATGGCCACCCGCTGCTGCTGACCGCCGGAGAGCTGGTGGGGGTAGTGGCCTGCCCGCTCCGACAGGCCCATCTGGGCCAGCAGGTCACGGGCCTGTGCTTCCAGCTGGGCGTGGATGGCCTTTTTGTTGGCCTTGTAGTCGGGCTGCTCCTTCGCCAGAAGCTCCCCCGCCAGCATCACGTTTTCCAGCGCGGTGTACTGGGGGAAGAGGTTGAAGTTCTGGAACACGAGGCCGAAGTGGAGGCGCTTTTTCCGCACCTCGCTCTCCCGCTGGGTGGCGGGGTCGGCGGCGTCCCACATGGTCTCGCCGTTCACCTTGATGACGCCGCTGTCCGGCCGCTCGAGGAAGTTCAGGCAGCGCAGCAGGGTGGTCTTGCCGGAGCCGGACGAGCCGATGATCGCCAGCGCTTCGCCCTGCTCCAGAGTGAGCGAAATGTCCTTGAGGACCTTTGTGTCCCCGAAATTTTTGCCGATGCCGGAGGCTTCAAGCAATGCCATGATGTTGTTTCCTCCCTTTCATCAGCGGAAATAATCCAGTTTCTTTTCGGCCCAGCCCAGCAGCAGGGTGAGTGCGCCCACGAAGACCAGGAAGAAGATGGCGGTGGAGAACAGCGGCCAGATCAGGCCCTTTGCGCTGTACTCCTTGGCCATCATGATGATCTCCTTGTTGGCGATGGTATTGGCCAGCGAGGTATCCTTGACGAGGGTGATGACTTCGTTGCCCATGGGGGCCAGGATGCGCTTGACCACCTGCAGCAGCGTGACCTTGAAGAAGATCTGGGTCTTGGTCATGCCCAGCACCTGACCGGCTTCGGTCTGGCCCTTGGGGATGGCCTCGATGCCGCCGCGGTAAATTTCGGAGAAATAGCAGGCGTAGTTGATGGCAAAGGCCACCACCGCCGCCACCATGCGGCCGCCGGAACCGGAGGGCCAGGGGTTCTCCATGCCCAGCAGGCCGGGGCCCAGGTAGATGACGATGATCTGCAGCATCAGCGGCGTGCCGCGGATGACCCACACAAAGGTCTTCACCACACCGGCCAGCGGCTTGCACCGGCTCATGGAACCAAAGGCCACCACCAGACCCAGCGGCAGTGCAAACAGCAGGGTCAGGGCAAACAGCTCACAGTTGAGCAGAAATGCGCCGGAAAGACGCCCCAAAATCACAGACACAGGAACACACCCATCACATCAGATTTTTTAAACGGTCAACAGGCTCGCCCTCTCAGGCACCTTCGGTGACAGCTTGTCCCCTTTTTGTCGCTGCGCGACATCTTCCCCCGACCGGGGGAAGTCTTTCAAAGGGAGAGGCAAGAAGCGTTCCCTCCACGGTCTTGGCTCTCCCTTCGGGAGAGCTGGCGCGAAGCGCCTGAGAGGGTTGGCTTCCCGCCGGGCTGCCTGTTCTCCCCGCTGACGCGGATGCTCCCGCAGGGAGCCAGCGGCAGCAGATGCCGTTTGCCGTTACGGCCCCACCCGTGAAAAAGAGAATTTGAAAAATCCGCAGATTTTTCAAATTCTCAAAATAAAATAATTTTTCCGCTAATATTGTCAGAGCGAAGCGGAGACAATTCTAAATCAAAAAAGGAGCACCCGCTTATGATGCTGGACCGCATGGAAGGCAATGCAGAACTGAAAACGAGCGTGCGGCAGATGCTGGCGTCCCGGCGGCTGACCCACAGTGTGCTTCTGGTGGGCGAAGACGGGCTGGGAGCCGGTTTTGCGGCCCGCTGCATCGCCGCCGATTATCTTTACCCCGCAGGCGGCGCGCCCGCTGAAGCGCTTCTGCGGGGCGAATGCTGCCGCGCTGTGGCAAAGGCCGGCAAGCGCGACAGCGGCCAGGTGGAGACGGGCATCGTGCGCGAGGCCATCTCGGTGTCCGGCATGGGCAGCGGCGGGCGGTACCTTGTGGGTCAGGTCACGGCCATGCGCAGTGAAATTTTCAACACCAGCCTGTCGGCCGAGGGCCGCGCCGTCCTGCTCTACCATGTGGAGCGCATGAACGAGGAGTCCGCCAATGCCCTGCTGAAGGTCATGGAGGAGCCGCCCGAGGGGGTGCTGTTCCTGCTCACGGCGGATTCGCTGGCAAGCGTTCTGCCCACCATCCGCAGCCGCTGCGTCAGCTTTGCGGTGGCCCCTGTCTCGCCGGAGCAGTGCGCCCGCTACTGCGTCGCGCAGGGGGTGGACAAAAAGACGGCGGCCCTGTACAGTGAACTGTTCGACGGCCACATCGGCACGGTGCTGGCTGCCGCCCGGGACGAAGCCCGCACCGCGCAGGTGGAAAAGGCCCTGCAGCTGGCAAAGGCGGCCGCCGCCCACGAAAGCTATGCCGCCGCCGTGCTGCTGGCCGCCTTTGAAAAGGACAAGGCCGGTGCGGCGGCCCTGCTGGCGGATTTCCGCGCCGTGGCGGCGGCAGGCCTGCGCGGCAGCCCCCACGCCCCGGTGCAGGGCGCGGACGCCCAGCGGGCCCTGCGGCTGGCCGAAGCCGCTATCCAGCGCCTGGGCGCGCAGGTGAACCCGAAGATCGTGCTCAGCGTATTCGCTGCGAAGCTTGCATAACAAAAAATATCCCCGGCAGAGGAAGGCACAAGGCCTTTTCTGCCGGGGATGTTTTTATGCTTCTACAACAAGGATATCCGGGTAAATGGAAGCGGCTTCGTAGGTGAAGGTCGCTTTTTTGTTTTTGCTTGCAGCAGTGAAGACAATGACAGTTCGATTGTCGTTCCGATACTGCTCAGGCGTGAGACTGATATAGAGAGGAATGCGGGGAGCGATTGCTCCGGGGGCGACAGAAACGGAATCAGTAAACTGCAGCGTGCCATTTTTTTCAATATTATCCAGACTGCAGACAGTTGCCGGACTGCCATCGACCGTGCAGGTGGTGAAATCTGAAAGATTCAATTCAAAAGAAGTGTTGTTTGCTTTGTTGTCGATATACAAGAAGGTGTACTTATAGTAGTTGTTGTTAAACGTCATCGGAACAAAGCTGCCCATGTTGACGTAGATATCACCCATGCCCTGCTGTTTGCTTCCATCCATGGTAGGAGATGCAGTGCTGGGTGCTCCCCCACCCCCGCATCCGGCCAGAGCGCCGGCGGCGGCAGCAGACAGAACGGCAAGGCCGGTGGCTTTCAGAAAAACGCGGCGGCTGATCATTTTAGACATCATTGATTCTCCTTTTCAAGATTTCTTCTGGGTGGAACAGTCGGATAGAAACAGAAACACCCTCCAGCGCTTGCGGTACACTGGAGGGGTCTCTGTTTGGGGTATTGCTTTGGTGTGAGGAGGAATCATGTGTAAGGCGCGGTTGCGGCCCCGCATCCCTACAAAAGATAGTATACCCTATTTTCAGTAAAAAGTCATTGCTTTTTTGTGAAAAAATCGAAAAATCAATTGATTTTTCAAACAGAGACCGTGCAGAACGTCAGGACGCCGTTTCAGCACGCCGTTTTTCCGCGCAGCGGATATTCTTTTCTCCAGAATAACATATCAGCGGCAAAAGGTCAAATCTTTTTTTGCTTCGGCGGCGTGCAGCCTGCCGTGCTCCACATAGTGGGCGGCGTTGCGCACGCTCGCCTCGGCCTGGGCGGGCGTCACCTGCTTGATGATCTTTGCGGGCACGCCCACGGCTACCGACCCGTCCGGGATGACCATGCCTTCCGGCACCAGCGCCCCGGCCCCGATGATGCAGTTTTTGCCCACCACGCAGTGGTTCAGCAGGGTGGCGTGCATCCCGATGAGGCTGCCGTCGCCCACGGTGCACCCGTGCACCAGCGCGCTGTGGCCCACCGTGACGTTTTTGCCCAGCGTCACGGCCCCGCCCACGTCGCAGTGCAGCACGGCGTTGTCCTGCACGTTGGTGTTCTCGCCGATGGTCAAAGTGCCGTCGTCGCCCCGCAGCACGGCCCCGTACCAGACGGTGGAGCCGGGTCTCAGCACCACATCGCCCTGCACGGTGGCGTTGGGGGCCACGAAGACTGCGCCCTCATCGCGGGGGAATTTTCCACAAAAAGACAGGAACATTGTTAAAAACCGCCTTTCTCTCTTTCGCTTTTGGCTCGTTTATGGTATTCTTTAAGGTAGAACAAAATCATTTCCGGCGCTTTGGGCCGGGACGTCGATCAAGGGGGTACGCTCATGTTTCAAAACAGGTTCTTCCGCCGTGCCGCAGCACTGGTGCTCACCCTGGCGCTTGCCGCCGCGGCGGCGCTGCCGGGGCTGGCCGCCTACCCCATGCCCATCCAGACGGCCAGCGAGACCGAGGCGGTGTATTTGTTCAACGCCGACACCGGCAAGACCATCCTGGCCCAGAACGCCGATCAGCAGCAGTATGTGGCCAGCCTGACCAAGATGATGACCGCCCTGCTGCTGCTGGAGAGCGGCAAGGACCTGAACGGCGAAGTGACCGTGCCCACCGCCATGACCCAGGAGTTCAAGGACATCCAGAACGCCAACGGCATGACCGCGGGCCTGCGCATCGGTGAGACGGTGCGCCGCATTGACCTGCTGTATGCCCTGCTGGTGTCCAGCGCCAACGACGCCGCCAGCGTCATCGCCTACGATGTGGGCGGCAGCGTGCTGGACTTCGTCCGGCAGATGAACGCCCGCGCGGCGGAGCTGGGCTGCACCGGCACCAACTTCACCTGCGCCCACGGCCTGTTCGACTACGGCAACGTTTCCACCGCCGAGGACATGGCCAGGATCGCGGCGGAATGCTACAAAAACCCCACCTTCGTGCAGGTGTCCGGCACGGCGGCCTACACCATGCCCGCCACCAACCTGCACCAGAATGAGCGCACCATCAACTCCACGAACCCCCTCACCGACACCGGCAGCGAGTTCTACCGCAGCTACATCAAGTGCGTCAAGGGCGGCTTCACCACCCTGGCGGGCCGCTGCGCCGTGGCCTTTGCCGAACAGGGCGGCCACACCTACGGCCTTGTGATCCTCCACGCGGACAACGCCAGCCTTTACACCGAGTGTGACCAGCTGCTGGACTGGGCCTTTGAGAGCTTTTCGGACCGCCCGCTGGTGGACACCCAGACCGAGCTGACCACCGTTGACCTGACCAAGTGCCGCGCCCAGCCCACCGCCGCGCTGTATGCGGCGGCCCCTGTCAGCGGCTACGGCCACGCAGACGACGTGGTGAGCTACGCCTTCGACCTGCCCGAGAGCATCCCGGCCACCGTGAAAAACGGCCAGAAGGTGGGCACCGCCACCGTCTATCTGGACGGCTACGAGGTGGGTACCGTGGACCTTGTGACCCATGCGGAATATATCTCCGACTTCCGCACCGACTCCAAGGCCACCCTGCTGCTGCTGTGCACGCTGGTGGTCATCCTGGGCGCGCTCACCGTGCTCACCCTTGCGGCGGGCGGCGGCTCGCTGAACCTGCGGCGCAGAAAGCGCAGACATTGACCTTATTCTATAACAAAAAAAGCGGCACATCAAGCCTTGCGGAAAAGGCCCGATGTGCCGCTTACTTTTTTACTTGTTGAGGAACCGGATAAAGTGGTAGGATTCCACGATCTGGAAGTACTTGATGATGCGGGGATACAGCGGCTCGGCCTTTTCGCCGTACTGCTGCTTCATGCATTCAGCAAGGTCCGCAACGGTCTTCTGCCCGTCGATCAGCGGCCAGAGATAACTGCCGGTCTCGTCCAGATGCACCTGTGTGGTGCGCGGTTTATGGAACACTTTTTGCGCGATCGTGTTGAACACACCGGTGTTCTCCACCTCAAGGGTGATAAGGCCGGTGGCTTCGTCTGTGTGCCAGCGCAGGGTCTCCGCACGCTGCGGGATCAGGTCCAGATAATTGATGGATTCGTTCTTATGCTTCATCAGTTCTTCTTTTTCTTGAGGGAAAACGCCAGCAGGCATGCGATCATCACGATCATCAGCACGATGCCGCCGATGTTGCCCAGGTCAAAGCTCAGGGCAGTGTTGATGCCAAACACGGCGAACACGGCCAGCAGGATGCCCACAAGGCCCTCGCCTGCGATCATACCGGCGCAGAACAGGGTGCCGTTGGTGCTTTGCTCCTCCTTGGTCTTGGCATCGACCTTCTTGCGGCTGTCCATGAACCAGCGCACCACGCCACCGATCATGATGGAGGTGTTCAGGTAGATGGGCAGGTACAGGCCGATGGCGAAGGGCATCACAGGGATGCGCAGAACTTCCAGAGCCAGAGCCAGGAACACGCCGGTGAACACCAGGTTCCAGGGCAGGTTGCCGCCCATGATGCCCTCAACGATCATCTTCATCAGGGTAGCCTGGGGTGCGGGCACCTCGGCACCGCCGTAGCCCCATGCGCTGTCCAGCAGGTACAGCACGCCGCCGATGGCAAGGCCTGCGGCGATGACGCCGATCAGCTCGCCGATCTGCTGCTTGATGGGGGTAGCGCCCAGCAGGTAGCCGGTCTTCAGGTCCTGCGAAGTATCGGCTGCGATGGCAGCGCAGATGCAGATGACGGAAGCGATGGCCATGGAGCCGATCATGCCCTCAATGCCCACGTTGCCGGTGGCCTTCAGGACCATGGTAGCGATCAGCAGGGTGGCGATGGTCATGCCGGAGACGGGGTTGTTGGAGCTGCCGATCATGCCCACCATACGGGCGGACACGGTGGAGAAGAAGAAGCCGAAGATGACGATCAGCAGAGCGCCCAGCGGGCTGACGGGGATGGCCGGAGCCAGCCAGATGATCAGGATGATGAGCAGGATGCCGCCAAGGATGAAGGGCATGGGGATGTCCTTCTCGGTACGGGAGGTGCCGGCTGCGCTGCCGCCCTTCAGGCCCTTCATGGCATCACGGAAGGTGGATGCGATCAGGGGCAGGCTCTTGATCAGCGAGATGATGCCGCCGGTGGCAATGGCGCCAGCGCCGATATACTTAACGTAGTTGGACCAGATGGCGTCTGCACCGCCCGCTGCGTACAGGTCCGCAATGGTGGTGCCTGCTGCAGCCGGGTACAGGGAGATGTTCGCGCCGAACAGGCAGATCAGCGGGATGATGACCATCCAGCCCACCAGAGAACCGGCGAACATATAAGAAGCGGTCTTAGGGCCGACGATGTAGCCCACGCCCAGCAGAGCGGGGTACACTTCCATGCCCAGCGCACCCTTGAAGGAGTTGAACGCCAGAGCGATGTCGGCAGGGATGGCCTTCAGGCCATCGACGATGAACTTGAAGATGGCCGCCAGGCCCATGCCGGAGAACACGGTGGAAGCGTTTGCGCCGCCTTCCTCACCGGCCAGCAGCACGTCTGCGCAGGCGGTGCCTTCCGGGTAGAGCAGGGTGGCATGTTCCTTGACAATCAGCGCGTTGCGCAGGGGCACCATGAACAGAACGCCCAGGATGCCGCCGCACAGGGCGATCAGGGTGATCTCCAGGATGCTGGGCTTATCGCACAGGCCTTCCTTTGCCCACAGGAACAGCGCAGGCATGGTGAAGATGGCACCGGCGGCCAGGCTCTCGCCTGCGGAACCGATGGTCTGCACCATGTTGCTCTCCAGAATGGAGTTCTTCTTGAGCAGGACGCGGATGACGCCCATAGAGATGACTGCTGCCGGGATGGAGGCAGAAACAGTCATGCCGACGCGCAGGCCCAGGTAGGCATTTGCAGCGCCGAAGACCACGGACAGGATGATGCCCATGATCACAGAGGTCGCCGTCATTTCTGCGGTGATCTTTTCCGCAGGAATATACGGCTTGAAGGATTCTTGATCTTTCATGCTTGCACTCCTTGCGACAGCACAAACGTCCCGCTGCAAAAAAAGCAAGGCGCTTGTGCTGTCTGTTTTCCTATTCCTATTTCCAAAACACGCGCATCCTATCCCGAAAGGACACGCTGGCACATTCTCTATTATACTAAAGTGTGACTCTAAAGGCAACTGGAAATGTTCACAAGGAATCAACAAAAAGTTCGTGAATTCAAGCATTTTGCGTAAAATTCGGCCATAAACCTGCAAAAAAACTCCATGCAGGCAGAAAACTGTCCGCATGGAGCGTACATTCTTTTAACGGCACCCGGGGGCCCCGCTGCTCAGATCAGGAAAATGAGGAAGCCCACCGGGATGCACAGCACGTCCAGCACCAGCAGCACCTTCTGGCCGGTCGTGGGCTGGAAACCGGAGGTCTTGCTCTGCTGCAGGTAGCGGCAAATGCCCGCGATGCCGAACCATATCAGCGCAATGCCGCCTGCAATGGTCATACCGGCCACACCGCACATCACAGCCAGGAAGATCAGCGCGCCCTTGCACAGGGCGCTGATGGCGCTGAGCACCTTTTTTCGGGTGAAGGGCGTCGTTTCTTCCGGTTTTGCGTCAGGCTTGGTGTCGGGTTTGGCATCGGGCTTCGGGGTGTCGTTGTGGCTGCCGGTGCCGCCCGCTGGGCTGTGGGTTTCGGGTTTGCTGTCGGGCTTCGGCGGCAGGTCTGCCTTGCTCAGGTCGCTGGCGTTCTGCCAGTGCTTTTTGCCGCCGCCCGTCCCGCCGGAAGCGCTGCTGCCGCCGGTGGTGCTGCCCGGGCCGGGGAAAATGCGCTTGGTCACGTTGCCGTCTGCGGCCGTGCCGCCGGTACTGCCGGAAACGCTGCCGGTGTCGCCGCCCGGGCCGGGGAAGATGCGCTGGGTCTTGTTGTCGTCTGCGGCTGTGCCGCCGGTCTTGCCGCCAAAGCCGCCAAGGTCCCTGCCGGTGTCAAAGCCCTTTTCGCCGGTGCCTTTGCCGCTGCCGCCCCACATGTCGGCGGTCTTTTCCGTTTCAGCTGCGTTCACGGCCGCGTCCGGCTTGCCCAGGGGCAGGATCATGGTCCGGGATTCCGGCGCGTTCAGCAGCTTTTCCAGCGCAAGGCGCATCTCGGTGGGCGAAGCAAAGCGCCCGGCGGGGTCCGGCGCGCAGGCTTTGCGCAGGATGGCGTCCAGCGCGGCGGTGGCGTTCACCGCCCGGGGCAGCTCCAGCCCGGACAGCCGCTTGCCCTCGGCCATGTTCCGGTCCTCGGGGGTCAGCGGCTGCGGGTAAGGCGGGTAGAAGGGCAGACGTCCCTCGTTCAGGCAGCGGTAGAGCACCAGACCCAGCGCGTAGGTGTCCACGCTGGCGTTGTAGGTCTTGCCTGCCTGGAACATTTCCGGGGCCATGTAGCTGGGCGAGCCCACCTGGGTCAGCGCGCCGGAGCTGGCCAGCACGGTGCGGGCCACGCCGAAATCGCCCAGCTTGTAGTTGCCGTCCGCCGAGATGAAAATGTTCTCGGACTTGACGTCGCGGTGGATGATGTTGTGCCGCTGGCACAGTTCCAGCGCGCGGCACAGGTGGATGCCCATGCGCACCACCTCGCCCCGGGGCATCTGCACGGTGCGCTGCAGGTGGACGTTCAGCGGGGTGAGCAGCTCCATGCGGATGAGGATGTCCCAGCCGATGCCGTCTTTGTGGGGGACGATCTTGTGGTCCTCGTAGCTCACGATGTTGCTCTGGGCCTTGAGCTCACTCATCAGCTTGATCTCGTTGGTGATGGCGTCCGCGCAGGAGCGGTAGTAAGACGAAACGCTGTCGCCGGTGAGGTTGTTGGTCTCGATGGTGGAGCGCAGGTCGTCTTCGGATTGGGGCAGGCTGATGATCTTCAGCGCGCTGGTGTTCACGGTGCCCAGCGCGTCCCGCCGCTCGATCTCGAACACCCTGCCGTAACTGCCCGAGCCGATGCAGCGCTTGATGGTCCACTCGCCAAGGAGCGGCGCATATTTTTCGTTATAAGATTCCACAGTCATGATACTTCCTCACTTTTTGGCTCAGTCGTAGTAGTTGATGGTAACGCCCTCGTCAAAGGCACTTTCATGCACTTTGCAGTCCCGGGAGAGGGTGACGCTTGTCAGCGCACAGTTGTCGAAGGCTCCCCGATAGATCTTGAGGACGCTGTCCGGAATGGAAACGGAAGAAAGACTGCTGCAATCGCCAAATGCATAATCGTCGATGGAGGTGACTCCGTCCGGGACCGTGACGGAGGTCAGGCTGCCGCAGCCATGGAAGGAATGGGAACAGATGAATTTCAGCCCTTCCGGAAGAGTGACCGAGCGCAGTTTTGAGAACTTGGAAAAGCAGGAAACTGGAATGACGGTAACAGAGGCCTGCAGGTCGATGGAGGTGACCCGGTCGGCAAACTCCTTCCACGGAGTACGGGCGATGGCGCCGCTGCCCTGAATGGTAAGAACACCTGCATCAGAAAGGTTCCAGGTCAGGCCGTTGCCGCAGCTCCCCTTGGTGGCAAGCTCAGATGCCGCAGAGGATGCGACAACAGGCTCGGACTCCGCCGAATACACGGCGTATCCCGCCCCGCCCACAAGCGCCAGAGCGGCAGCTCCGCCGATAACCCCCAGCATTTTGCGGCGGGAAATTTTCTTCTCCCCTGCCGGTGCGGGCGTTTCGGCTGCCTCGGCCTTTTCCTGCTCTGCCTTGCGGGCCGCTTCTTCGGCTTCCCGGGCTTTGCGCTCCTGTTCGGCGCGCTGGGCCTGCTCTTTGGCGGCAGCGGCGCGGGCTTCCTCAGCCTTGCGCTGCTGCTCGGCCCGGCGGGCTTCTTCTTCCGCCTTGCGGGCGGCGGCTTCCGCTTCGCGGCGCTGCTGCTCCTGCTGGGCGAACAGGAACACCGTCTCGTCCTCGGCCTTGGGGGCAGGGGCCTTTGCCGGTGCTGTGGGCTGTGCGGCGGGCTGCTGGCCGAAAGGCAGACGAGTGGTCTCGTCCGCTGCATCCGGGATCTCCGGCGCTTTGGGCGCGGCAGCCACAGTTGCCGCTGCATCTGCGGCGGGCACTTGGGCCGCCGGTGCGGCTGCCCGCACGGTGGCGTCGCCTGCATCCGGCACCGGGGCGGCGTCGGATGCGCCGCGCAGCACGGCTTCCAGCGCAAGGCGCATCTCGGTGGGCGAGGCAAAGCGGTCCGCCGGGGCGGGCGCACAGGCTTTGCGCAGGATGTCGGCCAGCGGGCCGGAGGCGTTCACCGGGTCCGGCAGGGGCTCCCCGGCCAGACGGCGGTCGTGGGCGCGCTCCTTGGCCAGCGCAGTCAGCGGCTGCGGGTAAGGCGGGTAGAAGGGCATCCGGTTCGCGTTCAGCAGCTGATACATCACAAGGCCCAGCGAATAGGTGTCCACGCTGGCGGTGTACTTCTCGCGGCGGAACACCTCCGGGGCCATGTAGTTCACGGTGCCCGCAAAGGTGGAAGCACCGGTGGACGCGCTGGCCGTGCGGGCCACGCCGAAATCGCCCAGCTTGAAGTCGCCGGTGTCCGAGATAAAGATGTTGGCGGGCTTGATGTCCCGGTGGATGATGCTGTATTTCTCGCACACTTCCAGTGCGCGGCACAGGTCGATGCCCAGCCGCAGCACGGCCTGCCGGGGGATGGTGTCGAACTGCTTAAAGTACTGGCTGATGGGGGTGAGCAGTTCCATGCGGATGAGGATGTCCCAGCCGATGCCGTCGGCGTGCTCGATCACGTCGTGGTCCTCATAGCTCACGATGTTGCTGTGGCCCTTCACCTTGTTCATCAGCGCGATCTCGCGGTTCAGGGCCACCACCGTCTCTCGGAAGTAGGAGGAGGCCCCCTGCCTGTCCAGCCCGTCCTCGTCCAGCACGCTCTGCAGTTCTTCCGGCGAAGACGGGATGGTGATGGCCTTCAGCGCGCCGCGGTAAACGGTGCCGTCCAGCGCGTCGGTGCGCTGGATCTCAAACACCTTGCCGTAGCTGCCGGCCCCCAGCTGCTTTGTGATGTACCATTTGCCGAACACCGGCTCGTATTTCTTGTAGTATTCCGCATCCATAATGGATCCCTCCGCAAGGCCCCTGCCAAAGGCAGAAGCAGGTGTTTACACGGCCCCGTAAATGCCGTGCACCGAAACTTCGCCGGTGAAGACGTGTTCCTCGCCGCTGTCGGTGCGCACCACAAGGCGGCCCTCCTCGTCCACGTCGATGGCTTCACCTGCGCCCTGCCTGCCGTCCGGCAGGTCGAAGGTGACCCGGCGGCCCAGGTTGACGCAGGCGGCTTTATATTCCTCCCGGAAGGGCGCAAAGCCGTCCCGGGCAAAGACATACATGTTGCGGTCAAAGCCGAAGTCGGTCAGGCCCTCGGCCAGCCAGGCCGGGTCGGCGGCAAGGTCCACCTTGGCCCCCTGCAGCTCCAGCGAGGTGCCGTTGGGCAGGTTCGCCGCGTCGAAGTAGCTCTGGGGCTGGGCCAGGTTGATGCCGATGCCGCACAAAATGCCCCGGCCCTGCTGCTGGTAGCCGTAGCTCACGCCCTCGCACAGGATGCCCACGATCTTTTTGCCGTTGAGCAGCAGGTCGTTGGGCCAT
>OGJH01002282.1_pt1 | contig 12916 bp, 11 predicted proteins | sample 1572021 | NCBI WGS metagenome assembly OGJH01 (sample SAMEA2582098, study PRJEB24529) | metagenome | biome: Human gut stool | place: China | collected 2011
TCCAGCCTGTTCACCCCGGCGATCGCGGCCATTACCGGCGCAGCTATGGTCAAGGTAGTGCTAGTGCTGCTGACCATGGCGGGCCTGATGGACTCTTCCGGCACGACCTATAAACTGTTCAGCATTGCAGGCGATGCGCCCTTCTACTTCCTGCCGCTGATGCTGGCCTACACCTCGTCCAAGCGGTTCGGCGTGGACCCGATGCTGGGCATGACCTTGGGCTTTATGATGGTCCACCCCAACTACACCGCACTGGTGGCGGCAAAGGAGCCGGTGTCCATGTTCGGCTTCCTGCCAGTCACTCTGGCAACCTACACTTCTACCGTCATCCCGGTAATCATGGTCATCTATGTGGCTTCCTGGGTGCAGAAGTTTGCGGATAAGGTTTCCCCCAAGGTCATCAAGTTCTTCTTCCGCCCCATGCTCACCCTACTCATCATGACTCCGCTGGTCTACTGCGTGGTGGGTCCGCTGGGCAATCTGGTCGGTATGGGTCTAGAATCCGTGCTGGCGGTCATCCAGAACAATGCTCCCTGGCTGCTGCCCATCTTCTTTGGCGCGTTTGGCCCCATCGTTATCATGCTGGGTATGCACTATGCGGTCACCATCCCGCTGGCACTGGCCGCAATTGAAGCCTTTGGCTACGATATGCTGGGCCCCGGCTTCCTGGTGGCAAACATCGCACAGGGTGCCGCTGCTTTTGCTGTGGCTGCACAGGCCAAGGATAAAGGCTTCAAGTCTCTGGCGATCTCCACCGGCTGCAGCGCCCTTCTGGGCACGACCGAGCCGGCCCTGTACGGCGTGAACCTGCGCCTGAAGAAACCCTTAATCGCATCCATTATCGGCGGCTGCGCAGGCGGTATCGTCTGCGGCCTGGCTGGTGTCAAGCGCATCGTGTTCGGCCCCACCGGTCTGACTTCTATTGCCATTTTCATCGACCCCAACAATTCCATGAACTTTGTCTTTGCGCTGGTGGGCATTGCCGTAACCTTTGTGGTCACCTTTGCACTGACCTATGTGATGATCAAGAAGGATGCAGCTATCCAGAAAGAAATCGGAGCGTAACGAATGATGAGCCATTTTCCACAGAACTTTTTATGGGGCGGAGCTATTGCCGCCTCACAGGCAGAAGGTGCCTGGAATGAAGGCGGCAAAGGGCTGGACACCCAGGATCTGCGTGTGTTTGATGCCGACTGGGATGCAGCGCAGCGCCGCAAAAACCGCGATATCAACATGACGACCGAGCGTTTTGAAACGGCGCTGACAGCACGTGATGTCGAGCACTATCCGTTCCGCTGGGGTATCGATTTCTACCATACGTACAAGCAGGATCTGGCCCTGATGCAGGAACTGGGGCTTAAAATTTTCCGTACCTCCATCAGCTGGGCACGCATCTACCCCAACGGCGACGATGCCCAGCCCAACGAAGAAGGCATCCGCTATTACGTCGATCTGTTTACCGAGTGCCACAAGCGTGGCATGAAGGTGTTTGCCACCATTCTGCACTATGCAACGCCGGTGAACCTCATCACGAAGTACGGCGGCTGGAAGAACCGCCGGATGATCGACTTCTATCTGCGCTACTGCAAGACCCTGTATGAGCGGTTGGGCGTTCTGGTGGATTACTGGCTCCCGTTCAACGAGATCAACTGCTCCCGATTCAACCCCTGGAACGGCTGTTGTCTGATCAAGGATCAGGAAGAAAACTACGATCAGGCTATCTTCCAGTGTACCCACCATCAGCTGGTGGCCAATGCGCTGGCGGTGAAGTTCTGCCACGAGATGATTCCCGGTTCCATGGTGGGCGGCATGATTGCCCGCTTTACCAGCTACCCTGCCACCTGTGACCCGGACGATGTGATGAGCGGCATTCTGGACGAAAACTACAAGAACTATTTCTATACGGACGTGATGGCCCGTGGTTACTATCCGGCCTACAGCAGACGGATGTTCCGAGAGCTGGGCGTTACCGTCCAGATGGAGCCGGGCGACGAAGAGATCCTGCGGGAGAATACGGTGGATTTCCTGAGCTTTAGCTATTATATGTCCATGATCTCCACCAACAACAAGGATTACGAGGTCACCAGCGGCAACCTGCTTTCTGGCAAGAAAAACCCGTATCTGCAAACCAGCGAATGGGGCTGGCAGATCGACCCCAAGGGCCTGCGCATCTCGCTGAACGAGATGTATGACCGCTACCAGCTGCCCCTCTTTATTGCAGAAAATGGCATCGGTGCAAATGACCAACCGGATGCGGATGGCGCTATCCATGACTCGTACCGAATTGATTATCTACGGGCGCATATTGAACAGATGGGCGAAGCCATTGAAGATGGCGTAAACCTGCTGGGCTATACCATGTGGGGCATCATTGATATCATTTCTTGTGGAACTATCGAGATGAACAAACGCTATGGTGTCATCTATGTGGATCGAAATGAAGCAGGCCACGGCAGCAACCAGAGGCTGAAAAAGGACAGCTTTGCCTGGTACCGTCAGTGCATTGCTACAAACGGTGAAGAAATGTAAGACAAAAGGCGGCTATATCCATGAAGATAAACCGGAGAAATTTCTTCCGTCTGCTGGGGGTTGGTGCTGCGGCTGCCGCCGTGACCGTCAGTGGGTTCCCCGTAACTGCTGCTGCTCCTGTAGCTGCTGCTGCAGCTGGTGCTGCTGACGCTGGTGCTGCTAAAGATTCATTCGACGTTGAATTGACATCTGCAGGCGACAAAAAAGTTGGCGTTATCAAAGTTGTACGTGAAATCACAGGCGAAGGTCTTAAAGAAGCTAAAGCTATCGTTGACGGTGCACCATCAGTTATTAAAGAAGGTGTTGCTGCAGCTGAAGCTGAAGAAATCAAAGCTAAACTTGAAGAAGCTGGAGCTTCAGTTACTCTTAAATAATAAGGTAACGACTCAAGTCGCTTAATAAAGAAAACCAGGGCATAAGCTCTGGTTTTTTATTGCGATAAGCGATTATGAGAAACTGATAAATTAATTTGGTTTCCTGCCAAAAATCCTGCCAAAAATTCTTTGGCAGTTTTTTGTTTTAATAAACTTTCGGGGGTAGATACTAGATTGTCTACCCTTTTTTTGCGTTTCGGAGGTAATTATGCAAAAGGAAGAACAGTCATCACGTCAAATCGTGAAGAGCCATATCATGACCATCATGGGAGTTGATAATCTAAAAGCAACTCAACTGGTAAATGAAATGGAACAAACAGGTTTAATCTGATTTGATGAATTCGGTTGTTATATGTATAAATTAAACAATTGTGTTACAATGAAACCATATAGAATTTTAAGTTTTCTCAAAAACTTTCTATAACTAAGAACACATAAGGAGGTAAAATGGTGAAGCATTCTAAAATAACAAAAGTTTTTCAGCTTTCACTCGTCATCATATTTATTTTAGTCTTGTTAGGGCTCTTTGTTCCCCAGCAGTTTCAAAATATTAGTTTTTACTTAAAAAATCTCTTAACAACTAGTGTTGGCTGGTTTTACTTGTTATTGGTTACGGGGATTTTAATTTTTTGTGTCTTTTTAATTGTAAGTCCGATAGGGCAGATTCGCTTGGGTAATCCCACGAGTCGGCCAGAGCATTCGACGACGTCATGGATTGCCATGATGTTTTCTGCTGGAATGGGGATTGGGCTGGTCTTTTATGGGGCAGCAGAGCCTTTGAGTCACTTTGCTATCTCGACGCCCAATGCAGAAATAGGCAGTGCGGATGCTCTCGCAGATGCTTTTCGTTTTACTTTTTTTCACTGGGGATTTCATGCTTGGGCGGTCTATGCCCTGGTGGGATTGTCTTTGGCTTATTTTGGCTTTCGTAAACGGGAGAAATATCAGCTCTCAGTCGTCTTTAAGCCTCTTTTTGGAAAATATGCGGACGGACCAATAGCAACCATTATCGATACCATCACCATTATTGCGACAGTGATTGGGGTAGCGACAACGCTCGGCTTTGGTGCCTCACAAATCAATGGTGGTCTCTCCTATGTCTTTGGTATTCCTAATAATAGTCTTGTGCAAGTCATCATTATCATCATTGCGACAATTCTTTTTCTTATTTCTGCCTTATCAGGTTTAGGAAAGGGTGTTAAAATCCTATCTAATACAAACTTGATTTTAGCTATTGTCTTGCTTGCTGGAGTCATAGTTTTGGGGCCAACGGTTAAGATATTTGACACCATGACAGACTCTATCGGCCTTTATTTTCAAAACTTCTTCCGTATGAGTTTTCGGGCGGCGGCTTTTGATGAGACCAAGCGGGCTTGGATTAACCAATGGACCATTTTTTACTGGGCATGGTGGATTTCCTGGTCACCTTTTGTGGGCGTCTTTATTGCCCGTATCTCAAAAGGTCGGACTATTCGCGAATTTTTGACAGTAGTGCTTTTGGCACCAACAGTCCTTAGTTTTATCTGGTTTTCTGCTTTTGGTACCTTATCTACTTCACTACAAGATTCGGGGGTTAATTTGATACGTTTTGCCACAGAAGAAATTCTTTTTGCCTCTTTTAATGAATATCCTCTGGGAAGTGTCCTTTCACTCCTGGCAATTATTTTAGTTTTAACCTTCTTTGTGACCTCGGCGGATTCTGCCACCTATGTTTTGGCCATGTTGTCTGAAGATGGCAATCTAAATCCAAGTAATCGTAAAAAGGTGATTTGGGGTGTCATGCTGGCCTTGATTGCTATTGCACTCATGTTTTCTGGTGGATTGACAGCTTTACAAAACACGCTCATTATTGTCGCTTTTCCATTTTCCATAGTACTAGTGTTGATGATGTGGTCGCTTATGAAAGAGTTATATCACGAAAAAGAGCAAATGGGACTCGCCATTACACCAGACCGATATCCTGAGAAGAATCAACCGTTTAAATCTTATGAGGAAAATTAGGAGGATGGCATGGAGTTAAGAGTGCTTCGTTATTTTATTACTATTGCTGAGGAGGGGAGTATCTCCAAGGCAGCTGAGAAGCTGATGATTACTCAGCCGACACTCAGTCGTCAGTTAAAAGATTTGGAGCAGGAACTTGGTGAACCTCTTTTTATCCGTGAACATATCAAGTCGCTTAATAAAGAAAACCAGGGCATCAGCTCTGGTTTTTTCTATTGCTTTTAATATTTTCATTTGTTAGAATGTAGGTGATGTGCGTGCTTGTCACGCCCTTTTTTCTGTGTCTTTTACGGCTTTAGTGGTTGTAAATAACTATAAAAATCTTAAAGGCATGGTAAATGCTAAAAAGAAAAGGAGAAATTTATGGCTTATATTTGGTCTTATCTCAGACGTTATCCTAAGTGGCTAGCAATGAATTTTACGGCAGCCATTTTATTTGTTATTGCTAACTTGGGTTTGCCGACGGTTCTTGCCAGAATGATTGATGAGGGAATAAACCGTGGTGATGTTGATAAGCTTTACGCTTATGCTTGGGTCATGTTTGGTGTAGTTTTGACTGGGATTGTTGGTCGTATACTTCTGTCCTATGCGGTTGGTAAGTTGACCACTACTATGGTGCAAGTCATGCGTAATGACATTTATGCTAAGCTTCAGGAGTATTCCCACCACGAGTATGAGCAGATAGGGGTATCCTCTTTGGTGACTCGTATTACATCAGATGCTTTTGTGCTTATGCAGTTTGCGGATCAGGTTCTTAAGCTAGGGGTTATCACTCCTTTGATGATGGTTTCCAGTGTCTTTTTGATTTTGACGACAAGTCCATCTTTGGCTTGGATTGTGGCAATCTCCTTACCTTTCCTAGCCGTAGTTGTCTGGTATGTGGCGGTAAAAACGCGTCCGCTTTCTGAAAAGCAACAGGCAACTCTCGACAAGATTAACCAGTATGCTCGTGAAAATCTGACTGGACTTCGTGTCATCAGAGCTTTCGCTAGAGAAGATTTTCAAGAGAAGAAGTTTGCTTCTGAAAATGCTGTCTATGCGGATAATTCAAACAAGCTCTTTAAATTAACTGGTTTGACTGAGCCACTTTTTGTGCAAATCATCATCGCCATGATTGTGGCAATTGTTTGGTTTGCCCTTGAGCCACTAGGTTCTGGGACGTTGGCAATCGGGGATTTGGTTGCCTTTATTGAGTACAGTTTCCATGCACTATTGTCTTTCCTTTTCCTAGCCAACCTCTTTACCATGTATCCTCGTACGGCGGTGTCTAGTGAACGTCTGCAGGAAATTATGGACATGCCGATTTCTATCAATCCAAATGAAGATGGCGTGACAGAAACCGAGACTAAGGGATATTTGGAGTTTGACAATGTGACCTTTGCCTATCCTGGTGAAACTGAAAGTCCTGTCCTACACAACATTTCTTTCAAGGCAAAACCTGGTGAAACCATTGCCTTTATCGGATCAACGGGTTCAGGAAAATCCTCTCTTGTACAGTTGATTCCACGCTTTTATGATGTGACACTTGGACGCATTCTTGTTGATGGTGTGGATGTCCGTGACTACAATCTTAAGGCTCTTCGTCGTAAGATTGGCTTTATTCCACAAAAAGCCCTACTCTTTACAGGGACTATTGGTGAAAATATCCGTTATGGTAAGGAAAATGCCAGTCATGAAGAATTGAATCAAGCTACTGATGTGGCTCAAGCCAAGGAATTTATCGAAAGTAAGGAAGAACGCTATGATTCTCACTTGGCTGAGGGTGGTAGCAACCTTTCTGGTGGACAGAAGCAGCGTTTGTCAATTGCACGTGCGGTGGTTAAACGTCCTGATCTTTATATCTTTGATGATTCCTTCTCTGCCTTGGACTACAAGACTGATGCGACCTTGCGCCGTCGTCTAAAAGAAGTGACTCAAGATGCGACAGTCCTGATTGTTGCCCAACGTGTGGGAACTATCATGGATGCTGATCAAATCATTGTTTTGGATGAAGGTGAAATCGTCGGTCGTGGCCGTCATGAAGAGCTTATGGAAAGCAATGACATTTACCGTGAAATTGCTAATTCACAATTGAATCAAAAGAGTCTTACGGAAGACTAGAAGGAGGTCAAAATGAAGAATAATAAAAAGAAAACAAATCATTCCTCAAGTTTTGGCCGTCTTTGGTCATACTTGCAGGCTTATCGTTTCCCACTTTACCTAGCCATTTTCTTGAAAATTGTTAGTGTCATCATGAGTGTCATTGAACCCGTAGTCATTGGTTTAGCTATTACAGAGCTGACCAAAAATACGCTGGATATCATTAAGGGGGTAGAAGGCGCCCATATCAATGTATCCTATGTTGGTTTGGTTCTGGTTGTTTATCTCTTGCGTGGTCTTATTTATGAGTTGGCTGCCTACTATTCCAACTATTTCATGACTAATGCTGTGCAAGCAACGGTTCAAGATATGCGAAATGAGATGACCGATAAAATCAATCGTACCTCAGTGTCATACTTTGATAAGCACCAATTTGGGGACCTCTTGGGCCGCTTTACTAGTGACGTTGAGACAGTATCTAATGCCTTGCAGCAATCATTCTTGCAGATTGTTAATGCCGTCTTTACTCTAGTCTTAGTTATTGGAACAGTGCTTTACCTTAATCTTCAATTGGGAGCTGTGGTTGTCGTCACTATTCCGATTACTTACTTTGGCGCTCGCTTCATTATGAGTAAGTCTCAACCTTACTTTAAGCAGCAGGCTGATGCCCTAGGTACTCTTAACGGTTTTGTTCAGGAAAATCTGACTGGCTTCAATGTACTTAAGCTTTTTGGGCGTGAGGATAGATCCTTGGACGATTTTAAAGAAATCACGGAAGACCTTCAGAAGGTAGGCTTTAAGGCTAATTTCATTTCAGGACTTATGATGCCAGTTCTTAACGGTTTATCTGACTTGACTTATCTAATTGTCGCTGTTTTGGGTGGTCTGCAAGTTTTGGCTGGTCGCTTGACGATTGGTAATATGCAGGCCTTTGTTCAGTACGTTTGGCAGATTAACCAACCTATTCAGAACTTGACTCAGTTGGCTGGACAATTGCAAAGTGCTAAATCTTCTTTGGACCGTATTTTCCAACTGATGGATGAACCAGACGAGGCTAATGATGCTACTGAAGTGCTAGAGGGAGACTTGACTGGTCAAGTTAGCTTTAAGCATGTGGACTTCCAGTATGTGGCTGATAAACCTTTGATTCGTGACTTTAATCTTGAGGTTAATCCTGGCGAAATGGTAGCCATTGTCGGCCCTACCGGTGCCGGAAAATCAACCATTATCAACCTCCTCATGCGCTTCTATGATGTGACTTCCGGTTCTATCTCGGTTGATGGTCACGATATCCGTAACCTGTCACGTCAGGATTATCGTAAACAGTTTGGTATGGTGCTTCAGGATGCTTGGCTCTTTGAAGGAACTATCAAGGAGAATCTTCGCTTTGGTAATCTTGAGGCAACTGACGAAGAAATTGTTGAAGCTGCTAAGGCAGCCAATGTGGATCACTTTATCCGTACCCTACCTGGTGGTTACAACATGGAAATGAACCAGGAATCAAGTAACATCTCACTAGGACAAAAGCAACTTTTGACCATTGCGCGTGCGCTTTTGGCTGATCCTAAAATCTTGATTTTGGATGAGGCGACCTCATCGGTTGATACCCGTCTGGAACTCTTGATTCAAAAAGCCATGAAGACTCTTATGCAAGGTCGAACAAGCTTTGTCATCGCTCACCGCTTATCAACGATTCAAGAAGCAGACAAGATTTTGGTCCTAAAAGATGGTCAAATCATCGAACAAGGAAACCATGAATCCCTTCTTGCAGATAAAGGCTTCTATTACGATTTATATAATAGCCAGTTTGCAGAGAAATAAATAAAAAATCCATCAGTTCATAGCTGGTGGATTTTTTCTGAATTTGACGAGCAATAAGAGAGACTCCCCAATCTAAGAGAAGTCTCAAAAGCAATATTTATTTCTCAGCACGTCGTGTGACGAACATGGCATCTCCGAAACTGAAGAAGCGGTAGCGTTCTTGGACGGCGTGTTTATAGGCATCAAGGACGAATTCACGGCCAGCAAAGGCTGAAACCAACATCACCAAGGTTGATTTTGGAAGGTGGAAGTTGGTTGAGAAGGCGTCTACGACTGTGAATTGGTAGCCTGGTTTGATAAAGATATTGGTCCAACCTGAGTCGGCTTGGAGTTGACCATCGTATTTATTGCCGATTGTTTCCAGTGTTCGGATAGAGGTTGTTCCAACTGCAATGATGCGCCCTCCAGCGGCTTTGACACTATTGAGTGTATCGGCAGCGTCTTGGCTGAGGGTGTAAAATTCTGAATGCATCTCATGTTCGTCGACATTATCGACAGAAACAGGTCGGAAGGTTCCCAGTCCAACGTGGAGGGTGAGGTAGACCAATTTTACGCCTTTAGCTTCAATCTTTTGAAGTAATTCAGGAGTGAAATGGAGGCCAGCAGTTGGAGCAGCGGCAGAGCCATTTTCCTTAGCATAGACTGTTTGGTAACGGTCGCGGTCTTCCAATTTTTCATGGATATAAGGTGGCAATGGCATCTCGCCCAAGCTTTCCAAAACTTCAAGGAAGATACCGTCGTAGCTAAATTCTACGATACGGCCGCCATGATCCAGTTCCTCAGTGACAGTGGCAGTCAAGCGTCCATCCCCAAAACTGACTTTAGCACCTACTTTAAGGCGTTTGGCTGGCTTAGCCAAAACTTCCCATTGATCGCCTTGGGTATTTTTCAAAAGGAGAAATTCCACATGGCCGTGGGTATCAGGCTTTTCACCGTAGAGGCGGGCAGGAAGCACGCGCGTATTGTTCATGACCAAGGCATCGCCAGGGTTAAGCTGGTCGATGATATGGTCGAAGTGGGTATCAGTCATTTCCTTGGTTACAGGATCAATGACCAAGAGTTTAGAAGCATCACGTTGTTCCAATGGGGTTTGGGCAATCAGTTCCTCTGGTAGTTCAAAATCAAAATCGTTTGTATTCATTTGTTTCCTCGTTTAAAAATTTTCAGCCTTTTTATTATAGCACGATATAGGGCGACCGTCATTAAAGGAGTCGAGTGAAAGCGCTTGACAAAAAGGTTAAAAAAAGAGATAATAAAGAAAATGGTATATACCAATATCGAGGTGAATAGAATGAAAAAGATTTTAGTTAAGAATCAAGTTGAGGGAGGCCAAGTTGCCTTTGATCTTCTTAAAGAGAGCCTTGCAGCGGGTGCTCAAACATTGGGCTTGGCGACAGGTAGTTCACCTATCGCCCTTTACCAAGAGATGGTTGAAAGCGACGTGGATTTTTCGGAACTTTACAGCGTCAATTTGGATGAATACGTTGGACTAGCACCAGACCATGAGCAGAGCTACCATGCCTTTATGAAGGCTCAACTCTTTGATGCCAAGCCATTTAAGGAGAGTTTCTTGCCTGACGGCATGGCTGAGGACTTGGAGCTGGCGGCTAAGGATTACGATGACGTCTTGGCACAACATGACATTGACCTGCAAATCCTAGGAATCGGAAGTAATGGGCATATTGGTTTTAATGAGCCAGGTACGCCTTTTGATAGCCAAACCCATGTGGTCGACTTGACTGATAGCACGATTGAAGCCAATAGTCGTTTCTTTGCCAGTCGTGATCAAGTCCCTACGAAGGCTATTTCAATGGGAATTGCTTCTATTATGGCTGCTAAGAAGATTATCTTGTTTGCCTATGGTGACAAGAAGGCAGATGCCATTTTCAAGATGGTCAAGGGTCCTGTGACAGAGGAAGTCCCAGCCAGTGTCTTGCAAAATCATCCAGATGTGACTCTTATCTTAGATGAGGCAGCCGCTGCGAAATTGTAATACTATCTTGTGGAAAATCAATCCCACGAAACTCAGGTTGAGCCATTTGGCGCTCAGCCTTTTTCTTTTGTGAAAAGTTACTTCCAAGCAAATCAATTGCCTAGCCCTCTTTGATAGCGCTATAATAGTTAAGTTGACTTTGACTATCAAACAACAGATATAGATATTTCATAAAGAAAGAGGATATACAATGGCAAAACCTATTCGAGTATTGCTTTATTATAAATACCTTCCCATCGAAAATGCTGAGCAATTTGCGGCTGACCACTTGGCTTTCTGTAAGTCAATCGGTCTGAAAGGACGCATCTTGGTCGCCGACGAGGGAATTAATGGAACGGTTTCTGGTGACTATGAAACCACTCAAAAATACATGGACTACGTTCACAGCCTTCCAGGGATGGAGGACCTTTGGTTCAAGATTGATGAGGAAGAGGAGCAAGCCTTCAAGAAGATGTTTGTTCGCTACAAGAAGGAAATCGTTCACCTTGGTTTAGAGGATGATAACTTTGACAGCGACATCAATCCGCTTGAAACAACGGGTGCTTACTTGTCACCAAAAGAGTTTAAAGACGCCCTTTTAGATGAGGACACAGTTGTCCTTGACACACGTAATGACTATGAGTATGACCTTGGTCACTTCCGTGGAGCCATTCGTCCAGACATTCGAAACTTCCGTGAATTGCCACAATGGGTCCGCGACCATAAAGAAGAGTTCATGGACAAGCGCGTGGTTGTGTACTGTACTGGTGGAGTCCGCTGTGAGAAATTCTCAGGTTGGATGGTCCGTGAAGGCTACAAAGATGTTGGTCAATTGCACGGTGGTATCGCGACTTACGGAAAAGATCCAGAGGTTCAAGGGGAGCTTTGGGATGGTAAGATGTATGTCTTTGACGAGCGTATTGCCGTTGATATCAACCATGTAGACCCTGTCGTTGTCGGTAAGGATTGGTTCGATGGGACGCCTTGCGAACGCTATGTCAACTGCGGTAACCCATTCTGTAACCGTCGTATCCTTGCTTCAGAGGAAAATGAAGATAAATACCTCCGTGGCTGCTCACATGAATGCCGTGTTCACCCACGCAACCGTTATGTCTCTGAAAATGGTTTGAGCCAAGAAGAAGTTGTCGAACGTCTTGCGGCAATTGGTGAGAGTTTGGATGTAACACCTGCTTAAGTTAAACGAGTTAAGAAGCGGAGAGAAATCTTGGCTTTTTATTTTGCAATTTATTTCTAAAATAATGGCATATATATTGCAACATGATGTCTATCATAATAATCCCTTGGATCCTAGATATCTCATGGCTTGGACAGTTACTTATATGTTGTATGCTCCCGTTGTTTTCTTTATGAATTGGGCTATCGCTGCATTGGGAAGATATGAGAGAAGACGTCTCGAAAAACAGCTGGACGATTTGGAGAATGCAGAATAGATAGTGATAGAATCTGACCATTCTTTTGGGTCTGATTTTTTTATGTTATAATGGGTCCTAAAACTAAGGAGGTCACGTATGCTACTAACTGAATTTGATGCGAATAGACAAGCAATTATCAATCCACAAGACCTACACAAACCAATTGAAGGATTTCCCAAAGTGGTCATCTCTTGCTTTTCAAGAGTAACTTTTGCGCGCCTACTTGAGAATTACGAACATGAGGTGATTACAAGAACCTCTATGGCTAACTTTGAAGTCATTGTCTATGGGATTACGATTGGAGACCAACAGATTGCTGTCTTTAATGCGCCAGTTGGGGCTGCTTCCTGTGTGGGGATTATAGAGGATTTGATCCAATTTGGGATGGAAAAACTCGTTCTCTTTGGAACCTGTGGGGTTTTAGATTGGGAGATCGAAGCAACCTCCATCATCATTCCAACAGCTGCTCTTCGGGATGAAGGGACCAGTTACCACTATCTTCCGGCTAGTGATGAAGTGGAAGTAAATAAGGAAAGTCTTCCTCTCTTCCAAGCTTTTCTGGATAGTCACAAGGTTTCCTATCAGAAAGGAAAAGTGTGGACGACAGATGCTCCCTACCGGGAAACCATCGACAAGATGAAGCGTCGGAAGGCAGCAGGAGCCATTTGTGTCGATATGGAATGTTCTGCAGTGGCAGCTTTAGCAGC
>OGJH01002285.1_pt1 | contig 12899 bp, 11 predicted proteins | sample 1572021 | NCBI WGS metagenome assembly OGJH01 (sample SAMEA2582098, study PRJEB24529) | metagenome | biome: Human gut stool | place: China | collected 2011
ACAGTGTAGTGGGAGTAACGGTTCTTCTGGCATTGCTGGTGCTGCGCCAGGCAGATTTTGGAATCCGGACGAGTCACGGACTGTTATGCATTGCTGGCATTTTTGGAATATTGATGACAGGACCGGCATTGGCAAACAGGGTGTCACCATTTGGTGCATTGCTGGTAAATCTGGTCTGTATTATGCTGTTAATGATTCTGGGATGCCACAATGTCATTATGTACAATCACTCAACCTTTGTGCTGGGATATCTGTTGCTTTTCGGATATGATGTGACGGGAAAGGACTATCTGTACCGGGTTCTGGGGCTGGCAGCAGGAATGGTTATCTGTATGGCAGTTTTTTACAAAAACCAGAAGAAACGTCCATATCGCAGGACATTTTTGGATTTGTTCCGGGAATTTAATTTGCACTCGGCAAGAAACCTGTGGTATATCAAACTGACAGTTATTGTTTCCAGTGCAATGTTTCTGGTATCTGCACTGGGACTGCCAAGAGCCATGTGGGCAGGAATTGCCTGTATGTCGATATGCCTGCCGTTTACGGAAGACTGTGGCACAAGAGCAGAGGACAGAGGGCTGTTTAACCTTGTAGGATGTGCATTGTTTCTGGTATTATACCTGATTCTTCCGGAATCCATGTATAGTCTGATAGGCATTATCGGAGGAATCGGTGTTGGTTATTCGGCAGGTTACCGCTGGCAGACTGCATTTAATACATTCGGGGCGTTGGCGATTGCATCTTCGCTTTTTGGAATGCCGTTTGCGTTGGCACTCCGTGCAGGGATAAATATTACAGCAGCTTTGTATACCATGGTATGCAATCGTGTCATTGATACATTGCACCTGTATGCACAGAAAATATGTGAAGAATAGGGAGAATGGATGAAGAAAAAGAGAAATTATGTTACAGTACTCATTTTCACATTGCTGCTATGCGGCTGTGGAAAAAGTACTATAAAAGAAACAGGAGATAACAGTGCAGGGATAGAAAATCCTGTCACGCAAGAAACGACAGTGCAGGAAAATCAGGCGGAAGAAAGTACGGAGCCGGATAGCGAAGTGGTGCAGGAAGTTATGGCAGAGCCGGAGCCACAGGAACTGTCACTGATTATGGTGGGCGATGTATTGCTGCATGACAGGGTGGAGGAATCCGCACAGCAGGAAGACGGCAGCTATGATTTTACGGCATTGTTTTCCAATACCGGGGAAATGATAAGCGCCGCGGATCTGGCGATTGTAAACCAGGAGGTAATCATAGGCGGAGAGGGGCTGGGAATATCAGGTTATCCCAAGAGACAGGATGTGGATGCGTTGAAAAAGAGAGTGCAGGATGCCATTACGCAGCTTCAGGAAGCACTGATGTGAACTCGCAAAATTAGGTGGGCAAAGTCGCAGTTTCCGGCGTGTTATGTAAAACCGCATTCTTTTATACTTACTTTACAGCTAAGGCAACAAGGCTGATGAACTATGAAAATTGAATACTCATTCTCCAAGTACATTACTGACAGAACGAGCCTTCGACTGCACGCCATGATGCCCAACAGGGGCGAAGCGGAATCGCAGCAGCAAATGTCGGATTGCAACCGACGGTGGTGTAAAAGCCTGTCAGGGACAATGATACTTCCGTAATTCGCGGTCCGGCCATAAAGAAGGCGGGATGGTTAAATTCCAATGGAGCAGTGAAGCACACTGCCGCTTGTGAGAAATCCCCGATCTCTGGGGTATCAAGAAAAAGTACAGAGAAACCATATTTTAAGAAAAGCTGTCAGAATAAAGCAGTTGTATTATTTTCTGCCAGCTTTTATCCATAGATGATTATGGGATTGGAGGCAACCAGATGAAAGAAAACTGGGTTTACCGGCGAGGAGATATTTACCTTGCCAATCTTGGTGTTCCGATAGGATCAAAGCAGGGCGGTGTTCGTCCGGTAGTGGTTCTTCAGAACGATGTCGGCAACTTTTATTCGCCGACGATTACGGTTGCTCCGCTGACAACGAAGATTCAAAAGAAAAGAAGCCAGCCAACACATTATTTCCTTCGGAAGGCAAAAGGGCTGGCAAGATCTTCGATGGTATTGGCGGAGCAGCTTGATACATGTGATAAGACCTGTGTGATTCGGTATCTCGGCAAGGTAAGTAAGGGACAGATGCGCGGAATTGATGAAGCTGTGAAAGTGCAGCTTGGATATTATATTCCGGAACAGACAGAGAAAAAAAGACAAGGCAAATGCCGAAAGGAAGTGAATTTTGATGGTGGATAAATTGATTAAGCGTAAAGAAGCCGCTGAGATGTTGGGAATTAGCCTGGACACCTTGGATCATGCAAGAATGGAAGGGCTGATCACTTACGTTCAGTATGTTGAGAATGGCTGTGTTTATTTTACTGAAGTTGGACTTCAGGAGTATATTGCAAGGTCTACACATCGTGCAAGGCCGAAGGATAACAATCCGACTTTCCGAAAGAAGAGAACAGCCAGGAGCGAAATTCGACATCGTTGAGTATTGGCAGGTTATTCGCAATAATGAATATATCAGCTAAAAGTTTGGAGGTGTCGAAGATGGCAAGAAAAAGATATGCGATTCCTCAGTACGGAACCGTCATCATGGCGGGTAAGGAATATTACCGGACTCGAATTGAGGATGCTGATGGAAAGCGGGTGGCGTTGTATGGCAGAACCCGTGAAGAATTATATGATAAGGTGCTCGAAGCGAGAGAGCAGATTGAGGATAATACATTTCGCAGATCATCCCCCACCGTAAAGGAGTATTGCGAAAAGTGGCTGTTGTTACAATCCGCACAGGTAAGAGCCACTACGTTGACGGATTACACATCGAAAGTAAACCGGCATATTATAAGGCCTCTGGGTCATATGAATATAGCAGATGTTACAGCGGATGATATTCGTCTGGCACTGGTTCCGGTATCCAAAAAATCAGCGTCTGTGTACAAATCGGTTAATATACTTTATAAGAGCATTTTTGCGGCGGCAAAGGAAAGCAAAGTGATTCAGGACAATCCTACAATTTATTTGTCTGGAAAGAACGGGGGCGTTCCTCAAAAAGAGAAAAACCCTTTGACTGATGATCAGGTGGAGAGATTGCTGGATGCGATAAGAGGATTACCACCGTATGTATTTGTGATGATTGGTTTGTATGCGGGGCTTCGGCGAGAAGAAATTCTTGCATTGCAGTGGGATTCAGTTTTTCTGGATGAAGCAGCACCGTATTTGACAGTGTGCAGAGCTTGGCATACAGAGCACAATCGACCGGTAATAATGTCTGAACTGAAAACAAAGGCTGCTCATCGAGATGTACCGCTTCCTGATTGCCTGGCGAAATGCCTGAGAGAAGCAAAGGAGAATTCCACATCAGACTATGTTGTTGCGAACAGCGAGGGCGAACCGCTTTCATATACGCAGTTTAAGAGGCTCTGGCAGTATATTGTGACCAGAACTGTAAAGGAACGGAGCTACTACCGTTATGAGAATGGAAAACGAGTGAAGCATACGGTGAAACCGGTGCTGGGCGAAAGAGCTGCGCATAATGGAAAGGTGGTTTATAGCTTAGACTTTGAAGTGACACCACATTTGCTGCGGCATACTTATATTACAAATCTTATTCACGCATCGGTTGATCCTAAAACAGTTCAATATCTTGCCGGTCATGAGAACAGCAAGATAACGATGGACATTTATGCAAAGGCAAAGTATAACCGGCCGGATGAACTGGCGGGCATATTAGAGGATACCTTTACACTGTGGGATGCAGAATAGGCCAGACCGTTTCATGAATGAGATTAAAAAGAGTAGGGATAATCCCTGCTCTTTTTACATATAGCCGACATCCTTGAGAACCGGAGCAGCATTCTGGATAATTAAAGAGCAAAGATCAATTTGGATATCAAGAAAATGGAGGAAGCAATAATGGCAAGAAAAAAAGTAGTGCCGGAATATGGAACAATTATGAAGAGGGGTGTTCAATATTACAGAACACGAATGCAGGATGCGGATGGAAAATGGATTTCGCTATATGCACAGACTCCTGAAGAGCTGTACGATAAATCCATTGAGATGAAGCGCAGTATTGAGGATGAAATATTTCGGAAGAATAATCCGACAGTAGCTGAGTATTGCGAAAAATGGTTGAAGATGCGTTCGGCGAGTGTGCGAGAAAACACATTGAGCGGATATGAGCGCACGATAAGAAAATACATTATTGGAGCTATTGGAGATATGTATATGGACGAAGTGACGACCGATGACCTTCGCTTGCTGCTGGTTCCAATCTCCAAGCAATCAGCTTCCCTGTACAGCAAAATGAATATGCTGATCAAATGTGTCTTCTATTCAGCAGAAGAAAGCAAAATCATCAGTTATAATCCGGCTGCGTCGCTTTCCGCAAAAGGCGGAACACCAAAGCAGGAAAAGAAGGCATTGACGGATGAGCAGGTGAAAATTCTTCTGGATACAATCAGGGGATTACCACCGTATGTTTTCGTAATGATTGGGTTGTACGCAGGGTTGAGGCGGGAAGAAATTCTTGCACTGCGATGGGATTGTGTTTTCCTGGATGGTGCCACCCCATATATATCGGTAAGGCGAGCATGGCGTTCTGTAAATAATCGTCCGGTAATTTCAACAGAATTAAAAACGCCAGCAGCCAAAAGGGACATTCCCATTCCGGGCAAGTTGGTGGAATGTTTGAAAGAGGCAAAAGAAAAGTCGAAATCGGAATATGTGATCTCGGACAGGAATGGTAACGCTCTGGCTGAATCTCAGTTCGTGAGGGTGTGGAAGTACATAGCAGTTCGTTCTACGGAAGAACGCTGCTATTACACCTATGTGAATGGGCAGAAGATTAAGCATGTGGTAAAGCCGAAGCTTGGTGAGCATCAGCCGAACAATCCGAAGTTGGTATATACGATGGATTTTCAAGTGACACCGCATCAATTGCGTCACACTTATATCACGAACCTGATTTATGCTTCGGTTGATCCTAAAACCGTACAGTATCTTGCCGGACACGAAAACAGCAAGGTGACTATGGACATTTACGCTAAAGTCAAGTATAATAAACCTGCCCAATTACATGGGGTGATCAACAGAGCAATCGACACATCAAAAAAAGATTAGGGTTAAAATCCGACAAAAGCCCACAAAAATGTGGGTTTAAGAACTGGTGGACGAAGAGCAAAAGGCTTGAAAAACCGCGTAATATCAAGCAAAATCGAGCTTCGGTTTCGTGAAGTACGGTCTGAAGGCTGCTCGTCGCGCACCTCAGTTCAGCAAGCGCTGATTTTACCGGAAAGATATGCTTTCAACGGCTCTGCTTCGGCAGAGCCGTTTTTGTTTACATGCAGCAAAACTTTGCTGAACCGAGGTGCGCGACATCCCGCGTCAGCGGCACAGCTTTGCGCACTTCAGTTCGGCAAGTGCAACGGCGACGACCGCCGCCTGCGGCGGAAACAGGGAGGAGCTGTTGGGGCCGCGGCCAGCAAGACGCGAGTGCCGCCCAAGGCACGAAGCGGATGCTGGGAGCCGCAACCCGGAGGAACCTTTCCGGCAGTTCTGCTTCGGCAGAACTGCTTTTTTGTTGCCAGCTTTCCCGCTGAACTGAGGTGCGCGACTGCGCATGTCCGGCGGCATTCAAATCACTTGTATTCTCCCGCTCAAATTTTCAGCAATTGCCCCGGATTGCTGAATGTGCATTTTCCACATCCGCGCTATACTGTTGTGGAAAACGAAAGCGAGGGAAGCGTATGAAAACCGGTATCATTGATGTGGGCGGCGGCCTGCGGGGCATTTACGGCGCGGGCGTGCTGGACCGTTGCATGGAAGAAGGCGTGCAGTTCGACTGCTGCATCGGCGTGTCGGCGGGCAGCGCCAATATGTCGTCCTATGTGGCCGGGCAGCATGGCCGCAACAAGCCCTTTTATCAGGATTACTCCTTCCGCAAAGAGTACATGAGCGTGGGCAATCTGGTGCGCAAACACTCGTATCTGGACCTGGAATACGTCTACGGGGCGCTGAGCAACCGGGGCGGTGAAAACCCGCTGGATTACCCCGCTGTGGTGCGCAGCCCGGCAGAGCTGGTCATCGTGGCCACGGAAGCCCGCACCGGCAAGCCGCGCTATTTTACCAAAGCGGACCTGCGGCAGGACGATTACCGCCCGCTGATGGCGTCCTGCTGCATCCCGGTGGTGGATCAGCCCTATTTCATGGACGGCGTGCCCTACTACGACGGCGGCCTGGCCGACCCGGTGCCGCTGGAAAAAGCCCTTGCGCTGGGCTGCGACCGGGTGGCCGTCATCCTGACAAAGCCCATTGCGCCGGAGCAGACCGGTGCCCGGGACAAGAAGCTGGCAAAGCTGCTGCGGCACCGGTATCCGGCAGCGGCGAAGGGGCTTTTCCTGCGGGCAGAGCGGTACAATCAGACCGTGCGCCGCGCGCTCAAGCTGGAACAGCAGGGCATCGTGTGTGTCATTGCGCCGGACAGCACCGAGGGCATGGCGACCCTGACGAAAGACAAGCAGGCACTGGAAGCCATGTATCAGAAGGGCTGGCAGGATGCCGGAAAGCTCATTGAATGGTATAAACAGGCTTAAATTCTGCAAACAGCACAATGAAACACCCCCGCTCTGGCAAACGCCGGAACGGGGGTGTTTCATTGTAGTGTATCAAGAATGAGGAGATGGCAGAGAAATAGGGGGGCCCTGCGCCAGTCAGGGGCGTGCCGGGCCTTTAGTGGCGGGCGTTCTTGCCGGTCAGGCTGGCGAAGGCACCGGCGGCCATGAGGCTGAAGCCGCTGACCGCCATGCAGAATGCGGTCCACCAGTTTACACCGGTCTGCGGCAGGGCGTGGGCGTCCTGCACGGGCCGCACGACGATGTCCAAAGGCAGGACCGGGGCGTCCGGCACGGTGTCCTGCGCCGGCTGCAGTTCGGGCGTCTCGGGGGTCTGCGGAGCCTCATCCGGGGTCGTGGGCGGCACGACCACCACGGTGCTGTCGTCGCGGTAGGAAGTGCGGGTCTCGGTGGTGGTGTATTGGTAGCTCACGTTCGCCACGGTGTGGTACGTGTCCTTCTTTGCAACGACCGCGGCGGTGTAGTCGCTGTCGGTGGTGTAGGTGTAGTTCAGCGTGCCGTCATAGCGGGTACCCTTGGTGGTGCCGGTGAAGGCCTTTTCAAAGAAGCTGCGGATGGACTCAAAGATGCCATGGCCCGTGCCTTTGACGCCCTTGCCGCCGCACTCGGTGGTGGTGAAGTCGGTGTGGTCCGTCGTGGTGAGGTCGTAGCTGCCGAAATAGCCGCTGCCTTCCGAGCTCTCGATGTGGGAAAGCCCGGTGATCTCCAGCAGCCTGCCGGAGGCGGTGGAGCACTTGCTCTTGGTAAGAGTGGCGGAATAGGTGGTCTTGCTCTGCGCAACGACTGTGCCGTTGATCAGGGTGAGATTCTTCAGCAGAAGGTCGTAGCCGTTGCCGGGCTTATCGTGATCGCCGGGGCCCTTGTGGCCTTGTGTGCTGGGAGCGGCGGGGTCAGGTTTGTTGCGGCAGGTATTGCTGTCGCTGTCCATATAGCCGTAGGCGAGCAGGTCGGCGGTGTGCTGGAAAACCGTCCACGTCCCGCTGCTGGTCTGGACGGCAATGGCATCGCCGCCGAGCTCTTTGACGCGGGAGTCAGCCTTGTTTTTAGCATCCCAGCCGTTGAAAGACTGGTCTTTGCCATAAGCGACTTTACCGGTGACGGAGTAGTAGTTGTTGGCGGTGTAGTTGTATCTGGTGCCGCGGTATTCCATCTTTTTGGAAAAATCGTCGTAGGTTGCGTTAGATGCAAGTTTGGGGCCGGTCGCTTTGCCGTCCACGACGGTGGAAGCGCTGTGGCCGAAGGTGTAAGTGGGGCTGTCGATAATAAAGGCCTCACCCAGGTCGTTACCTTTTTCATCTTTCAGATTGGTTTCAATATCAAGGTCGGCGTGGTCGAACGAGGTGGACTCGGAGTAGGAAAGCCCGGCTTTATCCGCGTCGGCCTTCGCGGCTTCAAGATGCTGGATAAGTTCCGCGCGGCTCATGTTCTTGAAGTCAACAAACGAATGAACGGCATCATTGATGATCCGGATAATGTCTTCCTCCGTTGCCTTCTCGGTGTCAGACAGCCAGAGTTCTTTATTTCTCCGGGTGACGACCTGATTGCCGACCTTGAGCTGCCAGCCTTCTTCCAGAGAATCGAGCTCTTTTCGGATCTCGGTGCACAAAGTTGCTTCATCAACATTGATGATGGTCTTCATTTCGCTCCGGGTGATCAGCAACGTGCGATTGCTGCTGGTGAACCGGATGGTGTGCTCCACGTTGTTTTCGTCCGTATAGGTGGCAGTGCCGATGCCGGTCTCTTTATCGAAGCTGGTCACGGCGGCATTTTTATAGGCTTCATTCGCACGCAGCCATTTTTCGACATCCTCTTTGTTTGCTACTGTAGTGGTCTCTGTGATGGTGTAAAGCGTACCGCTAGAGTCCTTGTAAGCGTTCTTCTCTGCGTCATACGTCAGGCCTTCATAGGTTTCATCGGGGCTGTTCGCACGCTTGATGGTCAGCGTGCCGCTATTTTCGTCAAAATCCCATTTGTCGCCGGTGGAAAGGTCGGCCTGTTCCGGGTCCTCCTGCTTTTCCTCGGTGACGGTCCAGCTCACCATGGTAAAGCTGTCGCCGGAGACGACATCGCCTTTGCCCAGACCAGCCCTGAGATCGTCGGGAAGTTTCTGATCGGTCGTATAGGTGAACTCGTAGGTGCGGCCGTCCTGCAGGGTGTATTTTTTCAGATACTGGACGCCGTCGATCTTAATATATTCCACACTGTCTTCGACGACATTCTCCGGCAAAGTCTTGAAGTCGCTGCTGATGCCGGAAACCTCCCCGGAGGTGATGGTGGGGCCTTCCTCATGGAGACCGGTTCGAATGATCGTCGAGCCGGAAACATACGCCGTGCCGTTGACGGTATCCTTGCGTTCGGTTGCATCGTCAGCGGCGTCGCCCGTACTTATGGTCGTGTTGTCTACGGTGTATTCGTAACGATACTGCCGGTTGGCGTCTTCGTCTTTGTAGCTCCATTCTTTGGTGGCCGAACTGATTTTACCGGCATCCTGATCGCTCTGGAGCTGGGCCTGCAGCTGGGCTTTTTCCTCAGGGGTAAGATGCTCGTCTTTGCGGATGGCGTCTCTCAGCGCGTTGAAAATGGCTTCTGCTTTTGCGGTTTCTTCTGCCTTTTTTGCGGTGTCTTCGTCCGCAGGCGTCCAATCGGTGCTGCCGGTCTGGGTGAGCTTGACGGTCACCTTGACCGTTTTCAGCAGTTCCTGTTTTTCGCTGACCGTCAGTTCGTGGCCGTCCTTGTCGAAGATCTTGCCGTCTTCAGCGTGATAGCCCTTGTCCCGGCCCAGCAGGTCGCAGATCTGGTCAGGGCCCAGGCCGGAAAGATCGCCGACCGCCTTGCCGGATGTCTCGTCAAAGGTGATCTCGTAGGTCTTGTCACCCTCGGTGACGGTGTAGCCGGTCAGCGCGCCGTTGGCGTCGCGGTGTTCCTTCACCTTGCGGGTGTCCGTCTCGGTGAGCAGCTCGGAAAGGTCAACGGAAACATCGGGCGCAGGGTCCGTGATGTCTTCGTCCTTCAGATCGACATTGGTGTTGCCGCCCTCGATTTTGGTGTCGGTCTTGACGTCCTCGATGCCCTCCAGCTCCTTCTTTTTCATGCAGATGGTCAGGGTGGTGGTCGTCGTCGTTTCCACCGACGTGCCGATGATGCGGTAGAGCGTGGTGCGCTCGCCGATCTGGCTGCCGTTTTCGTCATAGATGGGTTCGGTGCGGGTCAGCTGATAGCTGCCGTCGGCGGCCACATCGGGCTTTTCCAGGTCCAAAAGCTTTGCAATATCCTCGGCAGACATCTTTTTCCCCTCCGGCGGGGTCGTCTTGCGCAGGGTCATCTCGCCGGTGTTTTTGCCGGTTTCGGTAAAGCCGGTGATCTCGTAGCCGTTGATGCTGCCCGTGTTGGTACCCCACTTCAGGCTGTCTTTGTATTTTTCGCCCAGCACATCTTCGGGCGTGATGTTTTTCAGCTCGTCTTCGGTGTAGGTGTGGTCGGTATCGGTGGTGGCGCTGGCGTCACCCGTGCCGGTGGTGGTGGTCATGGTGGTCTCCTCGGTGATGCTGGGTGTGGTAATGGTGGTGCTGCCGTCGGCATTCTTGTCAATGACATCGCTGCCGGTGACGGTGCCGCTGGTGGTGGTCTCGGTGGTGGTGGCGCCCGTGGTGGTGCTTTCGGTGTAGTCGATCTTCACGTCATCGGTGTCGGTCTCCGGGCCGAAAGCCGGGGCCTGGACGTCTGCATCCGCCTCGGTGTTTGCCGGGGCCTCCGGGGGGAGCGCTTTCGCGTTCGCGGCGGCATCGGGCGCGCCGCCGGTGCTGTCTTCGGGGGCCGCGTTCTGGTTCTGGAGGTTGAGATCAGCCGAAGCTTCCGGCTCGCTGCCGGTCTCGGCTGCATTTGCCAGCAGGGGCTGTGCAGCGACACAAGCCGTCAGCGCCATGGACATTGCTGCAAATTTAAACTTTTTGTTTGTCATGATCTTCCAATCTCCTTTCTTATCGCCAAAGGCATGAAAGCCCTATAAAAAGGACATAGAATGGCCTTGACTCCACACACCGTTTTATATCATGCTCCGAAAGTCGAATACAAGAAACTGTGTGTCGAGGGCGAAAATGATGCAAGGGCGGACCGGCACGATGCCGCCGCACTGCAAGGAGCGGAAGATGACGGGAGATGCTGTTCAAATGCGCGCTGAAGCGATGAATGCGCTTGCACATCCACCGCTTGCAGGATGGCAGAATTTCCAGAAAATGTCATCCAAAACTGCGTGAAAGCGCCTGGAAATGGCACGAATCGCGCTGCTTGCACGCAAAACAGCCCCGGGAAAGGCCGAAAGACCGCCCCCGGGGCTGCTGCATTTTTCAGGGAAAATGGTGCTTAAAAACAGTTCAGTGGAGTTTCTCCTGTTTCAGGCGGTTGAATTCCTCATCGGCCTGAATGGCTTCTGCGGTGAAGCTGTTGTTGTTCCACCAGCTCACCAGCGCGGCCACCGTGGTGATACCTGCGGTGATCAGCTGCTCCACGGTCTGGCTCTCAATGGGCAGCATGGGCTTGCCCAGAGCGCTCAGCACCTGGTTGGTCAGCGCCAGCAGCAGCACGGCGGTGCGGGCGATGGTGGCGGCAGAAATTTTGCCAAAGTTCATATCAATTCCTCACTTTCTCGTTGTGTTCCAAATCGGCGATGCGGTGGTTGGCCACCTTCATCTGTTCTTCCAGGATGGGCACCCGGCGGGCGAAGTGGTTGTGCTCCCGCACCTCACGGGTGAGCTCCTCCAGTTTTGTATCGGTGACGGCCTGGCTGCGGCTGTTTGCGATCAGCACGCCGATCAGGGTCACCGCCCCGGCAATGACGGCGGACAGGATGCTCTCCATGCGGTCCACCCCCTTTCAGCCTGTCCAGCGGGCCTTTGCCGCGCGCACGTCCAGGTGCACCCAGCCGCAGGCGCGGCCCTTCTTTTCCGGGTAGCGGCCGATGCCGCCGGTGCCGGGCAGCAGCGTCTCGGCGTAGTCGGCCAGCGTGTCCACCGCCACCTCCTTCACCCGGATGTCGGCGGCCCGGCCGTAGCAGTGCTGGCTGAAGGCGGCCCCGCCCACGGCCGCGTTGTGGCGGGCCGTGCGGTAGCCGCTGGTGATGGTCACCGGCTGGCCGAAGTGGTCCCGGATGCGCTGCAGCAAGTCCACCAGTGTGCTGTCGATAAAGACCGGATCGCTGCCGTCCCGGCAGGCGAATTCCCGCACCCGGAAGTTCGGGCTGAGCAGGGTGCCGCCGTCCTTTGTGCGGGAGTATGCTTCCAGACTCATGGGCCGCCGCCTTTCAGGCCACCCGCAGCCAGATGTAAACGTAATAGGCTGCGGGCTGGACGGTGTCGCTGCGGCCGTAGACGGCGCTGGAGCGGGAAGCGTCGATGGCAAGGTCGCGGGTCTGCGCGGTGTTGTTGCCGGTCAGAGCACCGTTTCGTATGGATGCGCCGGGGAAGACGCAGCCGGAAGAAACGGCACTGTTTGAGCTGACCAGGCCGTGGTTGCTGTTGTAGGCGATCTGGCCGGTGATGTTGGGCAGGCCGGCCTCGACGGTGGAGCCTGCCTTGTGGCTGTCGCTGGCACCCATCAGCACGCGGTCCTGGGCGATCTGCTCCCAGGTGCCGCCGAACAGGGCGGCCGGGCTGGCGGGCAGGACGCTCTGGTAAATGCTGCCCACCGGGTAGGCGGCAAGGCTCGGGGCGGCCAGCAGGGCATCCACATCTTCCTTCGTATAATAGGATGCCAGTTCCACCCCGAGTGTGCGGCGGGCGGCGGACTTCTCCTCCGCAGACCACGGGGCGGCTGCCGCTGCGGCGGTCAATGCCTTCTTGACGCCGTAGGGCAGCAGGGCAGGCGTCAGCGGGGCATAGGGGTCGACCATGGCGTCCAGCGCGGCTTCGTCGGCCGGTGCGGTGGCCAGGGTGCCGTCGGCCCGCACCGTCACGCCGAAGGCCGGGTCTGCCTTCACCGCGCCAGGCACCGCCGCAGTGGGCACTGTGCTGCTGCGCACATAGGGGGTCAAGTCCGGCGGCGGGGTGGTGTCGGTGCGCACAGCGCCGGTGTCGGGGTCTGTGCTCAGCACCCGCAGCAGCTGCCCGGCCACCGGCTGCGCGGGGCAGGGCAGTGCGCCCACGTCCTGCGCCGTCAGCCGGACGATGCCCGCCTTGCCGTTGACGCTCGCCACCCGGCCCTCCTCCGGGGCCAGTGCTTCGGCCCGGGCGGCAGCGGTCTCGGCACGGCCTGCGGCTTCCA
>OGJH01002302.1_pt1 | contig 12812 bp, 10 predicted proteins | sample 1572021 | NCBI WGS metagenome assembly OGJH01 (sample SAMEA2582098, study PRJEB24529) | metagenome | biome: Human gut stool | place: China | collected 2011
TGAAAAAAGCAAATTTAATACCAGAGTATGAGATTATAAAGACATGTAAATATGAATTAAAAGATAAAAGTGCAGTAATTATAGTATATTGCTCAACTGGATCAAGGAGTAAAAAAGCACAAAGAAAGTTAGAAAAAATGGGATACAAGAATGTATATAATGTATACAATGGAATTCAAAATTTTAATTTAGATGTTTTATAAACATGTATTTAAGTTCATATATCATGGTAACTATAACCTTCAAAATATTATAGGTAACTTTTGTTAGATATTAACAAAAAGCTTAAAATATAGAGAGTTAAAATTAAAACTATTGAGATTTTAAAATTTATGTGTTAGAATAAATCTGTGAATAAAAGAAAAATATAAAGAGAGATAAATATTTAAAATTTGGGACAAAATTCGACATAATTATGAGACATTTAAGACCTGTCCCCAATGTGTCATGGAGGTAAGATGAACGGAAATAGACAAGATAGAATTAGAAATTTTAGTATTATAGCACATATAGATCATGGAAAGTCAACTTTAGCAGATAGATTGATTGAGATGACGGGTGTTTTGTCTAAAAGAGAAATGGAAAGTCAAGTTTTAGATAATATGGAAATTGAGAAGGAAAGAGGAATAACTATAAAGTCTCAAGCTGTTAGAATGATTTATAAGGCTAAAGATGGACAAGAATATACTTTTAATTTAATAGACACACCAGGTCATGTTGATTTTAATTATGAGGTTTCTAGAAGTTTAGCAGCATGTGATGGAGCGATTTTGGTGGTGGATTCGAGTCAAGGTGTTGAGGCACAAACTTTAGCAAATGTATATTTAGCTATAGATAATAATTTGGAGATTTTACCAGTTTTAAATAAAATTGATTTGCCTAATGCTAGAGTAGATGAAGTGAAAAAAGAAATTGAAGATATTATTGGAATTCCTGCTGAAGATGCACCATGTATTTCTGCTAAATCAGGACTTAATGTAGAACAAGTGTTAGAGAGGATTGTAACAGATTTACCTGCACCAAATGGCGATGAAAATGCAAAGGCAAAATGCTTAATATTTGATTCTTATTATGATAATTATAAAGGTGCTGTAGCATATGTTAGAGTGGTTGACGGAAAAATAAAAGTTGGAGACGAAATTAAATTAATGGCGGCAAATAAGGAATTTGTTGTTGCAGAAGTTGGGTACTTTTTGCCAGGTAATTATATGCCAACACAAGAAATAAAGGCAGGAGAAGTTGGATATATCGCAGCAAGTATAAAAAATTTATCAGACATTCATGTTGGAGATACAATTACATTAAAGGAAAATCCAGCAGATGAACCGCTAAAAGGATATAAAAAGGTCACACCTATGGTATATTGCGGGCTATATCCAATTGATGGTAGTCAGTATGAAGATTTAAAAGAAGCATTGGAAAAATTGAAATTAAATGATGCAGCTTTAGAATATGAGGCAGAATCGTCAGCAGCATTAGGATTTGGATTTAGATGTGGTTTTTTAGGATTATTACATTTAGAAATTATTGAAGAAAGATTGGATAGAGAATTTGATTTAGGCTTAATTACAACAGCGCCATCTGTTATCTATAAAGTATATAAAACAGATGGAACAATTATAGAATTGTATAATCCAGAGGATTTACCGACTAGCCAGGAGATTTCTTATATTGAAGAACCATTTGTAACAGCAAATATATTAACACCAAAAGATTATGTTGGAAACATTATGGAATTATGCCAAAGAAGAAGAGGCATATATATTGATATGAAATATTTAGATGAAAACAGAGTAACTTTAATTTATGAAATGCCTTTGAATGAAATAATATATGATTTTTTTGATAATCTAAAATCAAAAACAAAAGGATATGCATCTTTAGATTATGAATTTAAGGAATATAAAAAATCAAATTTAGTAAAATTAGATATTTATATAAATGGAGAAAAAGTAGATGCATTAAGTTTTATTGTTCATAAAGATAGTAGTTATGAAAGAGGAAAGAAAATGGTAGAAAAATTAAAAACAGTTATACCAAGAAAATTATTCAAAATACCTATTCAAGCAGCTATTGGAGGACAAGTTATAGCAAGAGAAACAATTTCAGCAATGAGAAAAGATGTGTTAGCTAAATGCTATGGTGGAGATATTACAAGAAAGAAAAAATTATTAGAAAAACAAAAAAGAGGAAAGAAAAAAATGCGTGAAATAGGAAATGTAGAGATACCACAAGAAGCATTTTTATCTGTTCTGAAATTAGATGATGAATAAAAATAAGGAGGAAATAATGCAAGAAAAAGGAAAAGAAAAAACAATATATGCAGATCAAATAGAAGGTAGAAATTCAGTATTGGAATTATTAGAAAGTGGTAAAGATATAAATAAAATATTTGTAACAAAGGGAGAAAAACATGGCTCAATACATAAAATTATAGCTAAAGCAAGAGAAAGAAAGATAATTATAGTAGAAAAAGATAAAAGACAAATGGAAGAAATGGCTCAAACTCAAAACTACCAAGGAGTTATTGCTATAGTCCCACCTTTTGAATATTGTGAAATAGAAGATATTTTAAATGAGGCTAAAAAAAGAAAAGAAGAACCATTTGTATTAATTTTAGATGGAATAGAAGATCCACATAATTTAGGTTCTATAATAAGAACTGCTGAGACAGCAGGAGTTCATGGGATCATAATTCCAAAAAGAAGAGCGGCTTTAGTGAATGCTACAGTAAATAAAGCTTCAGCAGGTGCAGTAGAACACATGAAAATTGCTAGAGTCACAAACATAACAGATAGTATTGAAAAACTAAAAAATGAAGGATTGTGGATTTGCGGTACAGATATTAATGCAAATAAATACTATTATGAGCAAGACTTAACAGGAGCTTTAGGAATTGTCATTGGTAATGAAGGGAACGGGATAAGTGAAAAAGTGAAAAAAAATTGTGACTTTTTAGTAAAAATACCTATGAAGGGAAAAATAACATCATTAAATGCTTCTGTATCAGCTGGAATTATTATGTATGAATCAGTAGAACAAAGATTAAAATAATTTAAAAGGAGAAAAAATTATGATGCCTAGAAAAAAAAGAATAGCATTAGCAATAGCTATACCATCTATTATAGTGATTATTATTATAATAACAGGAATATTATTATATTTAAATACAGATATGTTTAAATCTAATAAAACGTTATTTTTTAAATATTTTGGAAAAAATTCTGAAAACATAAAAGAAATAGAAGAAATATTTGAAAGTACTGAATATGAGAAAAATTTGCAAAATAATAAATATACAGATGACATAAATATAAAAGTTAATTACACAAATAATTTACAAACTACATCGGAAGATAATAGTAATACAATCAATAATGTAAAACTTCTTATAAAAGGAGAAGAAGATAAAAATAATAAATATAGTTATAAAGATTTTAAATTAGAAAAAGACAAAAATATTGCGACAAATACAGAAAACCAGAGTAGCAGTGAAAATTCAAATGAATCAAACAATAAAGAACAAAATATCATGGAAGTAGAATATATAAAAAATGATAATAATTACGGAATTAGATTTTCAGATTTATTTAAACAATATTTATTAGTAGAAAACAACAATTTAAAAGATTTATTTAGAAAAATAGGATATTCTGAACAAGAATTAGAAAATGTACCAGATAGCATAGAAATAAATGATATAACATTAAGTGATATTAAATTTACTGAAGACGAAATAAAACAATTAAGTGAAAAATACTCAGAGATAATTAATAAAAAAGTATCAAAAGAAAAATTCGAAAAAAATTCAAAACAAGTAATTACAATTAATGAAAAAAACATAACGACAAATGCTTATATTTTAAAATTAACAAATGAAGAGCTAAATAATCTGTATGTAGATTTATTAGAAAGTTTAAAACAAGATGAAATTATTTTAAATAAGATAGAAAGTATACAAAATAAAATAAATTCAATAAACATTAATTCTTCAGAAAGTAAAGACTTGAAAGAAAGTTTTGCAGAAGAAATTGACTTACAAATAGAAAAAATTAATAAGACTAATATTGGAAATCAAGAAACCAAAATTATTGTATATGAAAATTCAGGAAAAACAATAAGAACTGCAATACAAGGAAAAGATTATGAAATAAATTTTGATTATATTAATACTCAAGATGAAAAGAATATTGAATTAATAGTAAAAAAAGATGAAATAGAAACTTATAATATTAAATTAAAAAAAGATAAAGATGGAATAAAATTAGATATATATTCAAATGATGAAACTAATCCTATAAAGATTAGTTTAGAACAAAATAAAAATGAATCTGATAAAAAATGTTCTAATAATATTAATTTAAAATATGAAAATGCAAATAGTAAATTAGAAGTAAGTGCTGAACAAGAAATTAATATAGTAGATAATTTTGAAAATGAAAATACATTAAATGATCAAAATAGTATATTATTAAATGGCTTGGAAAAAGAACAATTACAAGCTGTATTAAATCAAGTATCAGAAGAAGTTCAACAAAAGATAAATTCTATTTCTGAAGAGGTAAAAATAAACGATATACAAGAAATATTAGAGACACTTGGAATTATTAATAAGCAACAAAACATAGAGGCTGGAGGGATAACAGAAACTGAAAAAAATAGATTTAATTCTAAATTTGAGATCTTAAAAGGAGAAGAGTTAGATAATGAAAATGTCTTAAAAGTAGTTGAAGCTGTTAAGGACAATATTATTAATGTACAGGTTGATACAAACGAAGAAATAAAAATAGAAATCAGTAGAAATGAAAGCAATCAAGATATAGAAAAATCTTTAGAAGAATATATAAAAAAGGAAAAAGATAAAAAATACGACATAAAAATAGAATATGATGAAGATACAGAACTTGTAAAATATATTATAATGACACCTGCTAAAAAAAGATAAAAACTATTGTAGAACCAAAATTTATTTTTATAATTTTGGTTCTTATGATTTTTTATGGTTGAATTAATATAAAGAGCATAAGAAGAGATATTAACACAAATCTCAAAAAGCTTGAAAAATCAACAAAATTCGACATGACAAAAAATGCATAGAAAATTTTTTTAAAAAAAACAAAAAAAGTGTTGACAAAGAAATAAAGTTAATGTATAATAAAAATCGTTCCGCAAGAGCGAAACAAAAAGTACATTGAAAAGTAAACAATAAAATCCTTTAGAGAATAAACCGAAGCGGTATAATTTTAAACCTAAAATTAGTACCGAACAAGTTAAAATTTTAAAAGTTTTTATAATACGATAAGTGGCACTATTATAAATATTGTAAATAATGTAAGTTTAACTCTATCTTCAATAATAAGTTTAATGTTGGACGTTTCAAATGTTATTATTACTAACGTAGAAGAACAAAAGTCAACAGCATATATAATATATGAATACTTATATAATATTCTCAATAAGACACCTTTATTTATTTGTATAGATAATTTTTCAAGGTGTCCCTTAGATTCTATAGAATTATTTATAAATATTCTGAAGCCAATGCTAATAGAAAAAAATTTTAAGTTATGTATTATCACTTCCGTTGAGGAATATGATGATGAAATAAAAATTCAAATTAGAAGCAATTTTTCAAATAAATATATATATCTTGAAGGGTTTAAAAATGCAGAATTTTTCTATCAAATTCTTAATCCTATTTTTGATATGAGTTCATTTTCTCTTGATGATATACAATATATATGCATTAAATGTCAGGGGGAACCACAAAAATTATCAGTTATTATAAGTAAAATGTTAGATAAAAATGGAATTTGTTTTTTGAATTCAAAAAAAGCTATTATAGATAAAAAAATATTGAAACAAGTACTAAGTAATAATTATATAAGATATTCTGAATCAAATTTTAATATACTTCAAAAGTGGATTCTTTTTTCATTCATTTCATTATATGATGGAGTAAGTATATTAAAAGTTAAAAAATTAGCTATGTATATATCTGAAAATATGTATTTATTTATTGACAGTACTAACGAACAATTTCATAAGCAATTAATGGAACTAGTACAACATAAGCATTTATATACAGATGGTAATATTTTAAGAGTTACACATGATTCTGATTATATAGATTATGTAGATATATATGAGAATTCTTCAATTAAAAAAATTTTTTCTAAATATGTATATGAATTTTTATTAGGCGAAAAAACTATATATAATAGGGATGAATTAATTTGCAAACATTCCAGAATAGCCGAAATATATGATTGGCAAAAAATTAATTATGAATATGGTGAAAAATTATATAACGAAAAGAAATTTTATGAAGCACACAAACTATTTATCAATCTTTATGATAAAAATAATAATTTAAGTGCACATAACTATCTTTTGATGGCTTTAAACGAATATGAAAATGGATATTATGATATATGTTTAAATATTTTAAAAAATATAGTTTTGGATAATTTGAAAGGGAAAATTGATAACTATTTGTATTATTTCAATTACGGAAAATGTATTTATAATAATAGTGGAAATATAAATTTAGCATTAGAAAAAATAAAAATAGCACTTAATTATGTTAATAAAGAGGATGAAGAGTATTATAAAATTCAAAACTATTTGCATATGTTATTTATAGAAATTCCTGATGGGTATGAAGAATCAAAAAAAATTTTTTATGAAATAAAAAGCCAATGTGAATATAGATTTCCAATAATTTGGGCTAATACAATGCGTGGATGTCATAATTTTATAGAGGATTATGAGGAAGCAATAGACATTTTAAATAGAGCTGAGAAAATTTTATTAAATCCGTTAGAAAAATGGTATATAAAAAATACAGAGGGGTTTGTAAATATAAGAAGTGGTAATATTAATACTGCATTAAGGATTTTTCAAGACTCATATAACAATATTAAAGAAATAAAACCATATGAAGCATCATATGCTGGTAATAATTATGCGGTATGTTTAATGATTAAAGGTGAATATGATTTAGCAAAAGATGTTTTAGAAGATGCACTATTTTGGAATAAAACAAATTATGGCAAATTATTTTTAAATGTACATTATATGATGTGTAATATATTTCTCGGAAATGATATATTAGCGAAAGAATCTATGGAATATTTAACAAAATATTTAGATAAAAATAATCCAACTGATAATATTATATTGAGAAAATTATATATGAACTTAGCTCTTGCATTTAAATATCAAGGTAATAATCTTGAAAGTAATATATATACGAAAAATGTGAAAAAATATGTAATAAATACATCAAGTGAATTTAGATATAATAAATTAATTGATGTAGAAACTAATGCAATAGATAACAATATATATTATTCATATTCTAAATTTGATCCATGGTTTGTTGTTTATGCACATGATTAATTAGTATACATTTATTAAATTATATTAATTTAAATCTAATTAAATGACTATAAATGGGTAATAAAAATGGCCTCAAAATAATTAAATATGTTCTATTTTTTATCAAATTTTAAATATTATAAAGCAAAACAAATTTAGAACATTAAAATGTACCCTATAGATTAGACAGTTTGAGTTTTTAAAACCCTTACCATTAGACAGTAAGTTTTAATGAAAACCCTTAAATCTATACAATGAGTTTACAGGGAACCCTTAACTTCGGACATGGTTTTGATGAACCCCTTCATTTTGGACAAAATCGCTTTTTGACTCCGATTCAGATTGATATTACAATAATAATGAATTGGAGGAAATTATGGCAAACAGAAAGTTTACAGAACAGGAAATGCTCACACTGAGAAATAGCAAATATGTGCTGGATGTATCACCGAGCATTGTACATTTCTCGGCAGAATTTAAAAAACTGTTTTGGGAGGAACTGTCAAAGGGCAGGCTTCCACGTGAGATTATTTCGACTCTTGGGATAGATCCAAATATCTTGGGGGATTCCAGAATAAATGGTCTGAAAACCATGATTGGAAATGAAGTAAAAAAGGGAAATGGTTTTCGAGATCTTAACACCTATGCACAGGGCTGCAACGGATATCTTTCGGCTGAAAATCGGATAAAATATTTAGAAATGCAACTGGCATATAAAGATCAGGAGATTGAGTTTCTAAAAAAAATTGTATCTTTAAATCCGGAGGCTCCGGAATAATGAAAATACCAGCCCATGCAAAGTATCAGATTATTTATGATACCATGCAAAAAAACGATAATCTATTGAATGTAGCTGCCATGTGCGAAATTGCAGGAGTATCCCGTTCGGGATATTACCATTATCTCTCAACAGAAGACCAGCGAATGGAAAGGGAGGAACAGGACAGACAGGATTTTCTTCTGATTCTGAAAGCATACCAGTACCGAGGATATCATAAAGGTGCCCGTAGCATATATATGAGGTTGTTACACATGGAACCGCCGATAGTGATGAATATCAAAAAAATCCGGCGGTTGATGAAGAAGTACAACTTACAGTGCCCTATCCGCAAGGCAAATCCCTATCGGAGAATGGCAAAAGCAATGGCAACTGCATATACCGCACCCAATATAGTAAACCGTGAATTCGAGGAACACGGACCAAGAAAAATTCTGTTAACGGATATCACGTATATTATAAATGGAAAAGCACCCCGGTGCTATATGTCGACAATTATAGATGCCTGTACCAAGGAACTGCTGTCATGGGTTCTCAGCGAATCACTAGAAATTGATTTTGTATTAGAAACAGTAAAGCAGTTAATAGAAAAACATGGAACTGATTTAAGCACAGAAACATTAATACATAGCGATCAGGGTTCCCACTATACCAGCATTAAATTTATCCAATTGTTAAAGGATAACGAACTGAGACAGTCTATGTCACGTAGAGCAAACTGTTGGGACAATGCTCCTCAGGAATCATTCTTTGGTCATATGAAAGATGAATTAGATCTATCAGAGTGCTACAGCTATGAGGAGATATTAAACGCAGTTAGGGATTGGACAGAATACTATAATACAGAACGTTATCAATGGGACTTAGCAAGGTTGTCACCTGTTGAGTATTATCAATATATGACAACAGGAATTTATCCTCTGATAATTCCTAAAGCAAAAGGTGAAAACAATCAATCAGAGGAATCACGTTGATGCCTCTACACAACAAACAAATATAAAATAGAAATCTGAAAAGGAAAAAGTCATAGTGTCCTTGACAAAGGGTACACTTTACATAGTCAGAGTTATTAGAAAATAAATATTTTGTTAGAAATATTTCGTTGAATTAAATATATTTTATGATTATATTTAATCTCAAATGTAAAAACAAATCGCTGATGTGGCGATTTGTTTTTTAATAAATAAAAAATTATATAATAAAGCTATTTATTCTTTTATTTATAACGGAAAGATATATGTTTACCATTTGTTCAAAGGAAAAACCTCTTTTTTGAGCAATAAATCCAATTTCACTAGTAGAACTAAAACGTGGAGCTGAATTTGCTTCTAAAAAATATAAATTATTTTTAGTGTAATCATAACGATAATCTATACGGCATATATCTTTAGCTCCTAAAAAATCAAAAATTTTAATAGAAGTTGTTTTAATTATATTTAATACATCATATGATAGATATTCCTCATTAAAATATAAAGTCCTTAACTTATTTACTTTTTCATCAACACCATAAACAGCAAATGGAGATTTATTATCTAATTCTGATATAATTACATCATTAATACTATAATTATATTGATTACCAATTATATAATTTGTCAAGTCTATACCACTTACATATTCTTCGATAATTGCTTCTCCAAATATATTAACAATTTTATTTATCATATAACAGAGTTCTTTTTCTGTATGACATACATTTTCATTAGAAATACCTAAAGATGATCCCTCACAATTTGGTTTTACAAAAATAGGATAATTCCATGATGATATCATTGATTTATTATATTGGATTTTTTTATTTATTACAAAAGATTTAGGCATACAAATATTAATATCTTTAAGTAAAAGTTTGCAATAGTGTTTATTATTCATAATTGTGGTTGGAAAAACATCTGAACCACTATAAGGCACATTTAGAATATCTAATAAAATAGGAGCTTGTACACGACTATATTGTTGTTCCATTCCATCCGTGAAATTAATAAAACAACAATTTTCGAACGTTCTATTTTGCTCTATGGCATTTATTAATTCAGGAATGCCCCCAAAATATTCACACATATATCCATTTGATATAATTGCATTTGTTACTTCGTCTATATTTTTTTTAGACGGATGATCATTATACAAATTATCGTTATTTATATATTCATTTTTAAAGTTCTCTCTACAATCACTTAAAAGATAATATTTCATATTCAATCTCCTTTAAAAACAAAATATTTTTGTATATTTAATTGCATATAGTACAACTAACGGATAACTAAAAATTATCTATTAAAAAAGGAAGCTAGTAAAAAATTAATCGATAAAATATAAAAATATATATCTGCTGTTTCCATATAATCAAAAAATTAAAATTTAAAATCTTTCCGCGGGTGCTTATTTATCAATATTTCTCTCTGTTTAGCAGTAGTCACATGTGTGTAGATTTGTGTGACGTTAATAGAACTATGACCTAGCATTTCCTGAATATATCGAATATCTACATCAGCTTCTAACAGGCTGGTGGCAAATGTATGACGGAACATATGTGGCGTTATATGTAAATCAATTGAAGCTAAGGAACAATATTTATTTATCATACGGCGAACAGCCTGGTCATTAAGTGGTTTACCGGATTGATTTGCAAAAAAATGATGACATATATTGATTTCTGAATGATAAGTTTTCTTATATTGATTTAAAATTTGTAAGACTTGATTATTTCCAATAGTTATACGACGTTCTTTATCCCCTTTTCCATATATAAGAATTGTTCCAGTAGAAAGATTAATGTCTTGAGGTTTTAGAGAGCATAATTCAGATATTCTTATTCCAGTAGAAAAGAGGATTTCGGCTGCGGCTACATCACGCAATGCATTTTTTCTTTTATAAGGTGTATCAGCTTCATTTAGTTGTTTATAAATTGTTGAAAGGAAATGCTCTACGGTATGGAGTGGGATAACTTTAGGTAAAATTACAGGTTCTCTGAATTGCATAACCATTTTATTAAAGGGATTAAAAATAATTATGTCTTTATATTCAAGATAGTGGAAAAAAGCCTTGATTGATGCAAGTTTACGTTTAACTGTTTTGGGTTTGTAACAGTTATTTAAAAATGATATATAATCTTCTAGGATGTCAACATTAATTTGCTCAAGCGCTATGTTATTGGTTTTATTAGAAAATTGAGTAAGATCTATACGATATGCTTTTATTGTTTTTTCGTCTAATCTTTTCTGAGTGATACAATATTTAAGATAATTGTTAATAGTATTTTCGTAATTTTTCATTATATAATTCTCCTATAAAATTTTTCTCATTTTATTTCACAGTGACATAAACTGTCCAGTTATAAGACTACAATATATACATAACACTAAGATAAAAGATGTAATATATCTAAATCATCAAACCAACTAAAGCTAGATAACAAATGAGTTTAGTGGAGCTGGAATAATATAAGTTATATTTTTTATAATAAATCAGGTGGCGGAGAAATCCAAAGCCTGATTTTTTAATGAAATAAAACAAAATGACAATAACTGTCTGAAATATTTGATATTATTTAAAGGTAATCAGCCGGAAGTTATTATGCGGGTATCCGACATATAATATGAAATATACACATACAGGAGAAAACTATGAAGAATTCTCAATATTGCTTATGTGAGAAGTATTAACCTCAGCGGCACTGGCAACGGCATCCTGTGGCAATTCCTTGTGTAGCCTCGATAGCACTTGGAGGATTTTATTCGCTTAATGGAATGAATTTCTATGAGTATATGGGAAAGAAGCTGCACTTTATGTTTGGAAACAGGACACTCACTTATGTATCAACAGAGGGAGAACTGGCAGTTAAAGAGTTTGCAAGCAGGGACAGACGGGACAGGTAAAGAAGAAAGGCAAACAGGCTGAAACAGAGATTACAACATCGGAGTCGGCAGTAAAGAAGCAGGAGGAATTGAAGAAATGAAGAAAAAGACCAGAAATATGCTGTTTGGACTTGCAGCCGTGTTCGTGCTGGTTATAGCGGGTGCGGCTTTTTATAAGGCAATGCACTAAAAAAGGAACCTGCATAAAACAGATTCCTTAAATAAGGGGAAAACCCTGTCGAAGAATGGAAGTCCAGTTACTTTTCTGATAGAGAAAACGGACGATGATTACAGTCTGTTTTTCTTCATCAATCGTATAAAAGGCAAGGTAATTATTGACTATCACAAAACGAATGCCCCAGCTTGCCAGTACCGGATCATCTACCAGACGGAACTTCTGTGGCAGGTCGGATAATGAGCCTATCTGTTCAGTCACAACATTTAACAGATTATCTGCGGCAGTGGGATTTTTGAGGGTAAATTCGATGTAATCCGCAGCCCGCATTATATCGTGTTCTGCGGTGGAAGTGATATGAACCTGATAGCTCATCGGCTGCGACGGCTCCTGATATCAGCCATAGCTTCGGAAAATGGTCTTGTGTTGCCTGTGGCAATATCGTCCATTCCTTCCTTAATCTGGCTATAAAGTTCAAAGCGGCTGGTCAGTTCTTCGTAGGCTTCAATGCTCATAACAGCAAGATCGCCTTTTCCATTCTTCGTAATGAAAACCGGTTCGGGATAATTATGACAAAATGTAGAAATTTCATTGTAATTATTCCTTAAATCAGCAC
>OGJH01002304.1_pt1 | contig 12810 bp, 10 predicted proteins | sample 1572021 | NCBI WGS metagenome assembly OGJH01 (sample SAMEA2582098, study PRJEB24529) | metagenome | biome: Human gut stool | place: China | collected 2011
TTCATAACATCACCTGATATGATTTTACATTTCATGTGATATTATTTGAACGACTTTGTATTTCATACTACTGACTATTTAATTTCACATACGCAAAATTGATGATCGCGGAAATGTGAGGTACAATATACCTATAACTTTGGGACAATTTGTCCCGAAGATCAGAGGTTGGTATCTAAAATAAAATCAGAAATATTGTGAGGTTTCTGTGACATTTGGGTGCTATACTGAAAATGAAGGAGTGTGATACCATGCGAATTTTAGTAGTCGAGGATGATCGGCTTTTGAATAATACTTTATGCTATAACTTGAATACTGCGGGCTATACGGTTGATTCTGCACTGACAAAATCAGTGGCCATTAGTTTCTTGACAAAGCAGGACTATGACCTGATTGTGCTGGATGTAAATTTGCCGGACGGGAACGGTTTTGACTTCTGCCGGGAAATAAAAGAGCGTCGCCCTGATACCGTTATTATTTTTCTGACCGCAAATGATATGGAAAGCGATATGCTCAAAGGGTATGAACTGGGCGCAGAGGATTATGTGACAAAACCTTTCCCTATGAGCGTCTTTCAAAAGAAATTAGCGGTAGTGCTGGGTAGGCTGACAAAACAATATGGTGGTGATACTTATGAGGATGGCACACTGACCATCAATTTTTCAGAAATGAGTGCTACTCTATCAGGAAAGCCACTTACATTCACCCCACTGGAATATCGACTTTTGAAAATCCTGATGAAAAATCCGCAGATTGTTTTGACCCGGCAAGTCTTGTTGGAAAAGCTGTGGGACGCAGACGGAAATTTTGTGGATGAACACGCTCTGACTGCGGCGATCAGCCGGGTACGAAACAAAATCGAAACACCTGACCGTCAGTATATCAAAACGGTATATGGTATGGGCTATATGTGGATCGGAGGAGTGCTGAAATGAATGTGCGAAAACTTTCCGTCAACAAAGCCTGTATCTTTTTTGCTGTTCTCCTGCTGGTGGCAATGGGGATGGTTTCAGCAGCTTTGTATGGGCTGACCCAAAATATAACCGCTGTCTGGTATGTATTATTGTTCGGCATTTTTGTGCTGGTTTGCGCTGTTTGTTTTATGGTGCTGGTTCGCCGCAAACTGGCAATGTTCTCCGATGCTTTTTGCAGTTTAATGGATGATATGTTATCCGGGAATATGCAGCCGAAACAGACTGTGGAAGAAGAAAGTCTTTTCTATAAAATTGAATATCGGCTGAACCGTTTATATGAAGTCATGCAGGAAAACAAGAACGGCATTGCACAAGAACGGGCTGACCTGCAAGAACTGATTTCCGACATCTCCCATCAGGTCAAGACCCCGATTGCGAACTTGAAAATGATTAACAGCACTCTGCTTGAAAATGAAGTCCCTGTGCAAAAACAAAAAGAGTTTCTAACGGCACAGGCCAGCCAGCTTGATAAACTGGATTTTCTCATGCAGGCTATGATTAAAACCTCTCGTTTGGAAACAGGTGTTATTTCTCTGGAAAAGAAAAGCCAGCCGCTTTATGACACGCTTGCCGCCGCATTGGGAGGTATTCTTCTGAACGCCGAGAAAAAACAGATCAATGTTCAAGTGGACTGCCCGGAGAACTTGGTCGTTTCCCATGACAGAAAATGGACAAGCGAAGCACTGTTCAATATTTTGGACAATGCAGTGAAATATACGCCGGAGGGCGGTCAAATCCGTGTTTCGGTTGAAAGTTGGGAAATGTATGTGAAAATCGACATTGCAGATACAGGCATTGGCATTTCAGAACAGCATCAGGGAGCAATTTTCAAGCGTTTCTATCGAGAGGACATCGTACATGATGTAGATGGAATTGGTATTGGTCTATATCTGGCTCGTGAGATCGTAACCTTGCAAGGCGGTTATATCCGGGTAACATCCGAGGTTGGGAGGGGTTCAACTTTTTCCGTCTTTCTGCCTCGACAATAAAATAAGTACGCTAAAAAACAAAATGTCACAGGCCTATGACATTTGAGATTTAATTAAACAGAGGTATTTTGTTTCCCGTGACATTTCTGTGAGGTTTACCTTTTATGATAGAGCCATCAAAAAGAAAGGGTGGTGTTCTATATGAACATATTACAAACGACAGATTTGAAGAAATATTACGGCACCGAACCGAACATTACAAAAGCATTGGATGGCGTGACCCTATCCATTGAGGAAGGTGAATTTGTTGCCATTGTTGGTACTTCCGGCAGCGGTAAGTCTACTTTGCTGAACATGATGGGCGGGTTAGATACGCCAACTTCCGGCAGTATTAAAGTAAAAGGGAAAGAATTATCGAAACTCAAGGATGAACAGCTTACCATCTTCCGCAGACGTAACATCGGGTTTATCTTTCAGAATTACAATCTTGTTCCTGTGCTGAATGTCTATGAAAATATTGTCCTGCCGGTGGAGCTGGATGGTGATACCGTGGACAAGCGGTTTATGGATGAAGTCGTGAAAATGTTGGCTCTCGATGGGAAGCTGAACAGTATGCCTAACAATCTGTCCGGCGGCCAGCAGCAGCGTGTAGCGATTGCCCGCGCCCTTGTTTCCAAACCAGCTATTATACTTGCAGATGAACCGACAGGCAATTTGGATAGCCGGACAAGTAGTGATGTTCTTGGTTTGCTGAAAGTTACAAGTCAGAAGTTCCATCAAACGCTTGTAATGATTACCCATAACAATGAAATTGCCCAGCTTGCCGACCGAATTATCCGTATTGAGGACGGAAAAATCGCACAGTGACAGGGGGTGACATTGATGGATGATATTTTATTTGGGAACAATAATCAGGCAACAATCAATCGTCTTGCCAAAAGAAGCTACCGCGCTAATAAGCAGAGAAATGTTTTCGTTACCATCGCATTATTCTTGACCGCCTTTATGATTACATCTGTATTTAGTTTGGGGTGCAGTTATTTTGAAACCTATCAAATGCAGCAAATTCGTGCGATGGGCACGACTGCGGATGTGGCAATTACAAGCCTCTCAGAAGAACAATATGAAGAATTGAGCCGATCCAGCTTGGTATCCGTAGTTGGTGTCAGTCAGAGATTGGGCAGCATTGATACATCTGGAATGGACGATGCCCTGCTGAGTATTACTTGGATAGACGAAACAGAATGGCAAGAACACCGTGTACCAACAATTTCGGATATACACGGAGATTATCCGCAAGCAAAAAATGAAATTATGCTCCCTACATGGGCTTTGCGTGCAATGGGGATTGATGATCCACAGATAGGGATGAATATTTCCCTTTCCTATCAACTCGGAACAGATTATCAATATATCTCCGATGAATTTGTTTTGTCGGGCTATTACACAGATTATTCGGCTTCACGTGCAGGCAACCGTGGTGCCGCTTATGTTTCGGAGCTTTTTGCAACACAAACAGGGCTTCCCTTTGATAGTGTGTCTACCGCAATGATTTCTTTTTCTGATGACAGTAATGCCCTGCGATCCTGTGAAAAACTAAAACGGAAGATTTCGTTTACAGAAAGTCAGTCCTTTGAAATTGTACCTATTGCTCAGAGCAATTCCACCACCATTGTTCTTCCACTGGCTGCTATTATCGTCTTTATCATTATCAGCGGCTATTTGCTGATTTATAACATTCTGTATATCTCAATTTCAAGAGATACACAATTCTATGGACAGCTTAAAACGATAGGCACGACAAAAAGACAAATCAAGCGGATCGTGCGTTCTCAAATATTCAGAACGGCGGTGATCGGTATTCCCAGCGGCCTGATTGTCGGTGGTATTGTTTCGCTTGGACTTGTTCCGTTTGCCATGAATATGATGTACTCAAGCGATACAGACCTTGGGGAGATAGTGTCCTTTTCCCCCATTATTTTTGCGGGTGCCGCAATCTTCACATTTTTTACTGCAATCATCGGCAGCATGAAACCAGCGAAAATAGCTGCAAGTATTTCTCCTGTTGCGGCTTCACGCTATACGGAGGCAAATACAAGGAGTTACCGAGATCATAAGAGCCATAGAACAAAATTATCTCGGATGGCACGAGATAATATTTTTAGAAACCCTAAAAGCGCTTTCCTTACTTTTGCGTCCTTATTTTTAGGCTTAATATTGTTTTTGGTTTCTGCTGGTCTACTATCAAGCCTAAGTCCCGACAATTTTGTAAATCAATGGGGAGAAAGTGATTTCGCATTGACTTACAGCATTTCCGAAGAAGGAAACCTGCTCTCTGATGAAATGTTGCAGCAAATTGAAACAATGCAGGGAATTGAAAATCTGCGCGTCACTTATTCTGCTTCACCGTGGCCCACTATGGATGTCATTTACGACGAAAATGTATTCGGGAAATATATTGATTCCTTGGATGGCGTATCAGGTCTTGATTTTTCAAATGCGGAAACACGAAAAAACTATACAGATAATTTTTGGAGCGGCGTTTACGGAATAGATTCCAGATATATCGAAGAACTTAATAAAACGCTTGATAAGCCTATTGACTTAACCGCCTTTGAAAAGGGAGAGTTGGTGGTTTTGTCCGCTATGACGGATGATGAGGGAAACCTATTGATTCAGCCAGGACAAGCAATCACCGTTGTCGGTGAGTCCGGGGAACAGGTCTTTACAGTGGCAACTGGCTTTCTGGACGCTGATTTTCAGAGTGGTCGAGGAAATGAGAGAGGTACTGCCCCTGATTTGTATATCAGTGAGCAGGCAATAGAGAAGTTGTCTGGAGAAACCAAAATCTTTCGGATTGCTTTTGATACGATTGATAGCAGTTATGACAAAGGGATTATGGAGCAGCTTCAATCCATTACTGCTTCGTCACCGGGCATTACGATTCTGTCACGATATGAAAAGCAGCAAGAAATGGCCGGATATTTGCTGACCTCAAGGATTATAGCCGCAGGGTTGTCCGCTGTATTTTTGCTGATAGGAATTATGAATTTCATTAACACAATGGTTGTTAGTGTAAATACTCGGAAACATGAATTTGCAACACTTGAAAGTATAGGAATGACGAAAAAGCAAATTAGAAATGTATTGCTTTGGGAAGGCGGGTATTATTGGAGTATTTCTTTCCTACTGCTTGCCACACTGGGAACAGCGATATATATTCCAATATACTCAGCCTTTAGAAGAATGGTTCCTTATGCAGCTTTTCACTATCCTGTAATTTCTCTGTTGGTTGTCGCAGCTATTGTTTTGCTGGTCTGCTTGGCAACCCCCGTCATAACTTTCATGCAAAATGTTAAGCAAAGCGTTGTAGAGAGACTGCGGCAGAATTAAATATTTGCGATGAAAACCGGGAGATTATTCTCCCGGTTTTTCAAATCTCACAGGTTCGTGAGATTTCAGCCCATTATTCTGTCGAAACAGCGTGTGTCAGTGACATTTCTGTGAGGATTGCTTGTTAAGATAAGCGCAAAAGGAACAAGCTGCCGCACGACGGCAAAAGAAAAAAAGCCGTCGTACAGCAGCCTATCAACACGCCCATTTGAAACGGCGGCTTTGATTTTCAGAGCCGCCGTTTCTTTGCGTCTACACAAACCAATGACGACTTGCAGGGACACGGTAGCCGATTGGAGGTTATTTTGCCGTGTCCTTTTCTCTTTTTCGCAGTATCCATGATCTGCACTAGCTAAAAAAAGCGTAGCCCCTCCATCGGAGCAGTCCGGCTTTGGATATGAACTATACCATGTAAGCAATCTTCTTTATAAAACATTTCTGCGTCCAGCAGGTCTGTTGCGACTTGCTGGGCGCTTTTTGCTGTTTTCCGAGGACAGGCCCGCCTCGAAAAAAATTTTGAGAAATTTTCAAAAAGGAGGCTTTTAGCGGGTAGCGAGCGGCTTTGCGTTCGCCTTGTTAGCGGAAAGGGAGAAACCCACCTCATTCCCCCAGGAAAGGAGGTGAAAAGATGGATATGATCCACCGCAATGACTATGGCGAGCGGTGCCAGTTCGATGCTTACTGCAAGCTGGTACTGTACCATGAGGCAATCGACTACCTTCGGGAAATGCAGAGGCGCCGTGATACCGTATCTTATCCCTACTTATAAAGCGTTGCAGAAGTCCAAAAATGCCCGCAAAATAAGAAAAACAGAGGATGTTCAGACACCCTCCGCTTCTTCATTCGGCTTTTCAACTTTTAAGGCCCCGTCAATGGCGCCTTCCACGATAGGCAAATACTGTTCCAGGTAGAGTTTCAACTTCTGTCCGACCCGCTGGCGCAGCTCGCTTTCCTCTCGCATGACCTCTGGATTGAAATATCTCTCCATCGGCAGGCCGCAGATTTTTACAAGCTGTATGATGACCGGCAGGCTGGGGATCGTGCCCTCGTTTTCAATGTTGGCAAGATACCTGGTATCAATATTCACCTTTTCGGCTAAATCTTTTCGTGCAAGGTTCTTCGCCTTCCGTGCTTCTTTTACATCCGCACCGAAAGTTTCAAAACCGGGGCAATCTTCGATTTTTGCCATATTGCATCACCCACATACATTCTATATTTCATAGTCTGCCTGTGTAATGTTGCGATATGTGCTTGTTCTAAACTTTATATTTCATATTACCGATTGAGCAATATATCCGAGCTTAATAGCTTTTGTTATCATCTCAACGGTAGAGCTAACTTGTAATTTTTCAAAAATGTGTTGCAAATGATTTGATACTGTTCGTTCACTAATAAAAAGCTGTTCAGCGATTTCGCGGCGCCTAACGCCTGATGCAACCAATTCGAGAACTTTTCTCTCCCCGTCTGTCAGCTCTTCTATAAATACTTCTTCCCGTGGGAAGTGTGTTGCCCCATCTTTGATGGTCAATAAAATATGCAATAACTCATCTGGTTCTACATCCTTACTGATAAACCCTCTTGCACCGATCCTCTTTGCTTCTTTGCGATAAACAGGAAGATTATAGCCAGAGAGAATGACTATTTTTTGATCTGGAAAACGCTCCAACAAATGTTGTGTGAGCATTAAACCGTCCTCGTCTGTCAGTCCTCCTAAGTTAATGTCAATCAGTAAAATATCTGGTAGTTCTGTGGCAATTTGTTTTTCCAAATTTTGAATATCCTTTGTACTGGAAAATTGCTCAATCTCTGGATTATCACACAGGGCAATCGAAAGACTTTTGGCAAAAAGTATATGGTCATCGACCAACAAAATTTTCATACGAATCACCTCCGTTCATAGGCATAGAAATGACAACTGCCGTTCCGCCGCCAGTAGCGGGTTGGATGTTCATAGTGCCATCTAATAAACTGACCTGTTCCCCAATAGAAGCAAGCCCCTGATGTGAACCTGACTTATAAGTGAACGGTTTGAACCCAATACCATTATCCGTTACCTTTAGGGTAATGCGTCCGTCCTCCTGCATCAGCAGCACATCGATTGTCGTTGCGGAGGAATGTTTTAACGCATTTGTTACCAGTTCTTTTATCATTCGATAGATGAGTACATTATATGGCTCTACAAGAAATACATCTTTATCGCAGTCCAAACATATATTTGCAGAATGGTTTTCTTCCATTGAATCAAGCAGATTTTGAATATTTTCCTTTAAGGTCAGACTTTTTACCAGATTTGGGTGATAAGTCTGCATTTGAAAACGGATGGAAGCATTTAATTCTGTCAACGTATCGAGAAGTAACCTCCTTATCTCTGGCTGTTCTGCTTTACATAACATGTTTTTGATGGAAAGCAAGTTTTGCAAAATATTATCGTGCAAATAGTTGGAAAAATCTTTTTTTAAGTTTTCTTCCCGTTTAATCTGTTCCAGTGAATAGGCGTAGAAGTGCTGACGATCCGTGGGGTTATTATAGTTGGTCGGCTGTCTGCAAATCCGCACATACAAAAGGATATTGTAAACCTGTGCCAGCAGAACCACTATGTAAACACTCATCAAAATTGCCATAAGGGGGATTTGAAAAAGATATGCCATTCCAACAAGTCCAACCAATCCGACAAAAACCAGAGCAACGATATATCCCCCTGACAGCGATAAAAATTGTACCTGCTGCGGATGGTACTGGAATACGATACTATGAATACATACAAATGCCAGCATAACGGGTATGTAGCTTCCCATACTTGCCATATATTCCGATTCCCTGTGAAAAACGGAAAGGTATATTACAAATGGAATTACTACAAGAGCCAGTGGAAAAAGCAGACGTTTCCATTGACTTTTCAGCACAAAGACAATTCGTTTTCTCTGCATGATACCCACGACAGCAAGAGCCAGTGTCGAGATAAAAAATTGCAGTTGGTAGGCTGTGAAAAAAGCCCTATCTGAAAAGAAGAAGCAAATAATTGCTGTTACGCAGGAAATTTTCAAAAAAGCAAGCAGCGCTTTTTGCCCCCGATAGGCAGAACTCTGAAATAAAAATGTCTGTATGAAATATGCTGACTGATAAAAACAGACAGGCAACAACAGCATGGAAACCGCTTTGGATATTGGTCGGAAATCAAACAGGTACAATAAAAATTGCCAGCCCAGCAACAATAACAATAAGGAAAAGTGGTTCAGAACCTTATTACATTTTACATTCTTATATGAGATATACGCCGCGTCAAAAAACAAGAGCGACAAAGATAGAAAATGAACAAGGTAATTGCTTTCTATATAATGTCCGTTGTACGCTATAAAGCCGAGATAAATGATCACGGCAAATTGATTCAACACACAAATAATCTGTCTTGAGAAATATGTGCTTTTCGTATTTTTCCCCCCATTCCTTTTCTAATATTGTACTGTCCTTTCCCAATGAGTTCAAGGTTACTATTCCAAAATATTTTTGAATAAACCAACGGCTGACACTGATGAAAGTGCCAGTCGCCGCTTTATATCAAGGCAATTTTATAGCAGGAACGTTTTGTTAGCTGGTAATAGATAGCATAGATAATGGAGAAGATCGCCACCGCCAAAAGGATCGGCGCAACAACGGCACTGTTCCGTCCGAGTAGATAGTCCATCAGTGCAGACTTATAACAAATCATCGCAAAAATGCTGTGCAGCGATCCAATAACATAGGGAATACCGTAATAAATCTGTATCTGCCGACGCACACATTTTTTAATCATTGTGTGACTATATCCCATTTTCAGCATGATTTCATAGTCCGGTTTGTCATAGGTTACGGACGAAATATTTTGAAAGTAAAGAATACTGCCCGTAGCAATTAAGAAAATAATCGTAGTAAAACAAATTAGCAAAAAAGTGGAACTTGCATCGCGGACAAAGGTACTTTCTTTTTGCCATGCGCTTGCCAGATAAATGTTGTCCGGCATAGACGCTTTCAAAGCTGTGTAGGCAGTTTCATTAGAGCGCATTTTTTCACCATTAATACTGATAACCGAAACTCTATCTATGGTACTGTCACGCATTTTTTGATAAAGGTTATCCGACAAAATCAGCGTTCCAACACTGTTTGAAAAGCCAATAGGATTATCAATGCTTGTCTGTTTTACTGTTACATCGGTTATTCCTGTTCCAAAGTCCAGATGATACGAGGCTCCCATGTCAGAATGTTCATGGTCTGGATAGTATTTGATTAAAATGCAATCCGTATCTGATAATTCTGGAATATCCGCTTTCTTTCCCTGCTGAGAAAGCAGGGTGGCATAGTCTGTCCGGCTGATACATTCAAATCCGGGAATACGCCCCTTATCTTCACTGATACTGTATTCTGTCGGCAGACGATCAGAAGTTGCTTTTACTTTGAAAATAATCGTTTCATAAACTTCGTATTCCTGTTCGTCGCAAGCCTCCTGTAAAGCCTGCAAAGAGATTTCCTTTTCCTGCTCATTTGTCACTCGGTATTCAATGGCAGAGGGGATAATGCGCCGGAAAGATTGGTATGGATACCACATAGAAAGAACCGTCGAGCCAAAGACCGCCAGCGTCCCCGCTGTCAGTAAGATCAGCAAAATCAGTGATTTCGCATTAGAACGGATGCGGTGCATAAACTTTGGCACTACAATAATGGTATTTTCATGGTAAAGTCTGCTTTTTTTCTGCCGGATTTTCTGACAGACATAGGGTAGGAATGAGTACATAAACAGAATCGTTCCTGCCACAACACAAAGAAGTGTCAGCATGGCAATAGGAGAAAATCCAATGGTATTCCACAATGACTGCTTTCCCCGCATAATGTCCAATGCAAGGCCGTACCCTGCGCTGAGAAATCCGACACCCAATATCGCTGTTATTGCATGGGGATGGATCGGTTTTTCCGTTTTCTTTTCCAGTCGCACCAAATCAAGCAGGGTAGATTTTCGGAGCAGACTTGCGTTAGAAAGTGTAAGTGTAATCAGCACGACGATTACAAAGGAAAGGATTGCCTTTACTGCTGCCGGGTAAATTAGAGGGATTGCGCGTTGATCTACGGATATTCCCAAAAGGATCACAATCCCGGCGATTACGATTTTGTGGAGAATACTGCCAGTCAGAATCCCAAGAATCATACCGCCAAAGCAGATCATTACATTTTCAAAGATCAGTAATTTCAATATAGTTGATTTTCGATACCCAAGTAGCGAATAAATCCCTAATTCTCTCATACGTCGCCGCATAAAAAAACTATTGGAATAGAACATATAAAAAATGACAAATGCCATGATGAATACTGCTACTGTCCGGCACATGGTTTCCACTCTGCCATCCGAAGATATTTTTTCCATGATGATCTGGTTCATGGAAAATGAAGTAAAGCAGAAGTAAATCATCAAGACAAAAGAAACGGAAAAAAGGTACAGGGAATAAAACGAAAAGTTCCGTTTCAGATTTTTTAAGGCGATTGCGGATAATTTCATGTTGCCACCCCCCTTAACGCTTTTCGTCCTGTCTGGCGGCTTCTTGCATGATTTCCTCATAGAATTCACGGCGTTCCCTGTTACACCGTTTCAATTCGGAAATGATATGCCCGTCCTTAAAGTACAAAATGCGATCTGTATAGCTTGCCGCATACGGGTCATGTGTTACCATTAAAATTGTTGTTCCTAAAGCCTGATTGACTTCTGAGAGGGCAAAGAGCAGTTCCGTTGCTGAACTGCTGTCCAATGCCCCGGTGGGTTCGTCTGCAAAAATTAACGGCGGGCGTTTTACCATTGCACGAGCCGCCGCTACACGTTGCCGTTGACCGCCAGACAATTCACTGGGATATTTTTTCAGTTGTGAAGCAATTCCGAACAGTTCCGCAAGCTCCATCACTTTTTTATCAATCGTCTTTGCGCTTTCATGGAGCAAAGTCAAGGGAACTGCAATATTTTCCTGCACAGTCAGACTGTCCAACAAAAAATACTCTTGAAAGATAAAGCCTAGATTATTCTTACGAAAATCGGCTGCCTGTGTTTGACTAAGCTCTTGAATTTTTTTCCCTCCCATGCGGATGCTGCCGCTTGTAGGAATATCAATAGTGGATAGCACATTCAAAAGCGTTGTTTTACCGGAGCCGGAAGCTCCCATAATACCGAGAAATTCACCCTGCATTACTTCAAAAGAAACATGATCCAGTCCTGGTTTCGGCTGGTTTGGATAGATTTTGGTGATGTCTTTTACTTCTAATAGTGTACTCATTATTGATCGCTCCTTTCAATGTACACAAGCAGTATATCGAACACAGTAAAAAAGTGCATGAGTAAATCACGCAGAAAACATGCGTGATTTACTCATGCTGGATTTGTCGTTCCTTGATATGATATTCATAAAATAGAAAAAGTCATATCTGTCGGACAGCGACAAAAGGAAAAGCCGTCGCACGGCAGAGATAATTACGGAGGATGGGAAAAGAGAAAACATGAAAAAACATCTTAAATTATGCGTAATAAGCTCAATATTTTTTGCCCTACTCGTTTATTTGATCTGGGGTAATACAGCGTTGACGGTAAGTAACATAAAAATTTCAAGTAGCCGTATTCCTATCGCATTTTCCGGGTTCCGAATAGCACAAGTATCAGACCTGCACAACGCAGAATTTGGGAAAGGCAATAGAAAGTTGCTGGAATTGCTGTCAGAAAGCAAACCGGACATTATTGCAATAACGGGGGATTTAGTGGACGCAGGGCATACGGATATTGGTGTAGCTCTTGATTTTGCAAAAGAAGCGGTTAAGATTGCTCCTGTCTATTATGTAACAGGAAACCATGAAGCAAGCCTTTCACAGTATAATGAACTCAAAGCAAGACTTGAAACCATTGGCGTAACTGTGCTTGACAATGATGCCGTACAATTAAACCATGGCAAAGAAGCAATATCGCTTATTGGACTTTCTGACCCCGATTTTACGATAAAAGGAGATATATTCGGAGAAGTCCCGGCTATGGTTAGTACAAAGCTGAATAATCTTGCTGATGATGAAAACAGCTACACCATTTTGCTGTCGCATCGGCCAGAATTGTTTGAAAGCTATGTACATTGCAATATTGATTTGGTTTTAAGCGGACACGCACACGGCGGTCAATTCCGTTTGCCATTTATCGGCGGGTTGATCGCACCCAATCAAGGGCTATTTCCACAGTATGACGCAGGGCTATATACAAGTGGCAGTACAAATATGATTGTTAGCCGTGGATTAGGTAACAGCATTATTCCCATCCGTTTTAACAATCGCCCGGAAGTCGTTGTAATTGAACTTCTCAATATGGACTGTTAAGACAAATTTATAGAAAACCGAATTATAAAACAGTCTGCCGCGCGACGGCGAAAGAAAAAAAGCCGTCGCAGAGCAGACACATTTTCACGCGCCTATGAATCGGCGGCTTTGATTTTCAGAGCCGCCGTTTCTTTGCGTCTACACAAACCAATGAC
>OGJH01002312.1_pt1 | contig 12741 bp, 12 predicted proteins | sample 1572021 | NCBI WGS metagenome assembly OGJH01 (sample SAMEA2582098, study PRJEB24529) | metagenome | biome: Human gut stool | place: China | collected 2011
CATTCACACGGTAGATAACGTACGTTTGTACGTTAGGTAAATTCTATATTATTTCACGGGCTACCGTTTCAATACTTGTTTGCTAAAGTATCATTTGCTTCAAAACCATACCGAAATGAATTAGTTCAAAACCGTGCAGTAAGGAACAAAATAGGTGGATACCGCTGCATCCCCTATAAAAAACGACCAATTATGTTTCAATAAATCTGTTTCATACGTCCAACGTTGGACATAGACAAAGATACTTTTTAAAAGCTAATCTTATGTCAAACAAATAAAAAAAGGCGGGCAACTCAATACCCGCCTCTAAAATCCGCTAATTTGGTAAATTTTGTAATAAGTGACAGTCTCATTTACAAAAATACAGAAAATATCGAAGAAAACAAGTTGGTTCTTTCTCTTTCGTATCAGGACGAAAGAAAAAGAATATCCCCCAACTTGGAAAAAACAAATAAACTCCCTATCTTTGTCCCGCATTGGTTTGCGACTCCCTTACGGGGGAAGCAATTAAAAGGGAATCAGGTGTAAATCCTGAACAGTCCCGCTGCTGTAAGTTCCATGCATGTTACAAGCAATTCACTCATTGCCACTGGAGAATAATCTGGGAAGGCGTTTGTAACAGGAATAAGTCAGAAGACCTACCATGCAATTATGTTTCACTGCTTTCGAGGAAAAAGCGTTGAGTCTAATGAACCGGACAAGTCGTCTATCATTTCATTCATCACTCTAATTCAGAGAAAGTGTGTTAAAACGAATAAACTCTGCCAAGTTTATTTATGCGTGTCCGGTCGAAGGGATTTCGCCCGGACACTTTTAAATAGCAACAGACTGAAATAAGGAATAAATGAAAGAGAGAATATTAAAAAAAATGATCTTTGCAGTATTCTGCTGCCAATTCTTATCCATACCACTTTTTGCACAACAGCAAAAGGTAGATACGACACATACATATTCTATTCCTGAAATAACAGTATCAGATATCTATCAGACTCGCGAAGTACGTTCTACCGCTCCCCTGCAAGTATTCTCCAAAGACGCCCTGAAAAACCTGCACGCCCTGCAAGTATCCGACGCAGTGAAACACTTTGCCGGAGTGACCGTAAAAGACTACGGAGGTATTGGCGGACTAAAAACTGTATCCATACGAAGCCTGGGAGCACAACATACCGCTGTTGGCTATGACGGGATCACCCTAACCGATTGCCAAACGGGACAAATCGACATCGGGCGTTTCTCACTCGATAACGTAGACAGACTTTCTCTAAACAACGGACAAAGCGATAACATCTTCCAACCTGCCCGCTTCTTTGCGTCAGCAGGCATCTTGAATATCCAGACACTTACCCCACAGTTCACAAAAGACAAAAAGACCAACATAGCAGGAGCTTTCAAAACAGGTTCCTGGGGATTAGTCAATCCCTCCCTCCTGCTGGAACAACAATTCAATAAAACATGGAGCATGTCAGTCAATGGCGAATGGATGTCTTCTGACGGACATTATCCATATACACTGCGCTATGGAAGTGCAGAAGGAGATCTGTCCTCACGTGAGAAACGGAAGAATACAGATGTACAAACATTCCGTGCTGAAGCCGGACTTTACGGTAACTTCTCCGATAAAGAACAATGGCGGCTGAAAGCCTATTACTTCCAATCCTCCCGGGGACTACCCAAAGCTACCACTTTCTACGACGACCATTCTACCCAACACCTGTGGGATAAAAACACTTTCATACAAAGTCAATACAAGAAAGAATTCAGCCAACAATGGGTATTCCAAACCTCTGCCAAGTGGAATTGGAGCTATCAACGTTACCTAGACCCTGATACAAAGAACTCATTAAAGAAAACAGAAAACAGCTACTACCAGCAAGAATATTACCTTTCCGCTTCTGTACTATACAGACTGTTGAGCAACCTCTCATTCTCTCTTTCCACCGACGGAAGCATCAACACCATGAACGCCGATCTAAACAACTTTGTACACCCCACGCGCTATTCATGGCTAACGGCATTCGCCGGCAAATACGTGAATGACTGGTTAACAATCTCCGCATCCGCATTAGCAACCATTATCAATGAAGATGTAAAGAAAGGCGGCAGTGCCGGCAATCACCGTAAATTAACCCCTTATGTAAGTGCCGCATTCAAACCTTTTCATAATGAAGAATTCCGTGTACGCTTCTTCTATAAAGACATTTTCCGCCTGGCAAGTTTCAACGACTTATATTACGAAGAAGTAGGAAACACACAACTAAAGCCGGAAAAAGCCAAACAATACAACATCGGACTGACATACAACAAAAATGTATGCTCGTTCCTACCCTATTTGTCAGCAACCATCGACGCTTATTATAATAAGGTAACAGATAAAATCATCGCTTATCCTACCAAGAACCTTGCAGTATGGAGCATGAAAAACCTGGGACAAGTTGACATCAAAGGTATTGATGTTACAGGAAGCCTCTCCCTCCAACCCGGGGAAAAAATCCGCATAAACCTCTCGGGCAACTATACATACCAACGAGCATTAGACGTTACCCCACCCGATCCAAACACGTATGAATCAACATACAAACACCAGATAGCCTACACTCCCCGCGTCTCCGCTTCGGGGCAGGCAGGTATCGAAACACCATGGATCAATCTGTCTTACTCATTCCTATTTTCAGGAAAGCGCTACGCGTTGGGACAAAACATTGCTGAAAACAGATTAGATAGTTATAGTGACCACAGTATTTCTGCAAGCCATGATTTCCTGATAAAAAAAGTCACCACCTCTTTCTGCTTGGAAGTACTGAACCTGATGGACAAGAATTACGAGATTGTGAAATACTTCCCAATGCCCGGACGATCTGTAAGAGCAACAATAAAAATAAGATATTAAATATTATAAAATAAGATATTGACGTGAAAAGGAAATTAATATATATATCCTGGTGCTGGCTGTCATTGATCTTGTTATTCATGGCATGTGATGACATGGAAGACAAACCTTTCACATCAGGCATTATAGGTGATCCGACAGAAACAGGTACCGCCGAATTATATGTATTATGTGAAGGACTGTTCAACCAGAATAACAGCTCATTGGCACGTTTCTCTTTCGGTAATCAACAAATGGTTCGTGATTACTTCAAAGCAGTCAACCACCGAGGATTAGGAGATACAGCCAACGATATGGCTATTTATGGAAGCAAGGTGTATGTCGTAGTCAACATCTCCAGTACAGTAGAAGTGATAGATTTTCGTACAGGAACCTCATTGAAACAAATTCAGATGCAGGCAGAAAATGGGAGTTCCCGCCAACCACGCTATATCACTTTTCATAAAGAAAAAGCATACGTATGTTCCTATGACGGAACCGTTGCGCGTATAGACACAACTTCCCTCTCCATAGATGCTATCACAACAGTGGGACGTAACCCTGACGGCATTTGTGTACAAAACGAAAAGCTATATATTTCCAATTCCGGCGGATTGGATTATTCATCAGGGCTGGGTGTAGATAATACAGTATCCGTTGTCGATATTGCCACATTCAAAGAGAGTAGCAAAATTATAGTAGGCCCGAATCCCGGTAAAATAATAGCAGGTCCGGATGAAACCGTCTATGTAGCCACCCGTGGCGAAGATATAGAAGCCGGAGATTATAATTTCGTCAAGATAGACTGCCGGACAAACAAAGTCACTCAATGTAACGAGAAAGTGCAAAACTTCGCCATCGACGGAGACATAGCCTACCTATATAATTACAACTACACCACACAGACTTCTTCTATCAAGATGTTCAATCTGAAAACAGAAGAAACAATCCGTGAGAATTTCATAACCGATGGAACTGTGATAAAGACACCTTACGGTATCAATATCAACCCTTACAGCAACAATGTATATATCACCGAAGCACGCGATTACACCACTTACGGTGACTTACTTTGTTTCAACCAACAAGGACAACTCATGTTCCGCCTGAACAACATCGGACTTAACCCGAATACCATCGCATTCAGTGACAAAGCCTCACAAAGCAATATTGACGATAATGACGATGACACGGAAAACCCTCTAGCTTTCGCCAATAAAGTATGGGAATACCGTCCTGCTCCCGGACAATTTATCAATACTACCACATCAGCATACAAGGATGGATTTACCTACGATGAAATATTGGAAGAAGCAACCCGCAGAATCCAGCAAAAATCGCTTATTACATTAGGAGGATTCGGTGGCTACATTGTTTTAGGATTCCCACAGCCCATTCCGAATGTAACGGGAGAATATGACTTCAAGGTAAGAGGTAATGCTTACTACAATTCCAAAACCGGAACAGGAAAACTAGGAGGAAGTGCCGAACCGGGAATTGTATTCGTATCCAAAGATGCAAACGGTAATGGAATACCTGATGACGAATGGTATGAACTGAAAGGCAGCGAATACGGGAAAGATACAGAAACCCGAGGATATGAAATAACTTATTACCGCCCGAACCCAGCCAACCAAAATGTTTTCTGGAAGGACAATAAAGAAAACGAAGGATATATTCTCCGCAACAGTTACCATAATCAGGAATCCTATTATCCACTTTGGGTAGAAGATGATGAAATCACATTCCAGGGAACACGCCTAAAAGATAATGCTGTCTTAGAAAATGGATTATGGGTAGGATATTGTTATCCATGGGGATATGCAGACAACCATCCCAACACCAAGGAAGGCAGTAATTTCAAGATAGATTGGGCTGTGGACAGTAACGGCACACCAGCCGACTTGGATCAAATAGATTTCGTTAAGATTATGACTGCAGTTAACCAAGACGCAGGACAAATGGGTGAAATATCAACCGAAGTCACAACCGTTGAAAACTTACATTTCAAAAAATAATCAACAATTTATTAATAACTAAAATTAGAAAAGAACATGAAGAAATTATCCTTATTATTACTATTATCAGTATTTGTATTTTGTGGCTGTAGCGATGATGACGATACAAAAGATGATAATAAAAAAGAAGTTGTCATAAGTTTTGAGAACTTATTAACTGAAACGGAAAGTGAATTTGTTTCAACTAGTACTGAAAAAATTGAATTTTATTTTAAAGACACATTTAATGATCCACAGAACTATGTAACTTTTGATCATTATTACAATGATTGGGGACAAGGATATAGCTTTGCAGGTTTTACTTATACCAACAAGACTAACCATATATCAAATTGCCAACCTAATTGTGGAAGTGCAAAAACAGGGAAAGTGTATTTGGGAGTTTATAGTGACAACTTCACACCAGCTACTCTATCAATCGTTAATTCTCAATATTCTATTAAAGGACTATGGATAACTAATAGTAAAAACGCCTATATTGGAATGACAGAAGGTGATGGGTGGGCGACAGCTTTCAAAAAAGGTAGTTGGTACGAAGTTACTGCAATAGGATATAATGATAAAGGAGACGAGATAGCTAAAACGACTATTAGGCTTGCTGATTACAAGAGCGATACTGATAAACCCATTAATACATGGATATGGTTTGATTTAACAGATTTACAAACAGCCTCTAAAATAACACTAACTCCAAATTCTTCAGACTCTGACGATGAGAATGGAATGAGAACAGGTAAATATTTTTGTATTGATGACATCACACTTATTGAAAAATGACTTCTTACATATATATATATTCAAACTTATTCATATAAACAATTAGGTTCATGAACAAATTAATTACCTTTTCATTGTTATCCTGTTTGATACTGTCATGTACAGACGAAGAACTAATTATTGACCAATTAAAAGAAAGCACCCCTGTTACAAGGAGTGCAGGCGATGGTAATTACGATTTATTGGGTTATGGTTATAACTGTTTTTATTCTGATTTCCAAGACCCTTTATATGCAAAAGCCAAAGTTATAGACGTAGAACGACTTCAAAAAGGACTAGGACGGGATCCTATCGCCGGACAAGAAGTTATATTTACTCCTGCAGATATTGAAACATCAATATTACATGGAAAGACAGAAACAAAAACAGTATATGGTTCATCTGTATATACATTAACAGAAAATCTCAATATACATGCCACTGCGAATATCGGAGACAAAATTTTAAAATTATTTTCATTAGATCTAGAAGCAACAATAAATTCAGGAGGAACTAAAGAGGAAAGAAATGCTTTTTATAGGGTTGATGCACTTAAAATGACACGAAGACTAACCCTACCATACACAACACCATCAAGACTTAAATATTTTTTCACAGATGTATTTTTATCCGATTTAAAAAGTTTATCAGGTAAAGAGTTAGTTGAAAAATATGGTACACATGTTATGACTGATATACTATTAGGAGGTAAATTTTCTGCTTTTTATACAGGAAAATATACTAGTACCGAAGCAACACAACTACAAGAATTTAAAGCATCGTCTAATTTCTTAACGTCATCAATCACTGCAAATGTACATTATGATAGCAACTTATTTAACAGTTTTAAGAATGTAAATATATACATAAAAACACAAGGTGGTTCCCAAACTGTGACTTCTATAATAAGTCAAGATCCCAACGGAAAATTAGATAATGTATCCTTTGATTATGTTAGTTGGATGAATAGTGTAACACCTGAAACAGAATCATTAATTGGAATAGGTAATCCTGATACCAGAATTTATCTAATTAGTGAATTCATAGATGACATTACTAAAAGAAAAAATATAGAATTAGCTTTACACTTAAAGCAATACAATAATCCATTTAATACAACAATCATATCACCCCGCACTATGATTGAAGGTAAAATAGGAGCAGCTGTCATAGCAGAGATATCAGAAAACAGTAATATATGTTTTGTTCCTATAAGAGCTATTGTAGGAGGAAATCCAATGGGAAGAGTTTGTCTTGTTAGCATTGAATTAGAAGATGATTATATAAAAATTAAAAGAAGAGCAAATGATTATTTAGACAATTCACTTAAATTCAGCGTCAACAAAAATGATAATACTCAATTATGGAAAATGGAATTTGTTAATGACAAGGATTTTAAACTTAAAAACATAGCAAACAATTTATACTTATCATCATTTGATCTTAAGTTATATAATGCTTCTACAGTAATTGACGAGAGTGAATTATATTGGAATCTTTCAGCTAAAATATAAATCCTTCTCTCCAAAGAGGGTGCTTAAATCACCCTCTTTTAATCTTTTTATTTAGCATCTAGAAATAAAAACGAATGATAACTTAAGTAATAAATAAGAGCTTTCAGCTCATGAGAAATTATTTAATATTCCATAAATATTTAACTAATAATAAATAAACACATGTAATATCTATGGATTTATTTTACCTCAAACTAAAACGAAATTCCACTAAATACATAGTTTCATAGATAATACTAAAGTAAATTTCTAAAAAATATTTAAACAAAAAGTCATAAACGAACCGCATTATTCATATTTTTAGTTATATTCGTCGGTCTAAACTATTAAATATACAATAATGGAGTTACCTTTTGCTGAATCATGGAAAATAAAGATGGTAGAACCCATCCCAAAAAGCACGTGAAGAGTGCGAGCTATGGATTAAAGAAGCACATTATAATGTTTTTCAACTCAAATCAGAACAAGTTTATATAGACCTCATCACCGACTCCGGCACCGGAGCGATGAGCGATTGCCAATGGGCGGGAATGATGCTAGCTGATGAAAGCTATGCCGGAGGACACGCCATCTTCATTGATGCGCCTAAAGTGCTGACACATGTTCCTCAAGAAGAATTCCCGGCGCAGACGCTAACCGTAGAGCTCTACCTGGAAGCCGGTATCCATGGATGCGAAATCGGTTATATCCTTGCCGACCGTAATCCGGTGACCCATGAAAATCGCTTTAACGGCCTTGACCTACTTCGCCTCGCAATCCCCCGCAGAGTATATACCGACAATCACATGAATGTAATAGCTGCCGCCCTCAAAAATGTATATGAACGCAGAGAAAGAATCACTCATGGAGTACGTATCGCCTGGGAAGCTCCCTTAATGAGACACTTCACAGTTCAATTGGAAAGATTATAAACTTGGAGAATATTTGTTCGCGTAAAACAAAAGTGTTCCCCAAGTGTTTATATTATAATCGAACTTAATACGTAAAAATTATGGCAGAAGATTATAAATTAATAGACAACGAAGAAAAACATCGGTATGAATTTCAGATCGATGGCAAAATAGCTGAAATAGACTATATCAAATCAAACAATGGAGAAATATACCTTGTACATACCGAAGTACCCGCCTCATTAGGCGGCAAGGGAGTAGGCTCACAACTTGCGGAAAAAGCATTGGCAGACATCGAGCGACAAGGTCTACGTTTGGTACCGCTTTGTCCGTTTGTAGCCGGATATATTCACAAACATCCGGAATGGAAGCGAATTGTAATGCGTGGTATTCATATTAAATAAATACATATATGGGAAAAAAAATTGAATATACCAATGGTGAACTGACCATTGTGTGGCAGCCTGAATTATGTCAGCACGCCGGAATATGTGTAAAGATGCTACCCAATGTTTATCATCCCAAAGAAAGACCCTGGGTGCAGATTGAAAATGCGACAACAGAAGAATTAATTGCACAAATCGGCAAATGTCCGTCAGGAGCATTGAGCTATCGACTTAATAAAAAAGAGAAATAACCCAATAGTGAAAGACTTCGCCTGAAAGGCTTTGAATTCATAAAAATGAGATTGCTTCAAAATAAAAAAATGAGGCAGTCTCATTTTTCGTTTTAGAAAGACACTACAATCGGACAATGATAACACACCGAGAAAAGAGCCTCACACATTTCCTCGTCCGTTCAATTCAATGTCCACGTCAATACAAAGTCCGGACAAATACGATAACCGACAGAATAAAGTTCTTGCTGCGCCGTAACCAACTCCTGAACCTGAAACGTCCCCTCCTCTTGAGGAATAAAATGCGTCAGCCGGAGTTTACGAAGATCAGCATCCGCATTTTCCATCCGCTTGAAAACAGCTTCCTTTGCCGACCAATGCAATAACAGCCCCCAAGTTATATCTCCCTGATAAGATTCTACTTGCTCGTCAGGACGGACATAGCGGTCGCATACCTTGTGAACCCGTTGGGCATATTGTTCAATGTCAATGCCTACCGGAACCGAAGAAGCAAGCATCACCGCCACATAACCTTTCGTATGAGAAATACTGATAAAAAAAGAATGATCTGTGAGATAAGGTTTCCCCTCGAGAGAGTAACCGATTTCCTTATCCTCCTGCAACATGGAATACAACAGAACACGAACCGACAACCATTCCATCTTACGACGTTCGGAGACAAAGCGATTCAATTCCTGCTCACAGAAAGCTCTTCGCGCACCGGGCAAAAGAAGCAATAAAGCATCCAAAGACTCTTCCATCTTCCAGACAGCCCACTGTATACCATTCGTCTTATACTGCAGAAACAACGCCATCTTCCACTTCCTTCGGCAAAATTGTAAACTTAACTTTCAATATACGGCGACTATCCATTTCGAGCACTTCAAACTCATAATTGTGATACGTCACTTTCTCATGCAGCGCCGGGAATTCACCTTTAATTTCGAGCAACATACCTGCCAATGTATCTGCATCTCCCACCACCTTTTCAAATTCGTCTTCGTCTACTTTTGCAATCTTATAGAAATCCGTCAATTGCGTTTTCGCTTCAAATATCCAGGTATGGTCATTCAAGACAACATATGTACGCTCTTCATCATCGTATTCGTCGTGAATCTCACCTACAATCTCTTCGATAATATCCTCCATCGTTACCAGTCCGGAAGTTCCTCCAAACTCATCCACAACAATAGCAATATGAATCTTATTCGCCTGGAAGTCACGCAGCAAATCATCAATCATCTTCGTCTCCGGCACAAAATAAGCCGGACGAATCAATGACTGCCAACGGAAATTATCCCCCTTATTGACATGAGGCAGAAGGTCTTTAATATACAGCACCCCTTTAATATTGTCCCGTGAACCAGAATAGATAGGAATACGTGAATAAGCATTTTCAATGATACATTGCATCACCTCCTTGAAAGATGTACGGATATCCAGATCGACCATATCCAGACGTGATGTCATCACCTCCTTCACGGTTTCCCCACCGAAACGGATAATTCCCTCCAGAATATTATTCTCTTCAGAAAGCTCCGCTTTATCCGTCAATTCCAACGCGTGCGACAGTTCATCCACAGAAATATTGTGACTCTTCTTCACAAAATGCTTATTCAGAAAAGTTGTCGAACGCACAAGCACAGTAGCTATCGGACGGAATACCTTTTCCAGAAAGTAAATTCCCGGTGCCGAAAAACGGCAAAAGGCCAATGTTTTCTGTGCCGAATAAATCTTAGGCATAATTTCACCGAACAACAACAGGAGGAAGGTCAGGATGACGGTCAGTATCAGGAACTCTGCCAACGGAGAATGGAAAACAAACACATTCATAAAGAAGAAATTGCAGAGCATGATAATGGTCACATTCACAAAATTGTTCGTAATCAATATCGTTGCCAAGAGACGTTCGGTGTCCCCAAGAAGAGCACTTATTTTATCGTCGGAAGGATGATTGCGCTCATCAATATCATTCCGATCAGAAGGAGATAGCGAGAAAAAAGCTATTTCGGAAGCCGAAGCAAAGCCGGAAGCAAGCAGGAGCACACCTGCCAGCGCTATGGCAATAATAGCAGAGATAGAAGGAGTGTTTACGGTAATACCGTTGAAAATATCAGCCAATTGGCTTAAATAACCATCTGAGTCCAAAGAGTTTATATTTTAGTTAAACAAAAGATAATGTGCCAATGAGTTAGAAAAAATCGATTGGCACACTATCACATTATTTAGAACGGCAAATCATCTGCCGGATTATCTTGTACAGGTTGCGCCTGCGACTGCTGCGTTTGTTGCGGCTGGCCGGCAACCGGTTGTTGCTGCTGTCCCATAGCAGGCTGTCCGGAAGCAGAAGCTCCCGCACCCGGGTTGGCTCCTTTCGGAGACAACATTTCCATATTATCCACATAAATTTCGGTGATATAGCGCATAGCACCCGACTGGTCACTGTAAGAACGCGTTCTTATCTTCCCTTCCAGATACAGCTTGTCACCTTTGTGCACATATTTATCTACAATCTCCGCCAAACGGTTAGATGCAACGATATTATGCCACTCTGTTCTTTCGGGAATCTGGGTTCCATTAGCCAACGTATATCCACGATCCGTCGTAGCCAATGGGAAAGTTGCTACTGCCGAACCTGTATCGAAGTATTTCACCCGAGGATCTTGTCCTACATTTCCTACCAATATCACTCTATTTACTGACATATCTGTATCAAGTTTATGATTCTTAAAATTAAATCTGCTGCCAAAATTAAACAGAATAACAATAGGATGCAAGAATTTTAAGTATTAAAACTTAATACTTGCCATTTAGTGCTTGCAGCAGAGTTTGCACCAGCCTTGAAATAGCGTACTGCTCCAGTTTCTCCACTTTTATTTTCTGGAAATCACCGAAAGAAGTCAAATTTTCAGATAATGTTACTTCATACAGATTAGCATAAATCACCCGGTGAGACAACACATGCTTCACTTCCCTGCAAACAGAACGCACCACCGGCACTTCCCCTGATGCAAAGAATGCACGGAATTCTGGCAAAGCAAGAAACTCTTCTTCCGAAAGAGCCGTCGGAGTCTCTATCAATGGCAATTCGAACAGATTCTTCCAAATATCATTTCCTGTTCGTTTATTTATAAAGGTATACGCGCCCGCACGTACATAAATATAATTGAAGTAACGGTTGGTAGTCTTTGTCTTATGCTGTTTCACCGGAAGCTTTGTCATTAACCCCTTCGAAAGTGCCGAGCAACCGCCTGCCAACGGACAGAACAAACAGTTGGGCGACTGCGGAGTACACTGAATCGCTCCGAAATCCATTATCCCCTGATTGTAAACAGCCGGATGCTTTTTATCCAACATCTCATCTGCCAATGCTGCAAAGAGTCTTTTTCCTTCCGTCGAATCAATCGGAGTATCTATACCGAAATAACGTGAAAGCACCCGATACACATTGCCATCCACCACCGCATAAGGCATACCGTAAGCAAACGAACAGATAGCTGCCGCCGTGTACTCCCCCACTCCTTTCAGAGCCAGCACTTCCGGATATGTTTTCGGGAAAACACCATTCGTGCTTTTGGCGGCAGCATGAAGATTGCGGGCACGCGAATAATACCCCAACCCCTGCCAATACTTCATCACCTCGTCCTCATCCGCAGCAGCCAAAGTCTGTACATCGGGAAAACGCTTGATAAAGCGAAGAAAATAATCATACCCCTGCGCCACCCGCGTCTGTTGAAGAATAATCTCCGAAATCCAGATCAGATACGGATCGGCAGACTCCCTCCAGGGCAGTTCACGTTTATTCTCTTCATACCACTCTACAATCGTTTTCGTAAACTCGTTCATATCCTCATTCCTAATGTATTATCTAACATTTATCTTGTATATCCTACTCAAAAGGCACACAAAAGTAACTCTTTTAGCTCTAAGAAAACCCTATGCCACTATTTTTTTAGAAAAATGTGCAGAATATATTTTTTTAGGAGCTTAAAAAGCTATATATTTGCAGTCCAAAAAATTAGCAATAACATAGTAATAATATTTTTTTTAAGGAAAAATGACTAAAGCAGATATTGTAAAC
>OGJH01002314.1_pt1 | contig 12714 bp, 9 predicted proteins | sample 1572021 | NCBI WGS metagenome assembly OGJH01 (sample SAMEA2582098, study PRJEB24529) | metagenome | biome: Human gut stool | place: China | collected 2011
TGGAGTTCTCGGCTAAGCAAATTGCAGCATTTATCCAAGGGGAAATCATTGGAGATGAAAACGCAACGGTACACACATTCGCTAAAATAGAAGAGGGAATGCCCGGAGCTATTTCTTTCCTGTCGAACCCTAAATATACGCCTTATATCTACGAGACACAATCAAGCATTGTATTAGTTAATAAAGATTTTGTCCCTGAACATGAGATTCGGGCTACTCTGATCAAAGTAGACAATGCTTATGAAAGCCTGGCGAAGCTGCTTAACCTCTATGAAATGAGTAAACCAAAGAAGCAAGGTATCGATTCACTGGCTTATATTGCCCCCAGCGCCAAAATTGGCGAGAACGTGTACATCGGTGCCTTTGCCTATATCGGCGAAAACGCCGTTATCGGAGATAATACTCAAATTTACCCGCATACTTTCGTTGGAGACGGTGTGAAGATAGGCAATGGTTGTCTTCTTTACTCAAATGTAAATGTTTATCATGACTGCCGTATCGGTAATGAATGTATCCTTCACTCAGGTGCAGTGATCGGAGCCGATGGATTCGGTTTCGCTCCCACCCCGAACGGATACGATAAGATTCCACAAATCGGAATTGTGATCCTGGAAGACAAAGTAGATATAGGTGCCAATACCTGTGTAGACCGTGCTACAATGGGAGCTACCATCATACATAGTGGCGCTAAAATTGATAATCTTGTGCAGATTGCGCACAACGATGAAATTGGCTCACACACAGTTATGGCGGCTCAAGTCGGCATAGCAGGCTCTGCCAAAATCGGAGAATGGTGTATGTTTGGCGGTCAGGTAGGTATTGCCGGACATATCACAATCGGCGACCGGGTAAATCTGGGAGCACAATCAGGTATACCAAGCAGCATCAAAGCAGACAGCGTACTGATCGGGACTCCTCCTATGGAACCGAAAGCTTACTTCAAGGCTGCCGTTGTGACTAAGAATTTGCCGGATATGCAAAAAGAAATACGCAATCTGCGTAAAGAAGTAGAAGAATTAAAACAACTATTAAATAAGTAAATAAGTAACCAATGCTGAAACAAAAAACGCTGAAAGATAGCTTTTCACTGAGCGGGAAAGGTCTTCACACTGGACTTGATCTCACTGTAACTTTTAATCCTGCCCCGGACAATCATGGATATAAAATCCAGCGTATTGACCTGGAAGGACAACCAACTATCGATGCAGTAGCCGACAATGTGACGGAAACAACCCGTGGCACAGTATTGTCAAAGAATGGAGTCAAAGTAAGTACCGTAGAGCATGGTATGGCAGCCCTTTATGCATTGGGCATTGATAACTGCCTTATCCAGGTTAATGGTCCGGAATTTCCGATTTTGGACGGTAGTGCACAATATTATGTACAAGAAATAGAACGTGTAGGAACAGAAGAACAAAGTGCTGTCAAGGATTTTTATATCATCAAATCTAAAATTGAATTCCGGGACGAATCAACAGGTTCTTCTATCATCGTGCTACCGGACGAGAATTTTAGTCTGAATGTACTCGTTTCCTACGATTCAACCATTATCCCGAATCAGTTTGCAACACTTGAGGATATGCACAATTTCAAAGACGAAGTGGCTGCCAGCCGTACTTTCGTCTTTGTTCGTGAAATAGAGCCGCTTCTCTCCGCCGGCCTCATTAAAGGTGGTGACCTCGACAACGCAATCGTTATTTACGAACGCAAAATGTCACAGGAAAGCTATGACAAACTGGCTGATGTAATGGGTGTTCCTCACATGGATGCGGATCAGTTGGGGTACATCAATCACAAACCACTGGTTTGGCCGAACGAGTGTGCCCGTCACAAACTGCTGGATGTTATCGGTGATCTTGCATTGATTGGTAAACCGATTAAAGGTCGCATCATTGCTACCCGCCCCGGTCACACCATCAACAATAAGTTTGCGCGTCAGATGCGGAAGGAAATTCGCCTGCATGAAATACAGGCACCGACATACGACTGTAACCGCGAACCGGTGATGGACGTAAATCGTATCCGTGAGCTATTACCCCACCGTTATCCTTTCCAATTGGTAGACAAGGTAATTGAGATGGGTGCCAGCTATATCGTAGGTATCAAAAATATCACAGCAAACGAACCTTTCTTCCAGGGACATTTCCCACAGGAACCAGTGATGCCGGGCGTACTTCAAATAGAAGCAATGGCTCAGGTAGGCGGTTTGCTCGTTCTTAATTCTGTTGACGAACCGGAACGTTATTCTACCTATTTCATGAAGATAGATGGCGTAAAGTTCCGCCAGAAAGTAGTACCGGGAGATACACTGCTTTTCCGTGTAGAATTATTAGCCCCGATCCGTCGTGGCATCTCCACAATGAAAGGTTATGCATTCGTTGGCGAAAAAGTCGTTTGCGAAGCAGAATTCATGGCACAAATAGTAAAAAATAAATAAAACCAAAAACATGGTAAGTCCTCTAGCGTATATTCATCCCGAAGCTAAAATCGGAGAAAATGTAGAAATTGCGCCTTTTGTATTTATTGATAAAAACGTAGTTATTGGCGATAACAACAAGATTATGGCTAATGTGAACATCTTGTATGGTTCACGCATTGGTAATGGAAATACGATCTTTCCGGGTGCTGTTATCGGAGCAGTTCCACAGGACCTCAAGTTTCGTGGAGAAGAATCAACTGCTGAGATCGGAGACAATAATCTGATTCGTGAGAATGTTACAGTCAACCGTGGTACGGCAGCTAAAGGGCGTACCATTGTAGGAAGCAACAACTTATTAATGGAAGGGGTGCATGTAGCACACGATGCACTGATCGGTAACGGATGTATTATCGGCAACTCTACCAAGATGGCAGGTGAAATCGTTATTGACGACAATGCTATTATCAGTGCCAATGTATTGATGCATCAGTTCTGCCATGTAGGCAGCCATGTAATGATTCAGGGCGGATGCCGTTTCAGCAAAGATATCCCTCCTTACATCATTGCAGGACGTGAGCCCATAGCTTTCAGCGGTATCAACATTATCGGCCTTCGTCGCCGTGGTTTTGCCAATGAAGTGATCGAAAGTATTCATAACGCTTACCGTATCATTTACCAAAGCGGCTTGAATACGACAGATGCATTGAAGAAAATTGAAGATGAAGTTGAGAAGAGTCCGGAGATTGACTACATCATCAATTTCATCCGTAATTCAGAACGTGGTATTATTAAATAAACAGTTCAAAATAGTCATATTATGATATACAGATTTACTATCATATCTGATGAAGTTGACGATTTTGTCAGAGAAATACAAATTGATCCGGAAGCTACATTTCTTGACTTCCATGAAGCAATACTGAAATCAGTAGGGTACACAAACGACCAGATGACCTCCTTCTTTATCTGTGATGATGATTGGGAAAAAGAAAAAGAAGTCACTTTGGAAGAAATGGACGACAATCCGGAAATGGATAGTTGGGTAATGAAAGAGACTACTATCAGCGAACTGGTAGAAGATGAAAAGCAAAAATTGTTGTATGTATTCGACTACATGACAGAGCGTTGCTTCTTCATCGAATTGTCTGAAATCATCACCGGAAAAGATATGAATGGTGCCAAATGTACCAAGAAATCGGGTGATGCTCCGCCACAAACTGTAGATTTTGAAGAAATGGCTGCTGCAAGCGGTTCACTCGACCTGGACGAAAATTTCTATGGTGATCAGGACTTTGATATGGAAGATTTTGATCAGGAAGGCTTCGACATAGGTGGTAACGCGGGTGGCTCTTATGAAGAAGAGAAGTTTTAAGTATTAAGTATCAAGTATTAGGTATTAATTGCTATGCAGTGACAAGCAGTTAATACCTAATATTTTTATCCCCGACACTTTAATACTTAACACCTAATACTTAATACTTTAAAATCCATGCCCACTCTCATTGTTTTAATCGGACCTACAGGAGTAGGAAAAACAGAATTAAGCCTGCGACTGGCGGAGAACTTTCACACCAGCATTGTCTCCGCTGATTCGAGACAACTTTATGCTGAATTAAAAATAGGAACGGCGGCTCCTACCCCGGATCAATTAAAACGTGTGCCTCACTATCTGGTAGGCACTCTTCATCTTACCGATTATTACAGCGCCGCTCAATATGAGCAGGAAGCGATGGAAATCCTCCATCAATTATTCACAGAACATGAGGTAGTAGTACTTACTGGTGGATCAATGATGTATGTAGATGCCATCTGCAAGGGGATTGACGACATCCCTACCGTTGATGCTGAAACACGTCAGGTGATGCTGCAAAAGTATGAGGAAGAAGGATTGGAGCAACTTTGTGCAGAGCTCCGTTTATTAGATCCGGACTACTATCGCATCGTAGACCTGAAAAACCCAAAACGGGTGATTCATGCATTGGAAATCTGTTACATGACCGGAAAGACATATACATCTTTCCGCACCCAACAGAAAAAGGAACGCCCTTTCCGCATTCTTAAGATCGGATTAACCCGTGACAGAGAAGAACTGTATGACCGCATTAATCGTCGTGTAGACCAAATGATGGAGGAAGGATTACTGGACGAAGTACGTTCCGTACTCTCCTACCGGCATCTAAACTCTCTTAATACCGTAGGTTACAAAGAACTGTTCAAATATCTGGACGGAGAATGGGAACTCCCTTTCGCTATCGAAAAGATCAAGCAAAATTCACGCATTTATTCACGCAAACAGATGACATGGTTCAAAAGGGATGAAGAAATACGCTGGTTCCATCCGGAACAAGAAACGGAGATACTTGAGTACCTCCGTCTACAAAATCTGACTCATTTACCCAGTTTGGATACCTTCTGATAAACTTCCCGATAGACATTATTGCCCAACCGGAACAGAAGCGTCATTTTCTTTCCGTCAATCCGGTAAGATATAGGAACGATAGCATTTGCCGATCTGCCATGTTCATTACGCAGTTTCTCGCAGTAAAGGCCTTTTGCAATGATGCTGTACTCCCCCGAACGGGTAATTTTGTACGGGCAAAATACATCGTCCGAACTGCGGCTGCCTGAACTCACGTCTACAGCATCTTTGATATACGCATCCACATTGAAATAATTGCCATCTTTATCAAGTACCTTATATCTGACCACTTGCGAAGAGCCTTCACTCTGAACAAGTTTCCAGATTCCTTTTAAGTTTTGACTCATACAAAGTGCAGGTACAAGAAAAAGAAATGAAACAGCTAGTAAAATCTTACAAAATTGTTTTTTCATAATAATAAAATTTTAAGTTCAACAAATAGTTAATAATAGTGTATATCGCTTTTATTCCATATTTTTATTTCAACAGGATATAACTGCTCATTTTTAATCAAATAATGTATCCTCTCATTTATCTTTCAAAACTACTTTAAGCATAGGTTTTACTTTCACTTCAGCAACAGACTTATTGACATCAGCAATCCGAAGTATCCCATTTTTAGGCGCTTTCAAATTAAAACGACCATCTGCGTCAGCTACAGTATAATCATTTGTTCCTTTTACTAACACAGTAGCCGCAATCGTTTTTCCTTCTTCATCAGTCACAACTCCAGTTACAGAAATCCAATCAGAACGATATTTATCGGTTTCCAATCTTACAATCTTTGTTCCATCCATTTCATTTACAGACACCGATCTTATATTTTTGGTAGACATACCTTTCAATTTAGACTTCTTAATCTTTTCATCGTCTATACAATAAATAATTTCTCCTTCTACATCTTTTGCCATGCTTTCTGCCAATTCCAAAGCATCTGCATAAGGCTTTTTCGGATTAGCTTTATTAAACTCATATTCCGCATCTGTAAACAAAGTGATAATCAGCACTCCATTTTTCCCTCTTTCCCCATAAATATCCGTAGCTGATTTATCTTTCAATATAGTAAAGTTTTTAATACGATCAGGAGCAAGTTTGGAAATAGCATCTTCTTCCAATGCTTCTTTACCGTCAATAATAACCAAAGGCTTTTTTTTAGCTTGAGCAACATGCCATTCCTCATCATGAGATCCCCCCATATAAAAGTGTGATTTTTTAGGTGATTCGCTCTCAGTCCTTACCTTTGCAGGTTTTGGAAATTTTTGTTTATTCTGATATTCTTCTTCCGTCAACAAATCAACTAAAACTACTCCATCTTTCCCCCTCTCTCCATAAACCTCTACAGCTGCTTTGTCTTTCATTACAGATATACTTTTAATACGTTCCGGAGAGACACTGGATAAAGCTTCTTCGCCAACGGCTTCTTTGCCATCTATATAAACTAACGGCTTCTTACCACTTACTGAATGAAACGTTACACCCCAATTCTTACTTCCACGATTGAGAGCATCTAATCTCGTTTTTGAAATAGCATCAATCTTGTACTTATTCTGCAATATTTGTTCTGCGGTTGAATGTAACTGAATAACCATAGCCCCGTTTTTCGCTTTATCTCCATAAATATCTGTAGCCTCTTTTCCATCTAATATAGAAATACTTTCAATACGACTTGGATCTAAAGCATCTACCACAGTACGAGAAGATTCTTTACCATCAATGATCACCAATACATCTTTATCTCGCAAATCCACCGTAGATATCCCCCCAATATGGGTACCCATAAGTTTCGATTTATCTACAGATGTATTCATTCCCGGCTTTATTTTTGCTTGAGTTTTGGTTATTTTAAAATGATTATCTTCATCCGGCAGTAGTTTAGTAGCCAACACCCCATTCTTTCCTTTTTCTCCATAAATAGATATTGTTCCCTTCTCCTTCAATATTGAATCACCCGTGACTACCAACTTTTTCAGTGAATCTCCAGAAATAATATTCGACACATCTTTGGTGATTTCTTCCACTTTTGCTTCTACAATTGCAGCCAAATCATTAACTTTGACGGCAGAAATCTCGTCAGCCTTTTCAGAGATTTCGGGACGGGCAAAAGCGGTTACTGCAATAGCAGCCAACGGAAGTACATATAAGTATTTCAAACGCGCCCAAGGATTTGATTTTTCTTTTAACATCATAGTGATACGTTTCTTAAGTTTACTGTGATTAAAGCTGTTGGCCATAGAGTAGAGCCTTGTGCCAACGGCTTTTTTTATTAATAATAACTGATAATCTTTCGCATCAATACCTTCATTAATAACTGTTTCATCGGCTTCATATTCATGAATATTCTGTAATTCCTGTTTCAGCAGCCATATACCGGGGTTGAACCATTGAAAAAAGATACAGATATCAGCTACCAACAAATCGATGGAATGACGATTCTGAATATGTGCCATTTCATGAATCAGAATCTCGCGTCCATCCTCTTCCAAATCTTTCCGGGAAATAACGATATATCTCATCCAACTGAAAGGAGCGACCTCCCGTTCCAGAACAATCAGTCTGACTCCTCCTTTAAGCCTTTCCCGTTTACCCGATTTAATCAGTAATAGTAAACGGGATAAAGAGTAAAGATTACGGCATGCAAAGAATATAATACCAACCAGATAAAACAGCAACAGAACTTGTACCCAGGAAATGGAAAGTTCCTCCGGCTGTGCAACCGACACCTCCGCGGGATCCATAGCTTCCGCCATCATCAATAGTTGCTCAACTGTCAGTACGGTCTGACTCAATTCGGTCTGATGAGCAGTAGTCACCTCTATAAAGGGAATCAGCAGGGATAAAAATAATATCCCTAATAAGGCTATCCTGTTGAACCGATGGAATGTTTCCTTACTTAACAACAATCTGTAAAACAGATAAAATAAAGACAGACAAACCGCCGATTTCAAAATATAGATAAGAAAGATTCCCATAGTCATTGATATTTAAAGGAGACAAATATAGTTTTAACCCGGATTAGTATAAATAATAAGGACGCTGAATGACCATTTTATTAAGTATATTGATTCCTAAGTTATTTATCCAATACGATTTTTATATCTTTTGCAGCTTTTGTCCTGAAAAGCACCTTCTCACCCCGAGAAATCTGGAGAGAGGCGTCTTTAGGAGTTTTCAGCTCAAAGTGTCCAGTTGCATCAGTCTTTGTAGACGATGAAGTTCCATACATAGTAATAGTGACTCCTTCCATAGGCTTTCCTTCCTTATCCATTACAATACCCGAAGCCAATACCCACTTATCCGAATTTCTTTCCGTTTCAACACGGATCGTAGTTTCACCCTCCCCGCTATTATCAATACGTGATACTCCACGCACTTCATTTGCCGGAATATTTTTCAATTCTTCTTCCGAGGCTTCCTTACCATCAATAAAGAATAATACCTTTCCTGTAGGAACAACTTTATTATCGTGGATATTCATTGCCATCTCCCAAGCATTGTTATAGGGACGTTGCGGATTCTTTTTAATGTCTTCATATTCCTCCTCAGAAAGCAAGTCTATCAAAATCACTCCATTCTTCGCCTTCTCACCATAAGCCTCCAAAGCAGCCTCTGATTTCAAGACAGAAAAGCTTTTTATACGATCCGGAGAAATCTTAGACAAAGCATTAGGTTCCAAAACTTCTTTACCGTCAATCACTACTAGTGGTTCCTCACCATCATATACACCACGAATGGGAAGTCCGCCAATGCCAGGGACAGAGTTCAGTTTAGGAAATGATCCGGTTTTAGTCTTAAATTTAGCCTGAGTTTTAGTAATTCGAAAGTGGTTATCCGCATTCGGCAGTAATTCAATATCATAAACACCATGTTTTCCTTTCTCGCCATAGATAGAAAGAGCCGCATCGCTACGTAATATAGACACAGTCTTTATTCGATTCGGGTTGGCTTCATCATTCATTATCGAATACAATGTATCTTTAGATACTTCCTTACCATCTACCAATATAAGAGGCTTATTTGATTCCGATATCCGTTCAAAACGGCCACCATATAAAACAACCGAACTTCGCTTGGAAGCAACGGAATCATTGAATATTACAACTGAATCTGCTGAATATACAATCGATGAATCCTTAGAAACCCAACGTCCTCCATACATTTTTGATTTCTCAGGCACTACATAGGGCTTAGCTTTCAGGGAGTCTTTCAGCACATCTTTGGTGATTTCTTCCACTTTTGCTTCTACAATTGCAGCCAAATCATTAACTTTGACGGCAGAAATCTCGTCAGCCTTTTCAGAGATTTCGGGACGGGCAAAAGCGGTTACTGCAATAGCAGCCAACGGAAGTACATATAAGTATTTCAAACGCGCCCAAGGATTTGATTTTTCTTTTAACATCATAGTGATACGTTTCTTAAGTTTACTGTGATTAAAGCTGTTGGCCATAGAGTAGAGCCTTGTGCCAACGGCTTTTTTTATTAATAATAATTGATAATCTCTAGCGTTTATACCCTCATTAATGACCGCTTCGTCGGCTTCGTATTCATGGATATTCTGCAATTCCTGTTTCAATAACCACGCTCCAGGATTAAACCACTGAAAGAATATACAGATATCTGCTATGAGCAAGTCCCAAGAATGGTGCTTTCTGATATGCGCACATTCGTGAATCAGTATTTCACGTCCGTTCTCCTCCAAATCAGTTCGTGAAATCACAACAAACTTCATCCAACTGAAGGGTGCCACATTCCGGTCATGAACCAACAAAACAGTATGTTTATCTATCTGTCTCCGTTGCGCCGTATTCATTAACCGAACAAGACGGAATAAAGAATAGACATTCCGGCAAACAAGGAAAAATATGCCCGCTATATAAAATAGAAGAACTATTTCTATCCAATGCACTGGGCTTCTCCACGTATCTACCAAATCATCTCCTTCCACTACTGTTGTCACCTGGGTTTCCTGATGATTCTCTGCCATAACAAGTAGTTGTTCAATTGTCAGTACTGCCTGATTTATTTCATTCTGCGGCGCCTTGGTCACTTCAATCAGCGGAAGCAACAAAGAAAACACGAGAATGCCCAACAACGCAATCCGGTTAAAACGGTAGAACGTTTCTTTACTCAACAGCAGCCTGTAAAACAAATAAAACAATGACAGGCACACCCCCGATTTTAGTATATAGACGAAAAAGAATCCCATATATAGATTAATTCCAGTTAGTTCTCTGCCAATTTCTTCTCAAACTCCTCCAAATAGGAAGGATTCTTTTTAGATGCCAACACCCAAATGCCTTTCTTGGCTTTACTACCAAACTTAGATTCCAGATTCGTCGACTCCGGCAAAATTTCCCATACATCATGCAACAGATCATCCGGAGATAAGCTCTTCAACTGCTGGTAAGAAATTTCTTTTCCATCCAAAAGAATAAGCTGTCCATCATGCCCGGTTCCTCCATCCGTACAATAAATCTTAAAGAAATCCTTCACATAATAAATGCACTTCACAGTATGAGAGGTCTTCACTTCATGAGCAAGTGCAGGATGAGCGTTCTGCTGCTTTTTAACTCCATAGAGTTCATTCAACGATTTAAGCATTCCTTTTTTTACCCGATGAACAAAATCCGCCAAGTCACTTTCTGTCCACGGAGTAGTGGAAGACAAACGTAGTATTCCTTTCTCCTTTTGGTAAACACCTTTCCGATAACTGATGACATTATCATCAGAACTTGATTCCGAAATTGACCATCCTGCATATCCCACAGGGATATGCATTTTTAGAGTATCGATTTCTATAATTTGTACAGTGTCCGATTCTGCATAACTCTTAGAAACCAGAATCTCTTCGAAATGTCTCACATCCAATGTATCCTGTATGAATGCATTTCCCTCCTGATTATTCATATTCAGAAGATTCGGACGGGCAAAAAGAACAGCTGTAATAGCTGCCAACGGAAATACTATCAAGTATTTTGATAATTTCCAAGGATTTGATTTTTTCTTCAACATCATAGTAATACGTTTTTTAAGTGAACTGTGATCAAAACTATTCACCATAGAATACAGCCTTGTTCCAACAGTCTTTTGAATTAATAAAAGCTGATATTTCTTTGCATCAATCCCTGCTTTCAGAACTGATTCATCTGCTTCAAACTCATGTACAGTTTTCAATTCTTTTCTGAATAGCCACATTGCAGGATTAAACCACTGGAACAAAAGGCAAATCTCCGCCAATAATAGGTCCCGGAAATGTTTGTGCATGATATGCGCATACTCATGAGCTATAATTTCTTCGCCATACTCCTCCAAGTCCTGCCGGGATAGCACAATATAGTGTCTCCAACTAAACGGTGCCACATTTTGCTGATGGACCACCAATCTGATTTTTCCTTTCCAACACTTCTTCTCACTGTTACGAATCAAACGGTATATACATGCTATGGAAAATATGTAACGCAACAATAACAGCAATGCTCCACCCAGATACAGAAATCCCAAATTGCCAAGGGTCAAAATAGTGAAATCAGACCTTTCTTTCTCTAATTGTGTATGTAACGTAGTTGTTGTGACCTGCTCCATTTTCTGCAAATCATGTTCTTGCTCCGTTTCTTCTTCCGGAATATTCAGACGTTCAAACACTTGCTCAATCTGTGGTAAATGGAAGTTCTGTGAAACTTTGAGCGAAGGAATGACAAATGCAACCAATATAAGCCCGATCAACACCATCCGGTTGAATCGATGAAATGTCTCCTTGCCTAGCCACAAGCGGTAGAATAAATAAAAAACAGACAGACAAAGCGCTGTTTTCAACATATATATGAGGAAGAAAATGTGCATAGTATTGTTTTGTATTAGATTGTGTTATTCTTTATTATTTCTGATGAGCTTGTTCCACCTCGTTTATAAGCCTTTTCAAGTCATCCAAAGAAATATCCTCCTCTTTGACCAGAGATGAAACAGCACTCAAATATGAATTATTGAAATACTTGCTGATTACATTCCGCAATGTCCCTTTACGAAAATCTTCTTCGCTGACAACGGGATAGTACTGATAAGTATTCCCAAAAGTATGATGAGCCAGGAATCCCTTATCTTCAAGCCCGCGAACAATTGTAGATAACGTATTGAAATGAGGCTTCGGTTCCTCATAGAAAGCCAACATTTCTTTCACAAACAAAGGGCCTTTCTCCCAGAAATACCCCATCAATTCCTCTTCTTTTACTGTTAATCCTTTCATATTTACAACATTGTTTACTGCAAATAACGAGAAGTTTTAGTTCATAAACTAATTTTCATAGTTAAAGTAAACTAAATGCTTTAGTTTATCTTCTTTTCTAACAATTGCGGCAAGGTATACCTATTTACATATTGGCATTAAACTCAGATTCTATCGGGATTTATCCATCCATTCCCCCAGCCTCTCAGAAAAGAATTATGTTTTTATCTCTCATACTCTCATTCTTTTCTTATAAATATCAGAGAACTAACAAGATACAAAATGAGAGATACTTTCATCATCGGTATCTCTCATTCTATTTCAACTTATCTCTCATGATTTTTCGGACAGTATACCGTTATCTTACCTTCATCCGGCTGTCCTTTACAGATGATACTACCTATCTTCTTAGCATCTCTTACCTACATCCTTATCTTATCTCCCTTACATACCTCTGTTTTCTTACCGACATCTTCATCGTTCCACTAGAGTGCACAGGCCTGTGCACTCTAGTGAACAGATCGTGCCACCCGGGTGAAACGATCTGTTCACCCGAGTGGCACGATAACAATTGAACTTATATCACACGACCTTATCCGATAGATAACTGTACTTCCCTAATAATGGTTGACTTGTTTATCTCTAATAGCTGCTATGTGT
>OGJH01002318.1_pt1 | contig 12682 bp, 6 predicted proteins | sample 1572021 | NCBI WGS metagenome assembly OGJH01 (sample SAMEA2582098, study PRJEB24529) | metagenome | biome: Human gut stool | place: China | collected 2011
CCGCCAACATTTCTCCCATTTCAAAAGCAATTTCTTGTTGAATTGTTAAATTCACAGTTGGAACATTCAAAAAATAATTCAGCTGTTGTGAATTACCAATAATGCAATTTCTCTCATCAAAAAATACCCCTAAATTATAATGAATGTTCCAGTTTTTCATAAACGAAAATCTTAATCGGTTCCTAAAAATCTCATCTTGATGTTTATCGGACCGCAATACTTCTCGTACTCCTTTGCTATACCTGCCCGAATAAAGTTTCAACCCATTTCTTATATCTGATATTTTTTCGTCTACTTCATCGTTCATTATTTTTTCACCTAAAAAATCCTGTGCAGAACGACAATATAATGCTATATACGGAATTATTGATAATGAAACAATGGAATTATTACAATATACTCCTAAAAGCTGAGTTATTGATTTACCATCTAACTCCACTAATTGTAAAGCCTTTTCATTTAATAACTCAGACAACGAATCTCCTATGCTCATATCTTTCCTCCAAAATATGCATATTATCACTTCTTACAGTTAGGCTCATTCCATTCCTATAAATTCCAACTTTTTCAATGATATCGTCAATATCTCTTTTCTATTATACACCCATCCACCCCCAAAAAAAAGAACTTTATCTCTTCCTTTGCTGTAAATGCTCCTCCTTTTTTTCTTGGATTTCTCTCCTGGCTTTGATAACTACCGGGGCAACATCCTGATTTCCATATTCTTCCTGATAACAGATATGTTCTGCCAGTTCCCTGCTGCGATTCATGTCACGAAACTGGAGGGCATATTCTTCAATTAACACCCTCTCATCCTCTGAAAAAATCTCTTTTTCCGGGTCTAGTTCATATAGCATCATCTGCAGAGAAAGTTCATACGGGATTTCCCCAATCACGCTAATGTCCGGCAAATGACTTGCCAGCGCCGCAATCATCACTAACGCCCGCTTATCATTTCGTATCGCGGGATAATAACAAAGCATGTCAAGGTCAAGAACCTTTCTTGTCACCAAATCAACCTGCTCATCTTCCAAAGAGTTTTCTCCCGGCTTGTGTGCCAAGATTCCAATGGAAGCCACACCGTTTAGGGGACTATCCTTTAACTGCTCCCATTTTTCGATTGCCTCCTCTACTGTAGTGATGTCATCATAATATTCTCCCAACTGATGGAATTCTCCACATTCTGCTACAGTAAAGGTAAGCAGTGGCTCTACCTTGCTTTTTCGTTCCAGTTCATCCAGAAATTCCTCGCAGTTCAGAGGATTCAGTTTGGATTCTGCCGTGATTGCTCCCTTTGTTCCATTGGTATCCGGTTTCTGTTTCAAATCCTCTACGATATCATTTACGGCTTCATAAATGGAAATGTCCGGATTGTCGTAAACACCGCCATCCAATTCCTTCCCATCCACATCATAAATGGTATAATCATACCCCTCATCCACAGACTGAATCGTAATAAATCTATCCTCAATACGAAAAGCCAACTCCTGCTCCATGTATTCCTCTGCTCTTATCAACCGTTCGGATAAGTCGCCGGATTGTTCTTCTGTAACCGGATTGATATCGACCTTTACCTCTCCAATGCAAAAATCATCTTCATGCAGAAGATTGAAAATATCATCCTCCCGCCTTGCTCCGGCATATTCAAATAAAATATCCAAATCCGAGTCTGCATTTTCTGTTCCCCGGCTTCGGCTTCCATATACCATCACTTCCCGAATCTGAATCGGCAAGTGATATTCCCTGATTTTCATTTGGATATATCCCCGAACCTCTTCTTCTATACGATCTGCGGTCATCCCCTCGAACGGTCGAAAATACTGCTTTGTCTTTTCCCGGAAGCGACTTACCGCCTGTTCTGTCTCTGCCGAGTGATATTTTTTCTCTTCCAAGAAATCTGCCACTTTCGTAAATCCAAAGGAATCCACATAGTAAGCCGTTTTTTCATGTTCTTTTTCAATCACAATCACATCACTGACCGACATGGAATGCCCGGTAAAATCATCCGGATGATAAAGGTTGAATTTTTCATACAGAGTATCCAGTGTTTCTCCTTCTTTCAATTCCCCACGATACACCGATTCATAATCGTTTTTGTCTACCACCAGCTTATTATTCTTCACAAAGTCCATTCCCATGAACTGATATGCTTGCCCGTTTCCTCCTTCCTTAATCTGGAACAATTCATAGGTAGCCAAACGTTCGGTATCATAAGAGTTTTCTCTTTCTTCCACACCATCCGCCACTCGGACAATCGCATTGGCATAAGTGCTCTTATCAAATATCTCTGGGTAAGTTTCTCTTATGCTCAGTGTGTCCCCGGTTCTTCCTGCTACAATGATGTGGTCTAAAATCTCGATATCTAAAAACAAACTGGCATACATCATCTTTTCTGTTACCATTCTGTCGGATTGACTCATCTGGAGTTCCGAAGAAGGGTGATTATGCAAAAGAATCATGGAGGCAGCGTTTGACAGGATAGCAGACTTAAAAAGTTCCCGGCCGGATACAAAGGAAGAATTGAGCGTTCCAATGCTTACCACATTGAAATTGATGGGATGTCCTTTACTGTCCAGATTGATGACACAGACCTCTTCTCTGTCTAGTCCCGCCATCACATCGGCCATTACGGAAATGGCTTCTTCTGGATTTGTAATGGGTTTATCACTGTATACACCATTCCCCTCCACCAATTTCAAACGCACATCCACCTGTTTTAATTCATCACTCATCATCCGGCACCTCCAAACTCACGCATATCATCGTGTCTTCTTTGGCAGCATTTACTATCTCCTGCAGTTCCGTCACAGAACGTGCTTCTAATTCTGTGACCGTTGTTTTTTGTACTTCCATATCTTCCCCCGCTTCCTAATGTCCCTTGTGCTTGATTGGTTCATGTGTATGGTTCGGAGTAGTCGAATCATATTCCTGTTTGTTCTCTGCCGTGGCAAATAGTTCCTTAACTTCCATATTATTTGTCATTCCTTGTGCCTGCTTGTAGGTAAGCTCCGGTTGCTTGTCGCACCGACTGAAGGTATGGCTTTTGGAATCGTATTGATAGACACCATCAGACAATACTTCTTCCTCTGAAACACACATTGCATTGACATCCTGTACCATAGTCTGCAATCTCTGAAAAGACATATTTTCGCTCTTAGGCAGAATCAATGTCTCGTGCACCGATGACGGAAGAATATAATAATCCCCACCGAGTTTTTCTGCCACCATCTGCTGAACATCCTCACGCATGATATAAACTGCTCCATTAACATTTACTTCATTCGTCAAACAATACAAATCCGGACCATCGTTCGGAATTGACGCTCGGATTAAATCTTTTGCTTCTTCTAACGGAATTCCTTCTTCCTGTGCAAAGTCAGATGCCATCATCTTTACCATTGTTTCCTGTATTGACTCAAACTTAAGTGGGGATATTTTATCCATGTTATTCATTGCCTGCTCATGGAGGGTATCCATGTCAATACCGTACATTTCCATTAAATCATTATTGATTGTAATCGAACCCATGGATTCCTCATTTCCATTCGCCCAGATATGATAGGTAATTGCCAAATCTTCTTTTTGCGTATATGGAATATTCGATAACCGATTTACATTGCTTTGAAGATTGGATACTTTGGGATAAATAAAGTCTTTGACCACCTCATAGTTTTTCACTTCCTGCAAATCAAAGTTAAACCGATACTCCTCCCTTGGTTCGATATGTTCAATATAGGCATCTGCGATTTTTCCGACAACCTCTTCGATATCCATGCCTTGCTGATATTCCTCATAAGCCGCATTCAGATATATGGTAGGCGACATATTTCCATTGGGATTAAAAATCGTTAATCCATCCAGTACGACATCATTGTTCTTAACCGCTTGGCGAATCTCTATATTGGCATTTTTATACTGTTCCGGCAGATAATCTAATACATGTTCTTTAACATAATCCTTAAATTCATTGTAATTCATCCTTCTTTACCTCATTCTTTCCGGACATACTGTCCTGTTTATTAGTGTCTTTTCTCCTTTTTCGCTTCCTCACGAAATGTTTCCTTCATTTTGCTCTGATATGTCATTTTTTCTTCCCCGACTGCCATAAGCCCTTGCAGAATCCCTACATGATTAAAAGGTTTCATGGTCTGAAGAGAAGAATCATATTCATAAGCGGCATGTGTGGTAACTGCCTCAGATGTCAGTATGGAAGAACCCAAACGGCCAAGTACCGCCTGCAGATAAACAACGGTATCCTGTTCCGTCTTTGGTGCAATCAGATAATCACTTTCCGATATGGGAATGGCATAATAATCGCCATCCATATATTCCGCCATCTGCTTTAGCATTTCCTCATCATCCAGACTGGCACCATTTAACTCCGTGGAAAAACAGACAATTTCGTCCTCTTCTTCCGATACCATATCCGCAAGAAGTTCTCTTGCACGTTCTTCCGTGATTTCATTCTCTTCCATGAATTCCGGCATCAAATGCTCAACCATCCACTCTCCCAAAGGCATCACCTTTGGTTCTTCATCCAAAACAACATCCTCTCCTTTCTCATCCATATTTAACAAAGCATCCAAGGCTGCTAACCGCTCCATCTTTTCCTTTAATTCCTGCTCGGCAGGAAAAGGTTTTTGCACTTCTATCTTCGCTGTTTCCAACTGATGACTCACGTTCTCTAACTTTGTTCGTGCTTCCGCCAGTTCCTTATCCATGTTTTCAAGCACGTTGTTGATTCGGGTAATATTGCCGAGTGCGTCCGAACCGATTTCCAGATTGTGACTGATTTCTCCTTTGAGGCTCATAACAAATTTACGATTGAAGGAATCGAAGGTAACTTTCATCGCAAATCCGGCGTACTCTCCAACGGGTACTGTCTGCCCCATAGCGTTCATCTGTTTACACAGTGCAATAAGGGCTGTCCCAGCTTCCTTTTTGTCATAGTAAGTCCGGCTTCCCACCTTCATCACGAAACTTTCCTTATCCTCCGGCATATGTTTATGAGCCGTTTCGATATCTGCCTCAAATCCACGAATACGCTCCTTCAGCGTTTCGATCTGCTTTGGATAATGCTTCGCTATGTTATCCTCCAGCCGGTAAATCTGACTGGTATGGTTTGCCTTCATCAGTTTCAACTTGGAAACCTGGATATCTAAATCCATCTTTTCCTTGATATAAGGATTTCCGGTAGCCAACGCTTTCACTTCCGCATAAGTAAGTGCTGCTTCATCCACATCCTCACAGCTTCGCACCGGTGATTTGCTGGTCATGATCTGACTGATAAACTTCTGCTTATTCTCAATCACCTGCCACGAATAACTGTCAAAAGTTCCTTCTGTGACATAGCGGAAAATAGATACGGTATCATTCTGATTCCCCTGTCTGAGAATACGTCCCTCCTGCTGCTCAATATCCGATGGGCGCCATGGTACATCCAAATGGTGCAGCGCAATCAACCGGTCCTGCACGTTGGTACCGGCTCCCATTTTCTGTGTAGACCCCAACAAAAAACGAACCTGTCCGCTTCTTACTTTGCCAAACAGCTCCGTCTTTCTTAATTCTGTATTCGCTTCATGGATAAAGGCTATCTGTTCTTCCGGAACACCTTTCCGTATCAGTTTCCTTTTGATATCATGGTAGACATCATCAAACACCTCTGCTTCCACTGTTTCGCCTTCAAACGTGGCTGTGGTTTTCCCTATCTCCTTTGGCGTAGACAAATCACAAAAGATAAGTTGTGCTGACCGATTCTCTGATGTCTTTTCCCAGATTTCATAGGCTTTTTCCACACAACTGTTTACTTTGGAACTTGGGGAATCCGGCAGCATCGGATTGATTAACCGCTGATCCAGTGCTAACTTCCTTCCATCATTTGTGATTTTCAGCATATTATCTTCATGCGGCTGTACCCTGCGGTCACGAACTGCCTCTGCCCTCTCTGCAAGAGAAGCCACCATATCCTTTTGATAATCACTTGGTTCCAGTACCACATTTTCATACTCTGCTTCCGGTACCGGCAAATCCAGCATATCCGGTGTTTGGATATCCGCACATTCCTTAAAGAGAGAAATCAACTCCGGTAAGTTATAAAACTTTGCAAATCTCGTCTTTGCCCGGTATCCGGTTCCCTCCGGTGCAAGTTCAATGGCTGTCTGCGTCTCTCCAAAGGAAGATGCCCAGGCATCAAAATGTCCCAGTCCCATTTGCTGCAGCGTATCATACTGCAAATATCTCATATTGGTATATAACTCCGTCATACTGTTGGAAATCGGTGTTCCCGTAGCAAAGGTAATTCCCTTTCCTCCCGTAAGTTCGTCTAAATACTGGCACTTGGCAAACATATCCGAAGACTTCTGTGCTTCCGATTGGGCAATGCCTGCTACGTTCCGCATTTTAGTATGTAAAAACAGGTTTTTGTAATAATGACTTTCATCTACAAAAAGCCTGTCCACACCTAACTGCTCAAAAGTGACAACATCGTCTTTCCGGGAAGTATCGTTTAACTTCTCCAATCTTGTCTGCAGCGTCTTTTTTGTCTTTTCCATCTGTTTGATGGTATAACGCTCTCCCTTGTCTGCCTTTGCATCCTGAATTGCCAGTGTGATTTCTTCAATTTGGCGCTCAATGATGGCAACCTGACGCTCTGCCGACAGAGGAATTTTTTCAAATTGTGTATGCCCGATAATAACGGCATCATAATCCCCCGTTGCGATTCTCGAACAGAACTTCTTCCGGTTCGCCGGCTGAAAATCTTTTTTCGTAGCCGCTAAAATATTGGCTCCCGGATAGAGTCTCAAGAAATCACTGGCCCATTGTTCCGTCAGATGATTGGGAACAACAAACAGGCTCTTTTGACATAAGCCTAACCGCTTACTTTCCATGGCGGCAGCTACCATCTCAAAGGTCTTTCCTGCACCAACGCAATGGGCAAGCAGCGTATTGTGCCCGTAAAGGACATGTGCCACGGCATTTTTTTGATAATCCTTTAGTTCAATATCCGGTGTCATTCCCGGAAACACCAAATGAGAACCATCATACTCTCTCGGTCTGGTGGAATTGAACAGCACGTTATACTTATTTACTAAAACCTCTCTTCGTTCCTGGTCACGAAATACCCAGTCCCGAAAGGCTTCTCTCATGGCATCCTGTTTCTGCGCCACAATCGTTGTTTCCTTTTTGTTTAGAACACGCTTTTCCTTGCCATCCTCGATGACCGTATCAAATACCCGGCTGTCCTTCAGATTCAAGGAATCTTCTAAAATCTGATAGGCATTTCGACGGTTCGTTCCATACGTCATATTGACAAGAGTATTTCCGTAGTCTGCATTTTTTCCTTTTACATTCCACTGTCCGGTTACGTCAGAATACTGGATTTTAATAACATCCCTTTCCAAAAGATGGAACGGAGTTTCAAACACTTCCCGCATAAAATCTTCGATATATCTTGGTTCAATCCATGTTGCACCGATTCTGACTTCAATTTCACTGGCATCCAAATCTCTTGGCTGGACTCGTTTCAGTGCCTCCACATTGATAGCATACGTTGCATCATTTTCGGCAAAACCCCCGGCCACCTGCAGCTTATCTCTGACATTTCCACTCAGATACGCATCTGCCGTTTCCCAGATTTCACTAACCGGATTTTTGAAAATAACTCCTGTAAGTTCCTTAATTAGTTCCTCCTCGCTCTTATCTGTGAGTTCTGACATATAAGCAAAATCAATCGCTGCCTTTTCCGACAGGGACACCGCCAACGCTTCACTGGCTGTATCAACACTGGTAACCACTTCCGTTTTCTTGATGGTTCGCTTGGAAAACATATCGGCTTTTCCGAGGAAGTTGCCTTCCTCATCCAGTTTCTCCAACGAACACAAAAGACAATAACTGCTGTCCTGATGAAATGCCCGTTTATTCGTTTTGGAAACAATTCTGCCATTCTCTTTTACAAAATCATCATACAAATCATTTAACTGTTTCTGCTCTGCCTTAATATCTTCCTCCGGATATTCTTCCAACTGGAGCCGTATCAGTTCCTGGGTGCAGTCCCGTATGGCAACCATCCCATGGATTCGACGAATCATTCCCTCGGAGGCTTCCACCGGTTTCATAACGGAGTTCTCACGATAATATAATTTCTCATCTACCAAGGTGTAACTGAAATTCTTTACTTCCGGAATGGCAGGAATCACTTCATCCATCGTACTTTCTTCCGATAATTCCAACTCAATTTCTTCATACTCACCGGATATCTGACTAAAGGCAGCCTCCAACTGCTCCTCAAATGGCAAAGAGGTATCTGCCACACAAGTACTTTCCATACCATAAGGACCACTGACCATTTCCATCGAACCAACAATCATGTCCGGGTTTTCAGTAAAATAATGATTCATGACAACTCCATTATCATCTTCTGACAAATGAACCCAATCCGGCTCAATATCAATGACACGGTCTCTTTTTTTCAGAAAAATAATATCCGACGTCACTTCTGTTCCGGCATTTTCCTTAAATGCCGTATTGGGAAGTCTTACTGCTCCTAACAATTCTGCCCGTTGTGCAATATACTTACGGACTTTCGGATTTTCCTTATCCATCGTACCTTTGCTGGTGATAAACGCAATGATACCGCCCGGCCGCACCTGATCGATGGCTTTCGCAAAAAAGTAATCATGGATAAGGAACCCTGTTCCTCCAAAGTTTTGCTTATCATATTTTTTATCCGGCACCTTATACTGTCCAAATGGTACGTTCCCAATCACCACATCAAAAAAATCATTGGGATAACCGGTTTTCTCAAATCCATCTACCGTGATATTGGCTTTCGGATATAACTGCTTTGCCATACGTCCAGTCAAAGAATCCAGTTCCGCACCGTAAAGTTTGCTGTCTCTCATCGTCTCCGGTAACATACCAAAGAAGTTACCGATGCCCATAGACGGCTCCAAGATATTTCCTTTGGCAAATCCCATTTTTTCAAGCGTGTGATAAATTCCCCGAATAATCGTAGGACTTGTATAATAAGCATTTAAGGTACTTTCTCTCGCTGAAACATATTCTTCATCCGACAAAAGACTTTTTAACTCCTGATACTCATTTGCCCATGCACTTTTCGTTTCATCAAAGGCATCTGCAAGTCCGCCCCATCCAACATATCGTGCCAAAGTTTCCTGTTCCTCTGCGGTAGCCATTCGTTCCTCTGCTTCTATTTTTTGCAATGTCTGAATTGCTTCCACATTCCAACGGAACTTTTCTTTTGGGGTTCCTATTCCCAGTTCATCTGAGGTAATCACATAGTTTTCTGCATGAATTTCTTCCGGCTGAATACTCTCTTCTTCATCCGGAGTATCTACGCCACTTAATTCCTCTTTTGCCTGTTCCAGTGCCTTTTTTTCCTGTTCTTCTTTGTAGGCTGCATATTCTGTCTTCTTTTTATCCGATAAATACCGTCCTTGTTGTATCAGTTTTTCAATCCGCTTTGCAACCACATTCCAGGATAAAAGCACTTCCGCATCCGGTGTGAAGATGTGCCCTTTTCTCAAACGGATACCTTTTGCGTCATAATCCTTATAACTGTTATCCGAACCCGCCAACGCAGAGTTGGAACCACCGGTTCCATATTCCTTTTTCAGAAAATCAGCTGCTTCTTTCACGGTATGATCCTTTTGATAAAAGTCATAAATCCGAAAACTACCCTGTGCAAATCCGCTGCCACTGCTAAGCACATAATCAATTTCATCCGATGTAATAAAATCTTCGGTAAGAACATCCACTTTTTCCGCAAGGGGATAGGAAATCCGTTCCTTCAATAAATCAGCAACATCCTCCCGAAGTTCATAAGGATTCTTTGCTAACCGGAATCGTATGGATATCTCCCCGGATTCAATCTTTTGCAGCGTTTCATCCAGACATGCTACAATGTTTTGAATCTTATCCGGTTTCGTAAGCAAATCCATCAGGTATTCTTCTTCACCCGGATAATTATATCCGCTTATCTCTAACCCTTTGGGAAACTCACCAATGGAATCCCGATAAAAAAAATACAGTTGATTGGTGATACGCTTTCTCTCATAATAATCAACCATATATGCCTCCGTCGAATCCATATAGGTACCGGACTCCACTTGACTTCGGATGATTTTTTCAATTTCTTCCCAGGAAAGTTTCAATTCCGTATGTTCCAGTGCCGAATTGCCATGCGCTGCTGACATTCCGTTTTCATCAAACCACACGGAAATCTGTTCTTCGCCAAAGTTAAATCCCTTTCCGGTAGAACCATACTCACGGCGTAAAAAATCCGTCATCTCTTCCGGTGTTTTCCTCTGTTCATACTTTGCAAAGATTCTCTTTCTGCTGTTTTCCAACCCTCCTCCTGTGCAAAGAATCTTCGCAACCTTTTCCTCGGAAATAGTTCCGGGGAAAGATAAGTGTATCGGCTTTTCCACCTGTGCCACAGCAATATTGCCTAACTGCTCCGACATCAAAGAGAATAAATCCATCTGCCGGTAAGGACTGTTTTCCGGCGGAGTATAACTTTCTAGTTCTTCTACTGATAAACCAGTTCCTGAAGAATCGCTTCCTCCGCCTGCTGATAAATCATGTTCATCTTTCTTGTCCACTCCAAGGGATTGGTCGCTTTCAACTGCTCCGTCACTCCCTGTGACTTCATGAGTTTCTCCGTCAGATTGTCTAACCTCTGTTCTGCCTGTTCCTGAATCTCCAGACAATGCCCCATCAATTCTCCGTTCAGAAGCATTCCGCTGTAAATCCCCCGTTTGTAGTTCTTCAGATAATTCCTCCGCAGGATTCCGTACTTGGTCAACATGGTCTGCTTCTCCTCGTCTGGTATCAGATTCGGAATCCGGTAATCTCCGTTCTTCTCGTATGTCAGGTTCATTCTCTTTTTCCATCCTTTCGTTTTTATAAAACTGATTGTGTGTTACCATCCACAGTATATGTTCTTTTGCTTCCTCTTCGGAATCACAGTAGCAGATGTTCTTTGCTGTCACGTTATCATAGACAAACCAGTCACTTGTGTTGGAATCCAATCCAATCACAAAATCATCTTCTCTAATGACCCTTGCTTCTTTTCTGCTTGCTCTGGCATGAGAAGGATGCCTCGCAAGTTCTCTGTCATACCGTGCAATACTTCGCCCAATCTGAATCAGCATGGGTTCACATAATTCCGATGTGGCACTTCCTAACACCGACAGGGTACGCAGTGTATTGAACTCATGGATATAATCAAAGGGAAACTCGCCCTCATACTCTGCCATATCAAAGCCACATCGCTTGAGAACGGTATAACATACACTTTGCTCTAACGTCTCCCGCAACCGAAGTGACACGGTATCTCCATCCAAATCCTCCAGATAGCTGCCTGCCGAAACATCAATCAAATCATCCACAATCTCTTCATAATAATCGTCTGCTATTCTTTTGGAAATCTGATAAATCCTGTCTTCAAACGATGAATCCTGATTGGTAGTTCCATAAATCCTTTCCAGTGCGGCAAGAATACCTTCTTCATGTTCTTCTCTAATATTCCAGATAAAGGGAGATTTCCCAATCCGTCTTGCCTTATGCACATCGGATACATCAAACACATAACGTAGCCTTGGATAATCACTTTCCTGGTCAATAAGAGCAATCCCCTTGGCACCACGATTCACCCAGCAAAACATTTTCTCATTCCACATTTCCAATGGGGCACAGGCGGTGGCATCCGGACGCTGTGCATATATGAGAATTTGGTCCTCAAATGGATACTTGTATAACCTCGACGCAACATCAAGGTAATTCATCCAACTTTCTTTATTCTCTCCGATACTTCTGGCAGTTTCTTTTGCCAGAACAGAGATTTTTTCATATTTCGTCATAGGTTGATTTCCTCCTGTACCCAATCTTTACGTTTGGACATTTTGTCCAAACGCTATTTCTTTTTCAGTTCTTCACTGGCTTTTGCGTATGCCATGAGTCGTTTGTTACTGTTTCTCTTTTGCACAATCTCATAATCTACGTTTGCCTGTATTTCTTTTTGTTCCTTTTTCTTCATCTTCTTCCTCCCATTCTTTCAAACAATTTCTCGTTTCATATACATAAGGCTTTTGAAGCATGAGCCTTATGGAGCTTCTTACAAGCTGAACCAATGTCATACCATTTTTGTGGTAAAAACCACACAATCCGATAATTCCAATGACCGGCATACAGATTGAAATGGCTGAATTGATTCCCATTCCAAAATAAAAATGCAGAAGTAAGATTCCTCCTACTCCTACAAGTAATGCACTGCCTCCGAAGATGCACTCTCTGAAGGATAATCCCTTGAAGAAATCATCCTTAAAGGCTGCAACATCCGGATTGATTGTCTTTGTCATCTCCACGCTAGCTGCCAGCCGTGACCGAGTAATCTTTGCTTACGAGGTGTGGCTTGCAGCTTCTACCTCCTTGTTTCTTTATCTTCTACAAACCAAATGCTTTTTGCATGACACTATCTGACATTTTTACAGAGGATGCGATGACCCCCATTTTCAAACAATACTCCAGTAATCGTATCAGTGCATTTTCCGTATCTATGGAAACCGTATCAATAAAACTTCCACTGATCGCAATCACTACGGCGATTAATAATGCGGAAAACACATATCCAAAGAAAGTCCGAATATAGGAATATCCCACC
>OGJH01002321.1_pt1 | contig 12673 bp, 8 predicted proteins | sample 1572021 | NCBI WGS metagenome assembly OGJH01 (sample SAMEA2582098, study PRJEB24529) | metagenome | biome: Human gut stool | place: China | collected 2011
GTCTTTCAGTCTTAGGAAGAAGAAATTTTGTTGGGGGAAAAAATGAGAAGAAAAAATATGATTTGATAAATGCATTATCAAAACAAATTGTAGAGTTTGTATCATGGGTACCTATAGAAAATGCGTTTAATGGAATTAACTGCGTATATCTTGCTCTTGAAAATAATGGTTCGGCAATTGATGAAGATGTGGAAATACTATTATATTTTGATAAAGGTGACTTGCTGAATATATCTGAACATCCAGTTTTAGATGATAACGATGCAGAATATTTAATAAAAGAATGTAGTTTGACAAAGTTATTAGAGATAAGGGGATGTGCAGATTACCTTTCTTATGATGATTCGATTAAGAGGATGCCACAATTTAATTCTTCTAGTCATGACATAGATTTTTTAGGACTAAATCGTAGAGATTATCAGAAAGAATATACAGAGGCATATGAAGACGCACTAGTATATGAGATATTTGAAAAGGGTGATAAGAGAGTTGTTAAGCTGCAGATAGATTATATAAAGCATAATTCGGTAATTGCATTTCCAGCACCACTATTCCTAAAGGGAATGCCTACGGAGATTAAATATCAGATTTGCTCACAACACATTCCTGAAATTATTAATGGCAGTATATCTGTAAGTGATGCTATGGTGAAAAATCTTTAGTAGTAACGCAACCACGTTTTACTACCAACTTTACTACTAACAGCCCATCACAACTTGCTCCATCTTGCCCTATTTTGCCAAGATGACATCCCAAACACACATTTCACAAATCACCGGAAACCCTCGCAAACAAGGGCATTCCGGGGCAAATCAAGGAGAAATAAAACAATGATAAAAATATTTTTAATCTGCCACGGCAAGACTACGGAAATTACTGTGTAATTGTTAATGGGTTGAATATATCCCCCATACTTGGGCATAGTACGGCATATCTTGGTAGGGGGGGGTCAGACAGGAAAAACAGACTACGGTTTTACTACGAATGACGGAATGCAAGTCGTATTTTGTACATTATTCTGTTGTTGAGAAGTATCGGTAGTAACCGTTAATTGGTTCGGTAGTATAAGTGCCTGAAAGCCGAAAAAGCCTTTATTTATCAGCATTTGGAAAATCGTTAAATTGTGGAAGTAATGGTTAAAATGTTCAAGGGAAATCGTTAAATGATTATTTGTACTTGCTTTTTTTATCGAAAAGAGTGATAGGTTTCGGTACGAAAGATTAAGGAGGTGCTGGTCTATAGCTACAAATAAAAGCTATGACATCCCAGTGTGTGAGAAGTATATGCTTACCATCAGAGAGGCGGCTGTATATTTTGGGATTGGCATAAAGCAATTAAGAAGAATGGCAGAAAATAATGAGGGTGGATTTGCCATGAAATATGGTAACCGATTCCTGATCTGCCGCCCAAGATTTGAGGCTTATCTGACTAAACTAATGACAAAGGGAATTCCCTTTATTGAAGATGATGAAGACGAATAAAAAGAGCTGATGGAAAACCACCAGCTCCGGGAAATAAATCAAGGACTCTGTATTATTTATATTCTTTTAAAGTGATAGAGAGTTCTTTTAATGTTTTTGCTTTTCTATCGTGCAAAGTTGTCTGTGCAATCTCAAGTTTAGATGCCATTTCACGCTCTGACTTTTTCTCGCCAATCATCTGGCAAATACGCTGTTTTTCTTCAGAGAGTTTTTCTACCTCTTCAAAGAGTGCCTTGGTAACGGCAAGACCAATCACGATTTCTGATGGGTCACTCTTATCGGATGCAGGGTCATAGCCGTCTTCAAGTAACTGGTCATATGATGCTTCATTATCGAGAATCTTCTTCATAGCACGTATTTCTTCCTTGTGCATATTTCCAAGTACACGATTTATAGCATCTGCCTCTGCTTTGTCCTTGGCTTCAACTAATGCATAAAGATGAGCAGGTCTGCCAGGGAATGCAATTGTGCGAACAGGAACACCGATGCCTTTGTAATACTTGATTGTTTCGATGTCTCCATCCTCAATTTGATAGTAGATTGGGTTCTTGACATTTGCCTTAACTTTAGTTGTTGTTATAGACAGTGTTGCGTTGTTTGTCTGATGATTTACTTTTTTTGTCATATTAGGTCCTTTCTGGCGAAAGTCCATATATGGCAAAGCTGACCGAAAAAGGGTGCAAAAACTTAGCCAATAAAATGGACTTTGCCCATAAAATTGGTTAAGCCGACAGCCAATAGAGTCAGCAGATATTTAGTTGTCTTCAGGGATCCCTTTATTGGCTAGGTCTAGAAATCCTAAGTTCACTCTGGAGTGACAGAAGAGTTTGTTGTTCATCGTTGTCATGAGACAAGCTTAAATCATTTTGATTTTTGCCCGTTGAAGAAAGTTCAATGGACAAAATACGCAAATAAAGGGATGTTCTGATAGTCGATTTGTATTTTGTATGAAAATAGTGGATGAATCCGTTGAAGAAAGTTCAATAAAAAATTTTTGAAAAATTTTTGAATATAATATGAGAGATTAGAAAATAATCTTTTTTGTGCTAGTAAATAAGCAAAAATGTGTTATAATAAAAAATGTAATATTATCGTGAACCCGAAAGGTAAAATGCGAAAGGGAGGAAAAGGATGGTTCTCAACAATATAGAGAAAGATATAAAAATCAAATGCCTTGAGAATGATATGACTCAGCAGGTACTGGCAGAGAAAATTGGAAAGACAAGTCAGTATGTAAACAGAATTGTGAAAAAAAATGATGGTGTCGTAAATAAAACCTTTGTGCAGATGCTTGAAGGACTGGGATACGATATTGAGATTACATATGTGAAGAAAGAGGATAACAAGAATGAATAAACAACAACTTGCATCAACAATATGGGAATCAGCAAACCAGATGCGTTCCAAAATAGAAGCAAATGAATATAAGGATTTTATTTTAGGTTTTATTTTTTATAAGTATTTATCAGAGAAGGAAGAGAACCTCTTCAAAGGGATGGGATTTTCTGACGCAGAGATGAAAGCACTGACTGAAGAAGATAAACAGTCGGTAAATCATGCAAAGAAGAATCTTGGATATTTTATTGCCTATGAAAACTTGTTCTCAACTTGGTTAGCAAAGGGTAATGATTTTGATGTATCGAATGTAAGAGATGCTTTGTCAGCATTTGATAGAAATATCGATGACACATATAAGAAGGTTTATGAGAAGATTTTTAACACTTTACAGACTGGACTTTCTAAATTGGGGGAGAGTGCGTCTGCACAGACGAAAGCTATAAAAGCACTTCTAAAGTTAATCCGTAGAATTCCTATGGATGGTAAGCAGGATTACGATGTTATTGGTTTTATATATGAATATCTCATCAGTATGTTCGCAGCCAATGCTGGGAAGAAGGCAGGCGAATTCTATACACCACATGAGGTGTCTGTTTTAATGTCTGAAATAATAGCAGACCATCTTAAGGACAGGGAGGAAATCAAGATTTATGACCCAACATCGGGATCTGGTTCTTTGTTAATTAATATTGGTCATTCTATAGCAAAGTATATTGATGGAGACAACAAGATAAAATACTATGCCCAGGAACTTAAGGAGAACACTTATAATCTTACAAGAATGAATCTTGTTATGAGAGGTATTAAGCCATCAAATATTGTAGTGAGAAATGGTGATACCCTTGAGGATGATTGGCCATTTTTTGATGATAATGATAAGGATAATAGCTATAATCTAATTTCTGTAGATGCCGTGGTTTCTAATCCTCCGTATTCTCAAAAATGGGATATTACAGATAAAGAGTTCGATGCGAGATTTAAAGAGTATGGAGTTGCTCCTAAAGGAAAGGCGGACTATGCCTTCTTGTTACATGATTTATACCATCTTGAGGAAGATGGTATTATGACTATTGTTTTGCCACATGGTGTTCTTTTCAGAGGTGGCGAAGAGGGAAAGATTCGTGAGAATTTAGTTGAGAAAAATAGAATAGATGCGATTATCGGACTTCCAGCTAATATTTTTTTTGGAACAGGAATACCAACAATTATCATGGTTTTGAAGAAGAGTCGACCTACTACAGATGTGCTGATTATTGATGCATCAAAAGGGTTTGAAAAGGTTGGAAAAAATAATAAATTAAGAGCCTGTGACATAAAGAAAATTGCAGATACAATCAAAAGTAGAAAGAATATCGATAAATTTTCAGCATTGGTGTCTAAAAAGACAATTGTTGAAAATGGATATAATCTTAACATTCCTAGATATGTGGATTCTTCTGAACCAACAGAAAATTGGGATATCAGAGCTACTATGTTTGGTGGAGTTCCTTCCTACGAATTAGATGAATTGGAAAAGTACTGGACAGCTTTTACTGGATTAAGAGATGCCATTTTTGAAGATTTCTGCGATGGATATGTACAGGTTAAATGTGATGATATTAAAAGTGCGATACAAAATCACCCATCATCCGACAATTATAATACTCTTTTTGTAAGTGCTTTTGAAGGATTCTATAAGAGTCTAAAAGAGGATTTAATTGATGATATTCTTGATGTTGCAATCGAGCCAGAAAAAGAAAAAATAAGTAAGGATATTTTTGCAAGAATTGAAAGTGTTGCATTAACTGATAAATATAAGGCTTATCAGATATTTGCAGAGAAGTGGGATATTATTGCAGCTGACTTAGAAATGATTAAAATGGAAGGCTTTGATGCAATTAATCAAGTGGATCCAAACATGGTCATTAAAAAGAAAGACACTAACGCGCACGAAGTGCCAGAAGTACAGGAAGGCTGGAAGGGACATATCCTACCATTTGAATTAGTTCAAAAAGAAGTCCTTACAGAAGATTATGAAGAATTAAAGGTTCTTGAAGACAGACTAACAGAAATTACTTCGATTTATTCAGAGATAATAGAATCGATGGATGAAGAAGAAAAAGAGGGCAGCTACTTGAACGATACAAATGATGCATTTGTTTCTAAGAAGTTAAAATCTGATGTGGCAGAGATTTTACAGGATGTTGAGAGTGAGGAAATACTGGCATTAAAGGAGTATCTGAAACTTTCAAAGAAAAAAGAAAAAGAGGAATTCATCAAGGGGTGCAGTAAAGTTGATTGGTCTACTATGGAGACTGCCAAAGATGGGACATATAGTAAATCTGTTGTAAATGGAAGAATTAAAACTTTGCAATTAGAGTTTGAATTTGATGAAGAATCTCTTGAAGGTAAACTTATTAAGGCACTTAAGTTGATGGAAGAAGAGAGCAAAGCAAAGAAGGATGTGAAGACAAAGGCAGAGGAATTACATCTTAAGACCAAGACTACGATTGAAGAACTAGATGAAGATACATCCTTATATTTGGTTGAATTGAAATGGATTAAGCCTCTTACTGATTCGTTAAGCCAGATGCCAGATGATATTGTATTGGGTTTTGCTAATCAGATTATTCATTTAGTAGAAAAATACAAAACGACATTTGCTGATGTTGAATCAAAAATATTAGAAGCAGGTAAGGCTTTGACCACAATGATAGATGAACTTGTAGGTTGTAGTTCAGATATGGAAGGTTTAGCTGAATTCAAGAAGATACTTGGAGGTAAGGAAAATGACTGAAAATAAAAAGGTACCACAGATTAGATTTTCTGGGTTTGGACAGGAATGGGATAGAAAACAGTTTGATACTGCTTTTGATATGATTTCAAATAATACACTTTCTAGGGATAATTTGAACTATGTTGGTGGGTCAACACAAAATGTGCATTATGGAGACATTCTTACAGTGTTTGGCGAATATGTAGATGCAAATAGAGAAATTCTTCCATATCTGAATGATGAAGAAGTGGCACTAAAATATCAAAGTGCAACATTAAAAGATGGGGATATTATTTTTGCGGATACGGCAGAAGATGAAATGGCAGGTAAATGCATTGAATTAGGAAATATTGAGAAAAAGAAAATTATTTCTGGATTGCATACGATACCATGTAGACCAAAAAGTAAATATGCTCCCAAATATATGGGATACTATCTTAATTCTAGTGCGTACCATTATAAACTCTTTCCATTAATGCAAGGAGTAAAGGTTATTTCGATTTCAAAAAAAGGTATTCGTGGAACGGAATTAGTAGTACCCAATGAATATGATGAACAAAAAAATATTGGTGAATATTTTTATCATATAGATGAGATAATTAAGCAAACAGAACAAAAAATTGAAAAAATAAAACTGTTAAAACAAACAATGCTTATAAAAATGTTTCCTAAAGTAGATGAAAAAGTACCTGAAATTAGGTTTAAGGGCTTTTCATCGGATTGGGAACAGCACAGGTTGAAAGATTATCAGTTCTATATATCTGATGGAAATTACGGAGAATTATATCCGAAAGCAAATGAGTTTAGAGAATATGGAATTCCGTTTATTCGAGTTAATAATCTTCGAAATGGGTATTTAGTTCATGAGGAATTAGTATTTATATCACCAGAACTTCATAGCGTATTGCAAAGTGGACATTTAAAAACGGATGATATATTGATTACAAATAGAGGGCAAATAGGTGTGATTGCATATGTTGATAGTAGTTTTAATGATGCGAATATCAATGCACAAATTTGTTTAATAAGAACCGAGAATAAGATGTATTCGAAATATTTGCATCAATATTTGCAGACACAGGAGTGCCAAAGGGGAATTAATTCATTACAGACAGGGACAGCGTTAAAACAGTTACCAAGAAAAAAGCTAGATGAAGTGGTAATAAAAGCACCATTGGATTTAAAGGAACAGGAAAAAATAGGGGAATATTTTTTCAATCTTGATAATCTTTTTAAGTTTTATCAACAAGAATTGGAAAAACTCAAAAATATGAAATCAGCTTGTATGAAGAGAATGTTTGTATAAAGGAGGTGTCCCTATTGCAGTTTGATAAAGAATCAGATTTTGAAGAAGCTGTCATTAAGTCTTTAGTTGAGTACGGATGGGAACCTACAGTTCTTAAGCACCCATCAGAAGAAGAATTACTTAAGAATTGGGCAGAAATACTTTTCAATAATAATAGACAAAAAGATAGATTGAATGATTGTCCATTAACAGATAGTGAAATGCAACAGATTATGGAACAAATAGCATTGCTCCGTACGCCACTTAAATTAAATGATTTTATAAATGGAAAAAGTGTATCAATCAAAAGAGATAATCCAGACGATACACTGCATTTGGGTAAAGAAGTAAGTCTGAAAATATATGATAGACAGGAGATTGCACTCGGAGAAAGTAGATATCAGATAGCCCAGCAACCACATTTTAAGACCAAGTCTCCTATTCTCAATAGCAGAAGAGGGGATTTAATGCTTCTGATTAATGGTATGCCTGTAATTCATTTAGAACTAAAGAGAAGTGATGTTCCTGTAAGTGAGGCGTACAACCAGATTGAAAAATATTCACATGAGGGTGTTTTTAGAGGGATTTTTTCGCTTGTGCAGGTTTTTGTTGCGATGGAACCAAAGGAAACGGTATATTTTGCTAATCCGGGAGAAGATGGAAAATTTAATAAAGAATTCTATTTCCATTGGGCAGATTTCGATAATAAGAAGATTAATGACTGGGATAAGGTAATAGCAAATCTTCTCAATATTCCTATGGCACATATGCTTATTGGATTTTACACGATTGCAGATACTGATGATGGAGTACTTAAAGTAATGCGTAGTTATCAGTATTATGCTGCAAATGGTATAGCGGATCGTGTCACAAAGAAAAAGAAGAATTGGGATGATGGAAACCAACTAGGCGGTTATATTTGGCATACTACAGGTTCAGGTAAGACGATGACGAGCTTTAAGTCTGCACAGCTTGTTGCAAGTTCACATGATGCAGATAAAGTGGTCTTTCTTGTAGATAGAAAAGAACTTGGAATACAATCGTTGAAGGAGTATCGTTCATTTGCAAGTAATAGTGAAACTGTTGAGGCTACTGAAAATACGAATATTCTGATTTCAAAATTAAAAGCTGATAACGATGAATGTGATTTAATAGTTACTTCTATTCAGAAAATGAGTAACATCTCAGAAGAGGCTGAAAAACTGAATGAAGCTGATTTAAAGAAAATGCAGTCAAAGAGAATGGTCATCATAATAGATGAATGCCATCGTTCAACCTTTGGCGAAATGCTCGCAACAATAAAAAATACTTTTAAGAGGTCTATTATTTTTGGCTTTACTGGAACCCCGATACAGGATATCAATATAAAAAATGATAGTACTACAACAGATATTTTTGGTAGCGAGGTGCATAGATATACTCTTGCACACGGAATTGAGGATGGAAATGTATTAGGATTTGACCCATATAAAGTTACTTTACATGATGATTATGATATGCGTCATGAGGTTGCTCTAGCTAAAGCTAAAGCAAAATCAGATTCTGAAGCTATGAAGGATCCAAAGAAACAGAAGATTTTTTATAAATATATGGATTCATCGCAGGTTAAGATGTATGGCGAACAAATTGGAGACCGTGAAACGGGAAAATGGGTACCAGGTATTGAAGATTTTATTCCGAATGAACAGTATCGAGAAGAAAAATATCGTATGGGCATTATTGAGGATATAAAAAAGAAGTGGACTGTTTATAGTAGGGATAGAAAATTTCATGCTATATTTGCAACGGATAAAATTCCAGAAGCTGTTGCATATTACCGTTTGATGAAGGCTGAAATACCAGAATTAAATATCACCGCAATGTTTGACCCAAGTATTGATAATGAAGGTGGAGGAACATTAGATAAAGAGGATGGCATTGTTGAGATACTTGAAGACTATGAGAGGATGTTTTCACAGCAGTTTACGATACCTACCTATGATAAATTTAGAAAGGATGTTAGTTTGAGGCTTGCTCATAAGGAGCCATATAACAGGATTACAAAAGATGAGCAAATAGATATTCTTATTGTGGTAAATCAGATGCTTACAGGTTTTGATTCTAAGTGGGTTAATACTTTGTATCTTGATAAAGTAATGCAATATGAAAATCTAATACAAGCTATGTCAAGAACGAATCGTCTTTACAATAGAGCCGAGAAACCATTCGGAATCATTAAGTATTATAGAAGACCTCACACAATGGAGAAAAATATTGAGGCAGCAGTAAAGGCATATTCTGGTGATGTACCTATTGGTTTATTTGTTGATAAGTTACCTAAGAACTTACGAGCAATGAATCAGCTATTTGGAGACATTCAAAGTCTGTTTAGTAATGCGACATTTGAAGGTAAACCAATACAGAATTTTGAGCATTTACCAGATGCATCAGCAGATAGGGCTAAATTCGCAAAATTATTTAATCAGCTAACAAATCATATAGAGGCCGCTCTTATTCAAGGATTTGTTTGGAAAGAGGATGAATACAAAGCAGAGGATGGCTCCATTATAAAGGTTGCTTTTGATGAAATTACTTTTCACACTTTACTTGCTAGATATAAAGAACTGGCAAAAGGTGGCGGTGGTGGCAGAGGTGGTGACTCCGCGTATGATATTGATATTCATATTACAGAATACGATACAGCAAAAATCGATGCGAACTACATGAATGAAAAATTTGATATTTTTGTAAAGTTAATCCAAGGTAATTATGATCAGGATGCACTTGATAAGATATTAAAGGAATTACATAAATCATTTTCAATGCTAAACCCAGAAGAACAAAAATATGCTAATATATTTATTCATAGTGTTCAGGCTGGAGATATTATTCCAAAGCCGGGCAAATCATTCAGAGACTATATTTCTGATATGATGAAGGCTGCAGAAAATGATAGGATAAAGAGAGTAGTTCGAAGACTTGGATGTTATGAAAAATTGTTAAGGGAGATGTTATCTAGAAGATTAACTAAAGATAATATTGAGGAACATGGTAAGTTTGATGAATTGAAGAATTCTGTAGACAATAAGAAGGCAACGCAGTTCTTTATTACTGTTGAGAGAGATGCCTTCAGAGAAAACAGACTTGCAATGTATGTAGATAAATATTTAAGATATTTTATTTTAACGGGTGGAGATGACCTTTATCCAGAAACTGATGATGAGAAACAAGCATCAAAGAAAGAAAAAGAAAAAAATCAAAGTGAAAAAAAGGAAGTTGGTGTAATATTAACAGCAGAGGATATGGTTGGTAAAACAAGTGTATCTGTTGTAAAGAGAGAAACAATGTCAGAATGGTATTCTGAAAGTAAGGCATTGGCTTGTCTTATGGATACTGGTTGCTTTGCGTATATTGATAATAAATTATGTATATACGATAAGAAATACATAGAACGAGATGATAAAGGTAGACTCTGTTTTACAAAATATGCACAAGAGCATGAAGAAGAGTGTTTCTTACAATTTGTTGTTGATGAAAATGGAAAACTTCATTATGTAACATTACCAGCATCAATGGCCAGTACATCTTATAATTATTCTGATGAAATTGATGAAGATATCGTGAGAAAACACGGTCTTGTAAATGAAATATCTACTGAAATGCTTAATGCAATAAACGGTATGGATTTTGGCCATGCATTAGAAAAATTGATGAGTAAACAGATATGCGGATTTAGTGTAGGATTATTAAAATCTACAACGGGATTGGATAATCGTACTGTCAGTAATATGAGGAGTGGAAAGAATCTCACGAAGCTAAATGTCGTATCGGCTTGTTTAGGTATTCGTGTTCCTTTCCCAGTAAGCAGTAGAATGCTAGAACTTGCGGATTTATCTAATAGACTTGATGTTGGAGGAGTTAAAGGAAATGAGAATATGATCTATGACCAATTGCTTCATTTAAATTGGGCATGGGATTATTCTGACACATATGATGATTTAGTTGAACAGGAGTATGAGTATTTAATTCACCAACCGCCGATGTAGTAAGAATATAACTACGCAAGTATACATTTTTTATGAAAGTTGTTATTTGACTGAAATATACAGAAAGAAAAAGGAGCGTTTGAATGGCAGAAAAGAAAATAAAAAATGAAAAAAATATATATAAAGAGTTTTGGGAGTTGGCAAATCAGGCACAGGATTTGGCGCAAACTGGAAATTATGATGTTGATATGTTAATATCAGCATGGAAACATCAATTAACAGCATCTAATTTTTTCTATGGTAAACTTGTGAATAAAGAACCAAACCAAGATGCAAATAAAACATATTATTCGCTTAAAACGGAACCTAAAGAGCATCAGTTGGTCTATACTCAAATAGGTAGAGGTTATTCCAAGGAATTATTTGACCCTCATTGGTGCTATGTACTAAAGCATTGCGGAACAAAACTTATAGTTATTCCGATTACATCAATAAAAACGGATTCTAGCACACCTGTTGTACCATATGAATATGATATAGAAGAAGAAGGTGGCATAAATGCAAGAATGCATTTAGATGATATGAGATGTATTGATAAGATGAGAATTATTGAGAAAAAGGGTTACATAGCAGTTCTTACTGAACGAGAGGATATTGAGAGTGCTGTTGAGAATTTTTTTGGATTTTCATCAAAAACTATTGACGAAGAAGAATGAAAGTGTTAAGATTAGCATAATTTAAAAAAAGAACCCTTAAGTGGGCAAACAAAATGTATAGTCATTAGCTTGACAATATTAGAGCAACGAGTAATCGTTGCTCTTTTAAATTTAATCTTTTTTATAAAATTGTGTTTCGTAGCCGTCTGCACGAAGGAGTAGACCTTCAATCCAATCAGGGGTTCTGCCCATCTGTTCGCAGATAGCACCAAGGTCAGCATCCATTGGAGTTTCTATAATTAATTCATCATAGACATGACGGTACAGGAAACAGTTGAACATTATAAATTGAGCCGGAGAAAGTTCTATGAATTGTTGCATCAAGATGGTTTGAATTTTATTGCATTCTATTATAACGGACGAAGATTGATTCTGCGAACTGAATTTGAAAAATACTTAAATAAACATCAAGAGATTAGAAGGAGGGAACGCTGATGGCAGGAAAAGCAGGACTTCGAAGAGATTCAAAGCATAGAGTGCTTAGAAGAGGAGAATCAATAAGAGCAAATGGAAAATATCAATTTAAGTATCATATAGGTGGAAAACCACACTTTGTATATAGCTGGAGATTAGAACCTACGGATCCACTCCCGGTTGGTAAAAAGCCATGCCTTTCGCTGAGAGAACTGGAAAAACAGATAGGATATGACCTGTATAACCGATTGGATCCATTAGGAAAGAATATTACGGTGAATGAATTGGTGGAGAGATACCTCAGAACTAAGGTGGGAATGCGACCGAACACATTAGCCAATTATAATTTTGTGAGGAATATTCTGAAAAAGGAGTCTTTCGGAAGTCAAAAGATTTCAAAAGTTAAGACATCTGATGCAAAACTGTTTCTTATAAAAATGCAGCAGGAAGACGGAAGAGAGCATAGCACGATAAAGACAGTGCGTGGGGTTCTCCGTCCGGCATTTCAAATGGCGGTAGATGATGATGTTCTTATGAAGAATCCTTTCCAATTTGAACTTGTGGGAGTGGTAGTAAATGATGCTGTCACAAGGGAGGCAATCACAAAGGATCAGATGCGAAAATTCTTAAAATTTGTACATGATGATGTGGTTTACTGCAAGTATTATGAAGTGATATACATTCTTTTTCATACAGGTATGCGAATCTCGGAGTTTTGT
>OGJH01002330.1_pt1 | contig 12636 bp, 2 predicted proteins | sample 1572021 | NCBI WGS metagenome assembly OGJH01 (sample SAMEA2582098, study PRJEB24529) | metagenome | biome: Human gut stool | place: China | collected 2011
GCCCACACCTCGCCAGCATTTTTGAAAAATTGCTGGATCAAAAAACTTTTTATTTGATGCATCGTTTGAAAAAGAAATAATTATAATTTGCTTCTCAGATTCATTGTAAATCTATGCCCCCATCTTTCAAAAAAGAACCAAAGGAGATGCTTGATATGCGTTTAGATAAATGGCTTTCCGATGCCACTTCCTACACTCGCAGCCAACTGAAACAACTCATTCGTAGCGGTCAAGTAACGGTCAATCAGACGATTGTCAAAAAACCAGAAACGCCCGTTCAGGAAACCGATGTCATCTGTTTGCAAGGAAATCCTGTTGAACCAGCGGAATCTTGCTATTGTCTGTTGCTCAATAAGCCATTGGGTTATGTTTGTGCGGTAACAGATGCAACGGAAAAAACTGTAATGGAATTGATTCCGCCGGAATTACAGCGAAAAGGATTATTTCCAGTCGGCAGACTGGACAAGGATACCAGCGGTATGCTGCTGCTGACAAATGATGGAGCATTTTCCCATGCTCTGCTTGCTCCGAAACGCCATGTTCCGAAGTATTACCGGATGCAGCTGGCACGTCCTTATGAAGAATCTTATGCCCAACAGCTTGCAGAGGGGCTGGTGTTGGCAGACGGAACGCACTGCCTGCCGGCGGAAATTTTACCCGTTTTGAATACAGACCGAATGGCAGTCATTTGCTTGCATGAGGGGAAATATCATCAAGTGCGGCGGATGCTGGCGGCAGTCGGAAACCATGTGGAGCAGTTGCAGCGAGTTGCTATCGGAAATCTTTTTTTACCAATCAGTTTACAAATTGGAGCGTGTCAGAAACTGACCAGCACACAAATCAGCCTGCTTTCCCAGCAGCCAGACCCCAAGTTCTTGTGGGAACTGACTCAAAATAGTAATTTTTAGTAAAAAGTTAATAAAAAGTTTCATGATGGCAGAAACCATAGAATTCATGCATTTTATACAAAAAAAATAAAATTCCACCGCGGAAAGCCCCCCTTTTTTTGACGAAATGACATACCCGAAAAAAAAGTTCGTCATATTTGATAAATGTACAAGCTGAAATTTGGGCATATCACGACTTGAAAAAAAATCAAAACTCTGCTATGATTATATCAGAGCTAAGATCGAAACAATGTTCTGGCTGAATTACAGGAAAAACGGTCTGCTTCCGTTTCCCCTGTTTGCGTTTTTCAAAATAAAAATAAACTATTAGGAGGATTGCATCAATGGCAAGTTTATCATTGAGACACATCTACAAAATTTACCCAGGCAATGTTACTGCGGTAAAGGATGTTAATATTGAAATTAAGGATAAGGAATTTATCGTTTTGGTTGGCCCTTCCGGATGTGGTAAGTCCACAACCCTGCGTATGATCGCTGGTCTGGAAGAAATCTCTAAGGGCGAACTGTACATCGGCGACCGTCTGGTAAACGATATCGCTCCGAAGGACAGAGATATCGCAATGGTATTCCAGAACTACGCTCTGTATCCGCACATGACCGTTTACGAGAACATGGCATTCGGTCTGAAGCTGAGAAAAGTTCCGAAGGATGAAATCGACCGCAAGGTAAAGGAAGCTGCACAGATCCTCGACCTGAGCCACCTGCTCGACCGGAAGCCGAAGGCAATGTCCGGTGGTCAGAGACAGCGTGTTGCTATGGGTCGTGCAATCGTCCGGAATCCGCAGGTCTTCCTGCTGGACGAACCGCTTTCTAACTTGGATGCAAAACTGCGTGCACAGATGAGAACTGAAATCTCTAAGATCCACAAGAAGTTGGGTACAACCTTTATTTACGTTACCCATGACCAGACCGAAGCTATGACCCTTGGTGATCGGATCGTTGTTATGAAGGATGGTATCATTCAGCAGATCGATACACCGCAGAACCTGTATGAAAGACCGGGCAACAAGTTTGTTGCTGGATTCCTGGGTTCTCCGCAGATGAACTTCATCGATGGCGTTCTGAAGAAGAAGAACAACGGCTATTGCGTACAGTTCGCAAAGAAGTACGAATTGGCTGTTCCGGCTGCAAAGGAAGACAAGAAGCTTGCAAACTATGTGGATAAGGAAGTTATCCTGGGTATCCGTCCGGAAGCAATCCACGATGACGAAATGTTCCTGTCTACTGCAACCACTGGTGTCATTGAATGTGATGTAGACATCACCGAAATGATGGGTGCTGAAAACTTCCTGTATCTGGATTGCCAGGGTACTCCGCTGACTGCTCGTGTTGACCCACGGTCTACTGCAAAGCAGGGCGACAAGAACCTGAGAGTTGCTTTGGATCCGAACAGAATGCACCTGTTCGACAAGGAAACCGAAGAAACCATTATCAACTAATTGGAATCCGCAATTTCCCCTTAAATAAAATTTGTTCGTGAAAAAATCGGCTCTGTCCTGAAGATGGGACAGAGCCGATTTTTGTTTCCAAAAATGGTTAGAAGAAACAAATCTGTGATGGATACAAAGAGAAATTTATGAGATTTCAAATCAAGAACAATTTATTTGAATAAAATAAGAAATTTATTCCATTTTTCAGAAAATCTAACGGAAATAGAAATGGATACCGTTGTATGGACTTAGAAGAAATGCAAAAAAATTGAAAGTGTGGTAAAAAAATCGTAGAATGGTTGAATTTTAAAAGGGAGTATGCTATAATAAGGCTGTATATCCATACCCAGATTTACACCTTTGGTGTGCCGGAAAAATGTGGGCTTTGGAAGATACAAAATCTGAAAAACTGTGTTGCAGAAATTTGGAAAGGAGAGAAACCGCTATGACACAGGGCGGGAAAAGGATGGAAGAAATCCGAAAAACATCATGCATCAAGCGTGTGATCAGTATGCTGCTTGCTGTTTTGATGATTCTGGTGAGTGTTCCGATAAGTTCACTGACGGCTTCCGCATGGGGCGGCCCAGGATTTGGCGGCTTCGGTGGCTGGGGGCGTCCAGGCTGGGGACAAACACCGGATGTTATGACGAATGTTCGTGCGGAATTTACAGATACTTCTTATCATGGAACATCGGAACAGGAATCCGGTGAACTATTTTATCTGTATCTATCTTTAGCGGGCAACAATGTCAATCACTGGGGTCATAGTACGACTTACAGAATTGATATTCCGGAAAACCTTTTGCTTCCTGACTTCCCAGGGCAAGGCCTGCGGGATGGAGCAAAGTATAGTGGCTTTACCATGCATGTGGAAGGTAACAGCCGGTATTTGACCTATGACATTGCAAATGGTCAGACAAAGGCAATCTATTTGAAAGCAAAGTTTGCAAACGGGAAAACCCCGAATGGAGAACAAGCAACCGTAAAAATTACGGCGAGCGGCTCCGGACAGTCGAAAACTTCGACCGTTACAGCAAAATCAAAGATTGCTTGGGATGACAGCAAGTCTGCTGGTCGGGATACGATTTCCCTGTCGCAGCTGAGCGGCAACAATGAAATCCCATATACCTTGAAAGCATATCCAAACTATACCTCAACCAAAAAAGGTGAATGGTGGGTTGGTGCAGTTGAGATGACAGACGTTATCACACTGCCGGATGGCTTGACGTTTCAGAGTGGTGCAAATACAGGCAATATTCAGGACTATTTGACGCTGCCGAATGATGTCGAAATCACATCGGCTTCGGCAAGCGGAAACACCTTGAGCGTAACATGGGTGAAGAAAAGCACAAACACCGATGCAGAAATGGCACCGTATACGGTGAACGCTGCACTGAAAACGAACATGATTGAAGTTGGCAATTTCACTTCCGGCAAAATTCACAATGACTTGACCGTTCGGGTTCAGGGTGTCAATTCCACTAATCCAGATCAATGGGAAACCCTGCCGAAGAAGTCCGCAGATGTTGCAATCTCAACACCGGCACCGGCAAAAATTGATCTGAGTAAAAATGTAGAAGCAACTGCTGGCGACGATGCTGCTTCTGTTGCACAATACTATTCTAACAAGGGCTATCTGGTTTGCGGCGAATATGTACTATTTAAAGTGGAAGCAGCCAATCACGGCGAAACCGCAAAGAGCGGCACGCTGACACTGACAGACGTTGTTCCGGCTGGCTTAACACCAGTATCCGGTGTTACTGTTGGCGGTCATGAAACCGATGGTACAATTAACGGACAGAATGTTACTTGGACAAAGGAAGGACTTGGTGTCAACGAAACCTTTACAGGCTATGTAGTCTGCAAGGTAGATGACAATATCAGCACTTCCATGCAGTCCGTCCGGAACGCTGTTTATCTCGGCACACCGGAACAGTATGAATCGGTTGCAGCGGCTTATGTCAATATCAAAAAGCCGTCCTCCAGCTTCTCGATTGCAAAATCGGTTGATAAGTCCATTTATTCTGTAGGGGATACGTTGAAGTATACGATTACGGTTACCAATACGGGTGAAGAGGACATCACATTCAGTAGCTTGACTGATGCCTTTAACGATGAAACGAATCTGGAGATTGACAAGTCCAACTTGCCGACTGGCTCTTTCACAGTAGTAGTTGGAGAAACAAAGACATTCGAGATTCCGGTTACCGTAAAGGAAGGCAAGACTGGTGACATCACCAACACAGCAACTGCAACACCGGAAGGCGGCACGCCGCAGTCCGCATCTGCAACGGCTTCTCAGAACGCATTCAGCTTTGGCGATGGACAGTTCACTAAGAATGTCAGCAGTACGGTTGCCATTGCTGGCGGTCAGATTACTTACACGCTGAAGTACTATAATAATAGTCGTTATTCTGGTAAGTATACCGAAAATGATGCACTGACATTTACAGATGACTTTGCAAAGCTGAATGGTCTGACTGTAACCAACGTAAAGCTGAACGGGAAAGACCAGGTTTTAAGCGAGGTTCTGGATAAGAATAACAAGGTTACAGTAAAATATGTTGGCGATGTTCCGGCATATGGTTCTGTAACGGTTGATATTACTTGTCAGATTGCAGATGATGATTCAATTGAATCAATCGGCAAGAATACCGCAACGCTTTCTCATGGTTCTGACAAAGCATTGACAGATGATTCTGATGAAGTAACAATTTCTAATATTTCTTTCGATGTTGATAAGTTTGCCATTGCTGATGATAATACTGAAATCGTTGATGATGGTACATCAAATACATTCAAACAGAATATTGAGAATTGGGAACAAGCACAGTCTAGTGATTCCGTTATTCAGGATAAAAAAGATGGAAGCACTTATGGAAATGTTTTACCAGGACAGCGGCTTACATTCTACATTAAGATTACCAATACTGGTGAAACAGAATTAACCGGAAAAGATTTGACTGTTACAGATCAAATGGTAACACATTATTTGGATGGCAATGCCTCTAATATTTATGTTGTTGCAACTGGAAATGGAGCATCTTTCTCTGGTATGGGTGCTGGTACATCTTCTGACTTGATTGGTACTCCAAATAGCTATGGAAATATATCAAAGCTGTATTTCTCAGGTGGAACACGATCTCTTTCTATTCCAAAGGGCGGATATATTGTTATTGCTTATCAGGTTATCACTGCAGATGCAACACATCAATGGGGTGCATTTAGTAGTGGTTCTAATGTGGTGACTGTAACAGATACTGGTGTAACAGTTACAGACTCCATTCAATATAAAGCGGATGCACCGCAAATGGAATTTGAAAAAGGATTTGGAACAGATGGCAATGGAAATGTTTCTGCAAAAGCAAAATCAGAAACCATTGAACCAAAATATGATAGTTCGGGAAAATTCAGTTATGATGAGACAGTGGATGCTTTAAAGAAAAGCAGATTTGAATACACTGTAATACTGAAAAACGGTTCTACTGCTGCTTCGCTTTATGGAAAAGATGTTACATTAACAGATACAATTCCAGATGGAATGGAATTTGTCGAAGTAACAAATACATTGGCATATATGGGCAGTGTAAATAAAAATCCTCCGGGGAAGCCCATTGTTATTTGCAGTAATCAGGATGTTTCTGATGCAGGAACAACATTGACATTTGATTTGGTAAAGCAAAATTTTACTACTGGGGCATTCTTTGATTGCGATTGGTATATAAATAATAGCGAATATTTGATGTTTAAATATACCGTGAAATTGACAGATGTCAAAGCAGCTCAAATTGCAACTGAATTGCAAAAGCAATGTGCAGACCCAGAAAATGTAGACCTTGTTTCCGAGTTGTTCCAAAATAAAGCACAAGTTACCGCAGATAAAGATGTTTTGATTGATGGAAAACCGGGTAGAACGATTACCGATACCGCAGACTTGACCTTGAAGCAGATTGTCAAGAAGACCGCTCCGGGTCTGACAAAGGCTGCTAGCGATGTCAAGGCAACTCGTAAGTCTAATCCTGGCATTAATATTCCAACATGGATTATCACCGTTTCTAACGAAAAAACGAATGATGCAGATGCTCCAATGACGAATATTGTTCTGGAAGATGAACTGAGTGGCGGCATGCAGTATGCAGCAGGTGCAAAATTAGACAGTGATCTATCTAAGAACTTTAATGGATACAAATTGGACAATGAAAGCGAATGGCATGATTTGGACGGTTGTGTAACGGTGAATGGCAGCAAGTTTACCATCAAGTTGCCAAATACTGTGCAATTGCAGCCGGGTCAGAGCGTTCAAATTCGCTATGCAGCAGATGATCCAAATCTGGCAGCAAATGAAGAAGTTCCAGAAAAGACTTATTTCAACAAGACAACCCTTTCTACCAGTGAAAAAATCTATCAGGATCGTGTCACTGCCGGTGACTTGGTAGATGGAAAGCTGGAAGCAACCGCAAGCAATAGCCAAGGCGGCGTGGAAACAACCTCCTTTAAGACGATTTCTTTTGATCCAAAAAATATTGATGAACAACATAAGGATGGTTGGATTGATAACAGTGCAACGGGTCAAAGCGATGGTTATGGACAGGGCAATACCCCGAACGATAACTATGTTAAGGGCTTACAGGGAAAACAAGTTGAATACAAAATTTATGTAACCAATGATTCTACCACAAAGTCTTTGAAGAACTTCACGGTTATCGACCGTCTGCCGTTTGAAAATGTGGACATCGGTCTGGTTTCCGGTTATGACCGTTACTCTGCATTTACGGTAATACCGGATCTTTCAAGTGTGACTTATGAAGTCGGTACATTGACCAACACCACAGATGCAAGAGGTGCATTCTCTGGTACAGAAGTGCAAGGCGTAAAGGTTTCTTATTCTAGCGATAAGCATTCTAGTCTGGATGAGCACGCTGGCGACTGGATGGGCGAATCCGGCAATATGAACTGGCAAGATACTCCAACCAGTGAAATCGTAAACCTGAGATTCCAGTTCCCGAGTACTTTTGAAGTAGATAAGGGTCAGACCGTTTGCATTACCTTCAAGGGAACGATTCCGGATTACGTACAGAATACTGGCGAAGAAAACATCGCATGGAACAGCTTTGCTTATTCTTATCAGTACCTGAATGATAAGAATGAACTGGTAGAAACACCGATGGTCGCAGAACCGGCAAAGGTTGGTGTCTGGGTTCCGGAAGTGAAAGATACCGTTAGCTTGGTTGTCAACAAGAAATATGATAGCGGCCAGGGCGATACACAGACCTTCTATTTTGCACTCTTTACCGCAAAAACAGATGGTGTGACACCAACCTATGGTGCAGATGGCAAGTTGACAAATGCGAGCGAGTTCACACGTTACAGCAGCGAAATCAAGCCGATTACCGTAAAGGACGGCGAAACAGAAACCGCAACCTTTACCAATATTCCGGCATCGGCAAAGAAGAATCTCTATGTCTTTGAAACCGATGAAAATGGTGTGATTAAGGACAATGTCAATGTTGCAGTGGGCAAACCAGAGGCTGGAACAGATGCAAAAGCATTGAATCCAAGCATGCCAGAAAGTGCTGTCAGTGGTGACAGCGGAACGAAACTGACGTATAAAGACGAAGATACGGTTGCAGCTGTTTCGTTCCTGAACGAAATTCAGTATGGTAAGATTACCGTAGAAAAGACCTTCAAATCTCCATTTAACACAACAGATACGTTCTACTTTGGTTTGTTCTATAAGACCAAGGATGGTGCGTATGTGAAGTATGGCGATTTGCAGACAGTAACCTTGACGGGTTCTAAGACGGGTGCAACGGATACTGTAACCTTTGACGAAGTTCCGATTCAGCGAAACTGGTATGTATTGGAAACAGATGCAAAGGGCAATCCAGTAACAGACAGCTATCTGGATTACAAGGTTACTTACGGCGATTCTGCTGGTAAGGATCATGCAATTAAATTGGATGATGTAAATGTTCCAAAGACTGCAAAGATTACCAACGAAGAATCTGCAACTTATCAGATTCAGGCAACCAAGGTTGTAAACGGCGAAAAACTGACAGCTGAATCTGGTACTTATCGGTTTGCATTGTACAGTTCTGATAAGGAAGAGCTGACCAACGATGACCTTGCAGGTCTGACTATGGTTGGTACACCGCAGGATGTTGCAGCTGGTAAGACGGTTTCCTTCAACGACCTGAAAGAAAACACCTATTACTATCTGTTTGAATTGGATAGCGATGGAAATATCTTGAAGCAGGGCGACAAGGCAACCAATGGCAAAACAGGTTATATCGTAGAATATCCAAATGCGGATACTCGAGAAACAACCGATGCAGAAACCAATACAACAACCAGCACCGTTTATTATCTCCCGACACAGTTCGGAAAGACAGATGCGGATGAACCGTTGACAGTGGATGATTGCATCAAGCAGTCTGCAATCCAGAACCGGGAACAGACTAAGGCTGTAACTGGTTCGATTACTGTTGATAAGACGGTATTGCAGAACAGCACCAAGCTGACTGACTGGGATGATACCTTCTATGTTGGTCTGTATGTACGGGATGCAGAGGGCAATCTGAAACTGTATGGTGATGTTAGCGAATCTGTACATACATTAACAAAGGATGCTCCTTCTACCATCTTTAAAAATCTGCCGGCGAAGACCGATACAGAACCGGATGCCGGAATGTATTACATTGCAGAATGTGATGACAAGGGTACTCCGTTCTCAGATGGTACAAACGGCAATTATACCATTTATTATAATGTAAATGGTTCGGACAGTGCTGCTGTTTATGGTGCAGTGCTGCTGGATGGTCGGTTTGATACTGCTCCGACTGGTGCAGTTTCTGTTACCAATAAGACTGTAAGTGTTACACGGACATTGGTCAAGAAAGACCTTGCAGACAAGGACGGTGCAGCACTGACAGGTGCAAAGTTTGCAATTTATACCAAACTTGCATATGAAGCATATCAGAACGGACAGGAAACGACTTTGTCTGCAATTCAAGAAAATATTACAGACAAAATCACTGCCAATCTCGCAGAAAATACGGAATATGTTCTGGTAGAAACCACCGCTCCGGAAAATTATGCAATTATGAACCCAATCTTCTTTACTGTCAACGCAAACGGTCAAATCGTTTTGTCGGATAACACGAGAGAAGATGTTAAGGTTCACAATAATGACGTTCTCGTTGATACAAACGTTTGGACTTCCGAGCTGACTGCTTACGACTCGAAGGAATCTACGATTATCATCGGCAAATATGACATCACAAAGCAAACGGAACTTGCAGGTGCAACCCTGACCCTGACCTCTGAAAATGATGTCGATTGGAGCAAGGTTACACTGGAAAACAGCACCGCTGTTTTGGATGAAAATAAGAAGCAAATTGGTATTCAGTGGATTTCTACCGGTACTGATGCAGTTATCAAGGGATTGCCGGACGGCGATTACACCTTGGCAGAAACCGGAAGTGAATTTACTTCTGAAACCGATGGAAAGGCGTATAAAGTCGCAGAAGGTACGGCAACCTTTACGCTGACCGATGGAACAATTGCCAATACTACAGGAACAACAGACACGGTTGACGCAGATGCAGCAGATAGCTACTTCTATTACAATGGAACAGAAAGTAATATCACTCTTGCAGTTTGTGATGTTGTGATAGGAACAACCATTATCATCAATAAGCATGACATTGACACCGAGGAATCCAGCAGAGTCAACTTGCCAGATGCAAAAATGAAGTTGACACCGCAGGAAGGTCAGACCATAGATCTGAGTAAGATCATATTGACTGACGGAAATGTTCTGACACAGACAAGGGATAGCATTATTTGGACAACCGAGGAATTTATCAGTACGAAACTGGAAAATGTTCCGGATGGCAAGTATTTCTTGACCGAAGATGCTGCTCCGAATGGCTATACCGTTGTAACAGCATTCTCCTTTGAAGTAAAGGGTGGAAAAGTCATTACTGCTTCCAGAGAAGATGGTTCGATTACCATCAAGGAAGATGAAAATATTATTTCTGTCAACGATAAGCGGACAGAAGTAAGTATTAGCAAGGTTGATGCTGCAAATGATGAAGAGTTGCCGGGAGCAACCCTGACCCTGACCAACAAAGACCTGACTGCAGAACAGTGGCAGAAAATCGCATTTGAGAACTTTAACCTCTCAAATGAAAACGTTGACCTTACATTGACAGAAGCCGGCAATGGTGTTTATTGGGTATCCGGAGTAGAGCCGACTAACATTGTTGGTCTGCCGGCTGGCACTTACACCTTAACAGAAATCGTTGCTCCGGATGGCTATGCTTATTCTGAAGACATTACCTTTATCATTGGCTCTGATGGCAAGGTTGTTGACAAAACAACTGGTGCTGACTTGAATGGAACAGTTGTCATGAAGGATTATCGGGCAGAACTGACCATTTCCAAGAAGGATGGCAGTGATGCGTTCTTGGCTGGTGCAACCTTGCAGCTGCTCAGCAAGACCACAGATCCGCTGAATCTGAACGATGTTCAGATTGATGGCAAGCCGCTGACCGAAGATCAGAAGGTAACCGTAGATGGCAGACAGGGCATTCAGTTCGTTTCGACCGATGCAGAAATGAAGATTACCGGCTTGCCGGCGATCGAGTATGAATTGTCAGAAGTTTCTGCTCCGACTGATTACTTGAAATCATCAGATGTGCAGGATGTTATTTTAACGAAAGCAATATTTGATGATGAAGGAAATCAAATTCCTGTTTCGAAAAAAGTTGTCAACAACAAGTTGGGTGAATTGACCATTCAAAAGGTTGATCAGGATGGCAACGCTTTGACAGGTGCAACGCTGCAATTAAAGGCAGACGATGCAAATGTTGACTGGTCAAGTGTAAAGCTGAATGGCGATGCAGTAGCAGACCTGATTTCCGCAGAAGATGCAACCGTTTTGGTTTGGACTTCTACCGGAGAATCCATGACCTTTAAGGGCTTACCGGCTGGAACTTATGAAGTTTCCGAAGTTTCCGCTAAGGCTGGTTACCTCGCAACGACACAGAAATGGGCTGTAACCGTTTCTGCAAATGGTGCAATATCTGTAAATAATCAGGTATCCACAGACGGTCAGGATCGTTCGATTATTACCATTACCAACGAAGCAAGCACCATTCAAATTAACAAGGAAGCACTTGACGGCGGAAACATTGCAGCAGAAGAAGCAGAATTCAAGCTGACTGCAAAAGATGAACATGCAACGCTGAACGGTGTTCAGATTGGTGCAACCAAGATTACAGAAGATACGACATCCGCAACGTTCAAGGGAAATGTTATCATTTCTGCTTTGCCGGATGGCACGTATGAACTGGAAGAAATCACAGCTCCGAACGGATTCACAACGATTTCCACCTTTACCTTTGTTGTAAAGAATGGCGTTGTAACAACCGTATCGGAAGTAACAAACGGCGAAGTCGAAAAGTCCGAAGATGGAAAGACCTTGACCATCAAGGACGAACGTTCTGCAATTCAAATTGACAAGCGGGACATCACTGGCGAAAACGAAGTTGCAGGAGCAACCTTGACCCTGACCAATGATGACCTGACCACAGAACAGTGGGATGCAATTGCTGCTGCAGACACAGATTTGACAGCAGTGGGCAATGGTGTTCAGTGGACATCCAGCGATGCTGCAAAGAACATTGTTGGCTTGCCAAGCGGAACTTATACGCTGAAAGAAATTGCTGCTCCGGATGGTTATGCATATGCCGAAGATATCACCTTTACGGTTGAAAAGGACGGCACAATCACAGTAGATGCAGCAAACAAGGATGAAAACGGCGTGATCGTCATGAAAGATGCTGTCACAAAGGTATCCATTGACAAGCGAGATATTACCGGTGAGAACGAAGTACCGGAAGCAACCCTCCAGGTAAAGGATGAAGCTGGTAAGGTCGTTGAAGAATGGACATCCTCCGACAAGCCGCATGACATCAGCGGAAAGCTGATTGCTGGTAAGACCTATACGCTCCACGAAGAGAATGCTCCGGATGGTTATGCGTATGCTGAAGATTTCACCTTTACGGTTGAAAAGGACGGCACAATTACAGTAGACGCAGCAAACAAGGATGAAAACGGCGTGATCATCATGAAGGATGATGTCACAAAGGTATCCATTGACAAGCGAGATATTACCGGTGAGAACGAAGTATCGGGAGCAACCCTCCAGGTTAAGGATGAAAACGATAATATCATCGAAGAATGGACATCCTCCGACAAGCCGCATGACATCAGCGGAAAGCTGATTGCTG